>Ga0079305_1002086_pt1 | contig 19962 bp, 17 predicted proteins | sample LMS_cellobiose_e_FD_79183 | JGI IMG/M metagenome (GOLD analysis project Ga0079305, IMG submission 79183) | Rumen-fistulated moose microbial communities from Alaska, USA - LMS_cellobiose_enrichment | ecosystem: Host-associated > Mammals > Digestive system > Stomach > Rumen fluid ... | reverse complement strand
GACTCCGGATCTGGAAGCTTTCCTTCCCCTTCTCCGGGCGGAGACCTTCCCGGAAGCCGCAGAATTGGAGGAGACGCTGCAGTCCTGCGGAATTCTGAAGCCTCTCTTCATTTCCGACTGCGTGCGGAGGCTGGCGGAGATCCGCTTCGGGGAGACGCTGATTGAACTCTCCTGCGATACCGGCGCTCTCTCCGCCGGGGAAAAAAGCGAACCGGTCTGCGAACTGGAATGCGAACTGAAGGACGGCCGGGAAGAAGACCTGAAAGCCTTCGGCGCTAAACTGGTAAAACGTTTCGCCCTGCAGCCCCTGAACGATTCAAAACTGAAACGAGGGCTGAGGCTTTCGGAAAACAAATAAAAAAAGCGTTTGGCTTTGTCTTAAGCCAAACGCTTTCGTTCTTTTTGATTACCGAATCTTCTCCAGAATCATCTTTGCACAGTCGATCTGGTTCGGAATCACGCCGTTTTCGTCCTTCACTCTCCAGATGTCCGGTGTGATTTCGTCAACCACAAAGACATTGCCATCCTTGTCGAAGCCCACTTCGATCTTGAAGTCAATCAGGGTCAGTCCCATGCCGGCCAGTTCCTTCTTCAGAACTTCGCCGACCTGTTCCACCAGTTCCAGGCCCTTGTCCCAGACACCGGGGATCAGCATGTCTTTCATGAAGCAGATCCGTTCGGTGATCAGCGGGTCGCCCTGCTCATCATCCTTCAGTGTCACTTCTTTATACGGAGGATCGAAAGGAATGCCTTCTTCCAATGTAAAGCGGCGGCACATGCTGCCTGCGGTGAAGTAACGCAGAACGAATTCCAGTTTCGGAACCGTCAGCTGTCTGACCTGCATCAGGTTCTTGTCGATATCCGCGCCCAGGTAGTGGGTGGGGATCCCGTTCTTTTCCATCAGTTCAAAGAAATACTTGGAAACTTCCAGGCCGATTTTCCCTTTGCCTTCCACGCTGCCGCCTACAGTATTAAAGCCGGGGTCAAAATACCCGTCTTCACCGGTTGCGGTATCCTTGAAGAAGAGATTGACTACGCCAGTGGCTTCGTCCAGCATTACGGTCTTGGTTTTGCCATCGTACAATGTTTTCATACTTCGTTCCTCTCTTTCCGAAATAGCAATTTTCGTCTTACTGACGAGTTATTATAGCATATTGTCGGATAAATCTCAAGTTTTTCGCAAAATTTCTCCAATATTTTTTAAAAAAGGCGAACAATCTTTTGAATTCAATTTTAAATATTCGCAAATCGTCCCCTCGCGGCCGGTTTTAGAGCACCTTGCTCAGGAAGGACTGGGTCCGCTCGTTCTGGGGATGATCGAAAATATCGGAAGGGCTGCCCTGCTCCACGATATAACCGCCGTCCATGAACAGCACCCGGTGGGCCACTTCGCGGGCAAAGCCCATTTCGTGTGTCACTACCACCATGGTCATACCTTCGTGGGTCAGTTCCCTCATTACTTCCAGTACTTCCCCGACCATTTCCGGGTCCAGTGCGGATGTCGGCTCGTCGAAGAGCATGATCTCCGGCTTCATCGCCAGCGCACGGGCAATGGCCACACGCTGCTTCTGGCCGCCGGACAGGGACCGGGGATAGGCATCCGCCTTGTCCGCCAGGCCAACCCGCTCCAGGAGTTCCCGGCCGATCTTATCCGCCTCGTCCTTGGACAGGCCCTTGACCTTGATGGGAGCGATGGTGATGTTCTCCAACACTGTCTTGTGTGGGAAGAGATTGAAGCTCTGGAACACCATACCCATCTTCTGACGGACTTCATTGATGTTCAGCTTCGGATCGTTGATCTTGACTCCGTCGATAACGATATCGCCCTTTGTGGGCTCTTCCAGCAGGTTCAGGCACCGCAGGAAGGTGGATTTGCCGGAACCGGAAGGCCCGATGACGCAGACCACCTCGTTGGTTTCGATGACCTCATTAATACCCTTCAATACTTCCAGCTTATCAAAATACTTGTGTAAATTCTTAACCTCAATCACTGACAGCCATCCTCCTTTCAAGCAGGTTCACCAGTCTGGACAGGATGAACGTCAGACAGAAATACGCCACTGCCACGCCGAAATAGGCAGAAAAGGTCCGGTAGTTGATGGACGCCTGGATCTGGCCGATTCGGGTGATTTCCGACACGCCGATGATGGCCAGGATCGATGTTTCCTTGACCAGCACGATGAATTCGTTGCCCAGGGACGGCAGGATGGTCCGCACCGCCTGGGGCATGATGATTTCCCGCATAGCCAGTTTTTCCGGCATCCCCAGAGAACGGGCAGCTTCCATCTGCCCCTTGTCCACGGATTGGATCCCGGCCCGGAAAATCTCCGCCACGTAGGCCCCGCTGTTCAAGCTGCAGACCACCATCCCGGCAAAGAGAGGCGCCATCCGAAGGCTGCCGTTACTGAGGCTGACCAGCAGACCGTTGATACCAAAATAGAAGAACAGGGCCTGAACCAGGGTCGGTGTGCCCCGGATGACCTCAATGTAAACCGTTGCGATGGCCTTGGGGATGATGTGCTTGCTCATTTTGCACAGGCAGGCAATCAGGCCGATGAGCACGCCGAAGAACAGTGCCACCACCGTGACCTTCAGGGTTGCCCATACCCCAACCGTCAGGATCTTCTGGATTACCACCAGGAAATTGTCGAAACCGGGTCCCAGCATTTCCAGCAGTTTAGCTAACATAAAAACACTCCTTCATGAAAGGTGAATAAAAGGTGCGCAAATACTTACGCACCTTTGAGTTCCCCTTCGATTGTATTCACTTCGATTATTGGAAGTACTTCGCGATCAGTTCATCGTATGTGCCGTTGGCCTTTACATTTTCCAGACCTGCGTTGATGGCATCCAGCAGAGCGGTGTTGCCCTTCATTACTGCGAAGCCATAGCTGTCGGAAACCAGTGTGTCGCCTACAACTTTGATGCCGCCCATCTTAGCGATGTAAGCCTGGGTTACAGGCAGGTCATTGATAACGCAGTCTACGCCGCCGGTCTTCAGTTCGTTCATGACAACGTCAACCGTGTTGAATGTCTTCACATCGGTCAGCACGCCCTGTTCCTGCAGTTCCATAGCCTTAGATGCACCGGTTGTGCCCAGCTGTACTGCACAGGTCTTGCCCTGGAGGTCTGCTTCGCCGGTGATTTCGTCGTTGGATTCCTGAACAGCGATCGCCAGGCCGGCATCGATGTAAGGATCGGAGAAGTCAACGGTTTCCAGTCTTTCTTCGGTAATGGACATGCCGGATGCACCGATATCGGTCACGCCGGTCTGTACCGCGCCAACGATGGCGTCAAAGCCCATCTGTTCTACTTCAACGGAAAAGCCCTGGTCTTCAGCGATGGCCTTGAGCAGGTCGATGTCAAACCCGGTGATCTCGCCGGATTCTTCATCCACGAATTCGAAGGGCGGGAATGTAGGTTCGGTGGATACTTTGAAGGTCTGGCCTTCTACGCTTTCCACTGCTGCTGCATCGGAATCGTCCGCAGCCTCTTCAGAGGAGCCGCCGCCGCAAGCTGTCATGGCAAATACCAGAGACAGCGCTAATAACAATACTAAAAATTTCTTCATAGTGCTTTCTTCCTTTCTTCATGAAAAAGTTTTCGTTTTACCTGCATAATTATACGTCAAGATAAATTTTTATGCAATACCTTTCGCGGATTTTCTACCCTTTTCACACATTTAATTTCCTTGTATGCTACCGCTGGTCCAGGGGCGTGTAGGGAATCCGCTCGGAAGCGTCGATGTAAGCCGGCCGCATGATCTTGCTGGCCATGAAGAGTTCTTCCAGCCGGTGGGCGCACCACCCGGAAATACGGGCCACCGCAAACAGGGGCGTGGAAATTTCCGTGGGGATGTCCAGTGCCGAATACACGAAGCCGGAATACAGATCCACATTGGCCATCATGTTCCGCTCGATGCCACGTGCCTTGAAGAAGATCTCCGAAGCATTCTCTTCAATGTAATTGTACAGTTCGAATTCCTCCATCAGGTCCTTCTGTTCCGCCAGCTTGCGGGCCATCTTTTTCAGAATCACCGCACGGGGGTCGGACAGGGTATAAACGGCATGACCGAAACCATACAGCAGTCCGGACCGGTCTCCGGCCTGTCCCCGCAGGACCTTGACGAGGTAATCATCCACCGCCGAACGGTCGTCGGTGTTTTTGACGTTTTCCTTCAGTTCCCGAATCATCTGCACCACCTTGGCATTGGCACCGCCGTGCTTCGGTCCCTTCAGGGAACCCACCGCCGCGGAAATTGCCGCATAGGTGTCGGTGCCGGAAGAAGAAATAACGTGGGTGGTGAAGGCGGAATTGTTCCCGCCGCCGTGTTCCGCATGCAGGATCAGGCAGATGTCCAGCAGCATCGCTTCCAGTTCCGTATATTCGCCGGTCGGCCGAATCATCCGCAGCACGTTTTCCGCTGTGGACAGTTCCGGCAGGGGCTGATGGAAATGCAGGCTGGCGTTCCGGTCGTAGGAAACCTTGGCCTGATAACCGTAACAGGTCAGGGTGGGCATCCGGGCAATCAGGTCGATGGACTGGCGCAGGATATTTTCCGGCGTCAGTTCGTCCGGGTTCTCGTCATAGGAATAAAACGTCAGAATGCACCGGGCCAGTTTGTTCATGATGTTCAGGCTGGGAGTGGTCAGAATCGTATCCCGCACGAAGGAGAAGGGCAGCTCCCTTCTCTCCCCCAGGTACTGCTTGTACAGGTCCAGCTGGCGCTGGTCCGGCAGTTCCCCGAAGAGCAGCAGATAGCTGGTCTCTTCATATCCTTTCCGGTTTTCCGTGATGCAGGCGTTGACCAGGTCGTTGATGCTGATGCCCCGGTAGAACAGATTCCCTTCCGACGGTGTCTTCACGCCCTCGACGACTCTATACCCTTCTACGCAGCCAATCTTCGTCAGGCCGACCCGTACACCGGTGCCGTTGCTGTTACGCAGGCCCCGCTTGATGTCGTATTTTTCGTAGAGTTCCTGGTCCACTTCATTGCAGCGGGTGATGCGGTCGCTCATCATGCGGCAGTACATCTCCCTGGCCTGGATGGTGGAGAACTCCATGTCTCTGCTGTCTCTCATATTCTCTCCCTTTTTCCTTTCCTGTACTTTCATTTTCACTTTGTGTCTGAATTCTATACTCTCTTTTTCGAAATTACGAAATTGTAATCGTTTTCATCGTGTTACTTATTTTAACTCATGAAAGCAACTCTGTCAATCGACGGATAATTTGCAAAACCCCCTGTATTTTTGTTCGGATTTGTTCTATAATGAATATACCTGATAATTTATTACTAATGAAACAAGGAGGATGAACCAAATGGCTTTTATTACTTCTACCGAAATGTTTAAAAAAGCGCTGGAAAGCGACTATGCAGTCGGCGCATTCAATGTAAATAACATGGAGATCGTCCAGGGTATCGTGGATGCCGCGAAGGAAGAAAACGCGCCCCTGATCCTGCAGGTTTCCGCCGGCGCCAGAGAATACGCGAAACCGGCTTACCTGCTGAAATTAGTGGAAGCGGCGATGATGGATTCCGACCTGGACATCGTCCTGCACCTGGACCACGGCGCAGATTTTGACATCTGCAAGAGCTGTGTGGACGGCGGCTTCACTTCCGTTATGATCGACGGGTCCAAGCACCCCTTCGAAAAGAACGTGGAAATGACCAAACAGGTCGTGGAATACGCTCACGCTCACGGCGTTGTGGTTGAAGCGGAACTGGGCACCCTGGCCGGTATCGAAGACGCGGTCAGCGTCAGCGAAAGAGATGCAAAATTCACCAACCCGGAACAGGCGCAGGAATTCGTGGAAAGAACCGGCGTAGACTCCCTGGCCATCGCCATCGGCACCAGCCACGGCGCATATAAATTCAAGGGCGACCCGTACCTCGATTTCGAACGGTTAGGGGAAATCGAAAAACTGATCCCGAACACACCGCTGGTACTCCACGGCGCTTCTTCCGTTCTGAAGGAATTCGTGGACACCTGCAACCAGTACGGCGGCAATATTCCGGGCGCACAGGGCGTACCGGAAGCCATGATCCAGGAAGCGGTAAAACACCATGTCTGCAAGGTCAACATCGATACCGACCTGAGACTGGCCATGACTGCGGCGATCCGGAAAGTCTTCGTGGAAAATCCGGCGGAATTCGACCCCCGGAAGTACCTGGGTCCCGGCCGGGCAGCCATCAAAGGCATGGTACAGCACAAGATCCGCAACGTTCTGAACGCCAGCGGCAAAGCTTGATATCAGATGGGAGACGGAAGATAGTAGATTGGAGAATCTTCAATCTATAATCTTCAATCTGCAATCTTTTAGCTCATTGAAAAGGAGTACCCATGAATATTTTTGACCAGGAACTGCGAAATGCCCCCTGCGGGATCATTTTCAATGAAAAAGACGAGGTCCTCTTGGTACAGAGGCGGTTTCCGCCCCAGGCCTGGGGCCCGCCTGCCGGCTTTCCGGACCGGGGCGAATCCCCCCGGGAGACCATCGAACGGGAAGTCCTGGAGGAGACCGGCATCACCTGCGAGGTCATGGCACCCCTGGGCGACTATGAATTCCCGGAGGTCCGGGCCAGACTGCTGATCTACGTGGGGATGTACCTTTACGGGAACCTGCGCTGCAGCTATGAGAGCAAAAACGTGGGATGGTTTTCCATGGACAATCTTCCGGAAGACATTTCTCCCTCCAAAGAAGTCATCCTGAAAGCCTACGACCTGTACAAAATATCGGCAAACATATAAAAATGAGGGTGTCCCTTTTGGGACACCCTTTCATTCTTTTTCCTTACTATTCTTTTCTCAATGCCCTGCGCACCGATCCCTTCGGGTCCGTGATCAGCAGGCGGACCAGCCAGATCACCAGTCCCACTGCCACTGCCGACAGCCCCAGGAAGGCGTCGTTCAGCATATCCGCCGGGGCCGGCCGGAAATAATCCATTCCCAGCTCCGCGTATTCAAACAGGGCGTCCACCAGCCACATGATGGAAGCTCCCCAGTACAGGAAGCAGAGGATCCCCAGCCTCATATCGTCGTTTTCCCGGTTATACCACTTGACCGTGGCGATGACAGCGGCAAAAACCGTGATCAGCAATGTCATGGATTTCCTCCTTATGCGGCAGTGTGATCCGGCGCTTCAGCGTCCGATCTCTTCGCGATCCGGTCCGCAGCCAGGCACATTCCGACCCACACCAGGGTGATCAGTCCCGCCATGCAGACGCCCACCGTGGCCATTTCACGGAACATCTCCACCTTGTCGGCCGGGTTGGACATGGCCGTCAGGAAGGGGAACCAGGGCACGATTTCCCCATGCCAGATATGTTCAAACAGCAGCAGGGCCGCACCGCCCCACAGCATCCATGTCAGCCATTTTAACTTTCTGCTGAAGGGGATCCGGGTTTCCTTCACTTCTTCCGAGCGAACCTCCTCCAGATTCTTTTCCTTTTTCTCTTCCGCCTTTTCCACAGCGGTCACGACGACGGCTTCCGCAGCCGACACCAGAAAACAAGCCATTTCTTACCTCCCGTATTCACACACTTTTATTGCGAATACTATACCACATTCCGCTTTTTCTGTCACGGTTTATTTCACCGACCGCAGGAGCATTGCCGCAGGGTCCTGAAACAATTGGCTGTATCGTTCACTGCGGTGTTTGCGCCAAACCCGGCTATTCAACCTTATTGTACGCCCCGATGAAGAGGATTTCCCCGCTCGCATCGTCCACGATGGCAAACTGGAAAGGCCGGTCTGCGGTGAAGACCACCGGTTCTTCCGGAAGCCCGGAACCTGCGCCGATCATTACGGTGACAGCCGCTGCCTCCGTGCCTTCCTCATCAACGGAAATGAAGGTCTTCTGCAGGACGCTGTCCAGCCACTGAGGCCCGTCCACCATATTCGAGAAATCCGCTTCCTCCGGGGAGAAAGCCTTTTTCATGCCCATTTTCTGAAGTCCGGCTGTCATATCCGCCGTATATTCGAAGCGGAACTTCGGCAAGGTGATATCCACCTCTCTCCACTCCATGATATCCCGGACATCTTCGATCCGCTCCGCCAGGTCCACCGGCTTACCGGATAACAGGACATACATGTTCAGGTCCATATCCGAATAATAGTCCTTTACTTCGCTGTATCCGTTTCCGGTATCCTCATAGGAGCACTTGTCATAAGGTAATTTGATCATCTGCACGTCGCCGTCCCTGTAATACCAGGTTCTCGACATTTTATGCATCAGATCCGTCTTCACCTTTGTGCCGTCCGCCTGAGTGAAGTCTCCTTTCCGGGTCGCTCCCGGATCAAATGCATCTGCCCACCGGCCTTTGAAATACACCGTGTTCACCAGCAGCGTGTAGAAATCCGGCGAATCCAGTGTGTTTTGGATCTTCCCCCGGGTCTTTTCACTGACCCAGTCGTTGACAGTCTTCACCGCGTTTTGGTTATTGACCACTCCGGACTTTGCATCATAGCATTCTTTCAGGACTTTCTCAAAGTTCTCTTTGAACCGGCACGGTCCCATCTGGCTTTCATTGATCCAGATGGAATTATTCAGGTCCAGGGTGGCTGCCCCGGCAAAGCTCTTGTACGTCTCTCTCAGATCCCGGTAATATTCATCCACCGGCACCAGATCATCGTAAGCGGTCGTTTTTTTTGCGACCGTCCGCAGGCCCAGTGCCTCATTCATTTCTGTCCGGGTCTCTCCCGCCGCGCCGTTTGCCGCCATAGCCGCCGCCATCTTCAGGCTCAGGGGGGAGATCATATAGTTTTCCTGCTTGTCCGCAACCAGGTTTTCGACCATTTTGCCGGTGGCTTCATTCGCCTGATAGGTCTGTCCCACCGGCAGATCCTGGTGCAGCCGCAGCGATGCGAAAGCCTGAAGCATCGTCGCCAGTTCCGCCCGGGTGATTGTCCGGTCCGGACGGAAAGTGCCGTCTTCATAGCCTTTCAGAATACCCTTCTCCTGGCAGACATCGATACTGTCCTTCGCCCAGTCCGGAATCTGATCCGCATCTTTGAAGGTTTTCACTTCCTCGCTCATCCCCAGTCCTCTCATCTGGGCGGATTTGCCGAACATCACCGCCGCTTCCGCCCGGGTCACCGGACGGTCAGGCCGGAAAGATCCGTCCGGATATCCCCTGATCCGTTCTTCAGAAGCCATGTATCTCACGGCGTCTTTGTACCAGTCCGCCGTCAGATCGTTAAACTGTTTCTTGTCTTCATAACCCGCCGGGCTGCCGTCCGCCCGCCAGATCACGGTGGCCAGCATGGCCCGCGAGGCGGTGCCCTTCGGGTCGAATCGGTCGCTGTCGATCCCTTTCATCAGGTTCAGGTCTGTCACCTGATGCACGGTCTCAAAATACCAATCGCCTGCCGAGACATCCCGGAATCCCTCTGCGGCAAAAGCCGTCGCCGGAAACATCCCGAATACCAAAGCCATGCTCAGTATCAAGCACCCGAATCGTTTCGTCATTCTCATTTTATTATTGCCTCCCTATGGACTGTCTTTCTCACTTTACCTCGTTATACGCCCCGGCGAAGAGCACTTCGTGGCTGTCATCATCCACGATGGCAAACCGGAAGGGATGATCCGCCGTGAAGGGAATCGGCACCTTTGGATCCAGCGCCGTGGTAGCCTTCTCCAAGATCACCGTGGCTGCCGCCGCTTCCGTCCCTTCTTCATCCACTGCGATGAAGGTGCTCTGAAGCACCTGGGAAATGCACTGGGGCAGCTCCGACATGGGATCGAATTCCGCCGCGTCCGTGAAAGCTTTGCGGATACCCAGTTCCTGAAGCGCGGTGTTCAGCTCCCCGTTCCACTTGAAGGTGAACTTCGGCAGGGTCACCGCCACTAGCTTCACGCTCATTTCATCCCGGGCTTCGTCGATGAGTTTTGCCAGCTCCACCGGCTGATCCGACAGGACAACGTACATGCTGGCGGTCACGAAGGCACCATCCCCCTTGCGCATCCCGTTCTCGTCCCGAACCAGGTTTTCGTAGGGCAGGCGGATCATCTGAACGCCATCCCTGCTGTAATAGCGGATGTCTTCCGTCATATGCATCAGGTCCGTCTGTGTCTGCGTCCCGTCCGCATTCGTAAAGGTCCCCTTCCGGGTCGCCTGTTTATTGAAAGGCATCATCCAGGCGCCCTTGAAATACAGGGTGTTCACCAGGCATGTGGTGAACTCCGGAGAATTCAGGACCTTGTCGATCTTGCCCCGGGTCTTATCGCTGATCCAGCCGTTGATGGTGGAAACGGCGTTGCTGTCGTTCACCTTGCCGGCTTCCGCGCTGTAGAAGTCATCCAGAAGCAGTTTGTAATCTTCCCGGAAATCCGCTCCGAAGGCGCGGCTCTCATTGACCCAGATGGAGTTGTTCAGGTCGATGGTAATGACGTCCGCCGCCTTGCCGTACTTCTCCTTCCGGTCTCTCATATAATCGTTGAACTGTCCCAGATCTCCCATTTCCAGGCTGTCCAGGATCTCCTGCTGCGTCTCCCCTTCCGCCCCGTTGGCTGCCAGGGCAAAGGCTGCCTTCAGGCTCAGGGGCGAAATCAGGTAGTTTTCCGTAGTGTCCCCCACGACGGCTTCGATTATGGCATCTGTTTTCGCATTGGGGTCGTAATCCTCATGGATCGGAGGCACAGGGACATGATGGTGGTCCAGTGTCTTCAGAACGGACAGCATCTTCGTCAACTCCGCCCGGGTGATGGTCTTATCCGGTCGGAAAGTCCCGTCGCTGTATCCCGCCAGGATCCCCTTTTCCTGGCAGACCTCCACCCAGCGTTTGGCCCAGTCCGGAATCCGGTCCTGGTCGGCGAAGGGTTTCGCTTCCAGAGGCGGCGGGTTGTTCTCGGAATCCCGGTTCCTCGCCTCAAACCCGATGATCTTGGCCGCTTCCGCCCGGGTCCAGGCCTTGTTGCGCCGGAAAGTCCCGTCCTCATAACCGTTGATGCCGTCTCCCTCGGACATACACATGATGGCGGTCTTGTTCCAGTCCTCCGTCACATCCGGGAATTTGCAGACAGCACCGTGGCTGGGCTTCACGCAGCCGCACATCCGCCAGATCACTGTCACCAGCATGCCCCGGGTGGCCGTACCGTCAGGGGCGAAGTTTCCGTCCCCCACGCCGTTCATCAGCCCTTCGTCCGCCATTTCCGTGACGGAATCATAATACCAGTCTTTTTCATTGACATCCTGAAAACCGTCCGCCCCGAAGGCCGCTGCCGGGAACATCCCCAGCACCAGCGCCGCCGACAGCAGGAGCATCAGGATCCGTTTTGTATTCTTCTTCATCCCCTTTTCCTCCTTTTATTCCATCATTCTATCTTTTTATACTGCTATTATACTCCCGTTTCCCCTGAATCCACTTTACAATCTCTTTACAATACCGTTACTTCATTTCGGTAAGCGGGTTTTTCAAATGCGAATCGCCCCAGGAGCTGTATGATTTCTCTCGAAGAGAACCGTTTGAAGCGGTATGCATTTCCCCCTCGGACGCTCTCGCTCGAGGCACTCACGCAGGGGTACTAAACTCTGTCTTCGCTCTTGCAGAGCTCGCCAATCGTTAAGTACCCGCGTTCTGCGTCGCCTCGGGGGAAATCATACCGCTCCTTGTACAGTTCTCTTCTGACAGATTGGATTCCACAAAAAAAGAGGAAGGCTCTTTGACCTTCCTCCTGATCGGCAAAACTTTATTCCACTTTATTGTACGCACCGGCAAACAGGATCTCACCGCTCTTGTTGTCCCGGATCGCGAACTGGAACGGCCGGTCCGCCGTAAACTCCGCATAGGGTTCTTCCGGCATGGCCGCCATTGCTTCCATGGAAAGGACGGTTACCGCCGCCGCTTCCGTACCTTCCTCGTCCACGGCGATGTAGGTGTTCTGGATCACGCCGGAGATCTGCTGCTGCATTTCCGACATTTGATAGAATTCAGCCTGGTCTGTAAAGGCTTTCCGAATCCCCAGCGACTGCATCGGGGCCTTCAGGTCAAAATCGCTCCGGAACGTGAATTTCGGCAGGGTGATGACGATTTTCCGGGTGGTCATCCGCGGAACCGATTCCTTGATGAACGAGGCGATGTCCACCGGATTGTCCGACAGCACCACATACATGCTGATGTCCATATCTGAGAAATAGCTCTTGATCTTGCTTTCTTCGGATTCTCCGTCCTGTTCGTAGACCGCCTTGTCGTAAGGCAGGCTGATCATCTGGGTCTTGCCGCTTTCATAATACGACACGTCTTCCGTCATATGCATCAGGTCCGTTTTGACTTTCTTCCCGCCGGCATTGGTAAAGGTTCCTTTTTTCGTGGCTGCCTTGTCAAAGCCGAGGACCCACTTGCCCTTGAAATACAGGGTGTTCACCAGGGCAGTGGAAAAGTCGCGGCTGCTGATGCAGTTCTCGATCTTGCCCCGGGTCTTGTCGCTGATCCAGTTATTGATGGTTTCCACTGCATCGCTGTCGTTCACCACGCCGGCTTTCGCACCGTAGAATTTATCCGTCAGCTTTTTATAATCTTCCTTGAATTCAAAGCCCATCATCCGGCTCTCGTTGACCCAGATGGAGTTGTTCAAATCAACGGTAATGGCTTCTGACGCCGCATCGTATTTCCTGCGCAGGCTTCTGAAATAGGAATTGAACTCGTCCAGGTCCTCGATGCCCATGACTTCCAGGATCTCTCTCTTCGTTTCGCCATCCGCCCCGTTTGCCGCCATGGCAAAGGCCGTTTTCAGGCTCAGGGGGGAGAACAGGTAATTGCCGTCCACATCCCCGGTCACGGCTGCGATCATCCGGTCCACTGCCGCTTCCTCTTCGTTTTCGCCGGAAGGCTCCTCTTTATTGGCCGGCAGTTCCAGGAAGGCCGCCAGCATCTTCGCCAGTTCCGCCCGGGTGATGGTCTGTCCCGGCCGGAAGCTTCCGTCGGCATAGCCGCCGATGACTCCCGCCATCTGGCATTCTTCAATGCCCTTCTTCGCCCAGTCCGGAATCTGTTTTTCATCCGTAAAAGGCGTCAGCTTCAGAGGCTCCGAAACCTCCCGCCCGCTCAGGGCATTCCCGATCATCACCGCCGCCTCGGCCCGGGTCACTTCCCGGTCCGGCCGGAAAGTCCCGTCCGGGTAACCCTGGATCCATCCGGAATCGGACATATAGCCTACGGCGGTCCGGTACCAGTCTTCTTTCAGGTCGCTGAACGGCGCTTCGGCTCCTTTGTCCCCGGCCGGCGCGCCATCTGCCCGCCACAGGACAGTCGCCAGCATGGCCCGCGTGGTTGCGGCCTCCGGCCCAAACACGTTTTTCGCCACGCCGGACATGATTTTATCGTCCGCCACCTTATATACGGATTCGTAATACCATTGTTCTTCGTCCACGTCTTCAAAGTCAGTTGCACCGGCGATGGAACAGGCTGATAATACCAGCGCCGCCGCTGCCAGGATCAATGTCAGAATCAGTATTCTTTTCCTACTCATCTCTTTTTCTCCCATTTATGCCAAACCAAAGGGGCGGACTCAGCCGCCCCGTATGTTATCTTCTTTTCTGCGGAGGTCTTCTGCGAACCTCGCTGCCGCTGCCGGTTCGGCTGCCATCCGGCCGCCGTTTCCGGGGTGCGCCGCTGCTGCCGCTGCTGCTTCCGGCCGGCCGTCTGCGCTGTCCCTGTCCGGAAGAGGCCTGCCGCCGTCTGGCTTCCGCCGCCCGTCTCTGTCTGCGCTTCTTTGCCCTTCTGCGCCGGTTGATCGTCCGGGAAATCCATCCGATGAGCAGGAACAGTACAAAGAGCACTGCCAGGATGATGCCGCCGATCTTCAATGCTTTTTTAATGACCTTTTTCATCTGCCCCGGCGGTTTGGCCGGTGCAGCCTGTTTCGCCACGATAGGCACGTCGCCCACTACGTGGCCGTTATAGGAAACTTCCACCGTTCCCAGGGTCTGGTTCGCTTCGATGGGAGCCGTGTAAACCTTGTCCATCTTTTCCTTCACGCTGACCTTTTCCGGGTCGGCGCCCTTGGGGAGGGTAATGCTCACATCTTCCGCCATCGCAGCCGGAATCTTGCGGGTCTGGGAATTCTTGACCTTAACGGTATACTGGTAATCCTCCGCCTTGCAGAGGGTCAGTTTTTCATAGTTGTCGAACCCGTAATCCAGCAGCTGGATCATATCCGGATAATGCTGCTCCGTTTCACACAGGAGCACTACGCCGATGAGTTCATGGCCGTCCCGCTCCGCCGAACCAATCAGGCAGCTGCCCGCGGAATCGGTGTAGCCGGGCTTGACGCCGGTAGCGCCTTCGTATTTCGCCCCGACCATTTCACCGTTGATGGTGTAACGGGGCTGGTCATCAAACAGAAGATTGTTCCCGTTCTTGAGTTCCCGGGGTGCGTTCATGTTGGTCGCCGGGATCGTGTAATTGATCGTTGCCACGACCTCCCGGAACTTCGCATGGCGGAATGCCGCCTGGGTGATTACCGCCAGGTCATAAGCCGTGGTCAGGTGCTGCTCGTCGGGGAGTCCGTTTGGATTGTGAAACTGCGTATTCAATGCGCCGGCCTGCGCCGCCTTCTCATTCATCATGTCCACGAAATCCGGAATCGAACCGCCCACAGCGACTGCCAGCGCAGCTGCCGCGTCATTGGCGGAAGACAACATCGTCGCATAAATCAGATCCTCCGCCCGCAGTTCTTCTCCTTCCTGCAGGTAAATCTGGCTGCCCGACATATTGACCGCTTCGCTGTCGCAGGTGATCACGGTATCCATGTCCAGTTTTTCGATGGCAAGCAGTGCCGTCATGACTTTTGTGGTACTGGCCGGGTAACGCTGGGTATAGGCGTCCTTCTCATACAGGATCTGTCCCGTATCCGCATCGATGAGGATGGCGGACTGTGCAGTAAGTTCCGGCATGGTGCCGACGCCGGCGATGTCGGTGATCCCCGGTATGTCCTGCCCTGTCAGGCTGATCCCATAGACGGTGCCCGAACCCAGGAGCGCGAAACTCAGCACAAAGGCCAGGATCGCAGCGCCCAGTTTTTTTCTCAAAAGCCTTCCATCATATGTAGTCATAAGAGTCTCCTTGCTGTTCCCGTAATATCGGATGTGTCCGCTTTCATTATACGGGAAAATCATTGCTGAACCATTACAGATTCCTTACTTTTATACAATAATTCATATTATTATATCACAACAGAGAAAAAATTTCTCCCTATTCGTTAAATTTTTTTCAACATCATGAAAAAATTCTATTCAAAAACCCTCCTTTTTCTGATAGAATATAGGTTGATTTATGAGCAGTTTTGTTCTTAAAAACAAGCAGAAGGAGATGTTTTAAATGGAAAGAGTGTATAACTTCTCAGCCGGTCCGTCGATGATGCCTCTGGAGGTACTGGAAAAAGCCGCAAGTGAAATGACCAATTACGGTGAAGCCGGTATGTCCGTGATGGAAATGAGCCATCGTTCCAAGGACTTTGACAACATTATTAAAGAAGCCGAGGCGCTGTTCAGAGAACTGATGAACATCCCGGACAACTATAAGGTACTGTTCCTCCAGGGCGGCGGAACCACCCAGTTCTCCATGGTGGCCCTGAACCTGCTCCGGAACTCCAAAAAAGCCGACTACATCGTCACCGGCCAGTGGGCCAAAAAGGCGATGCAGGAAGCGAAGAAGTTCGGCGACATCAAAGTCGTTGCCACTTCCGAGCCGGATGTATACACCTACATCCCGAAGGTAAAGAGAGAAGACTTCCGGGAAGATGCGGACTACGTATACATCTGCATGAACAACACCATCTACGGAACCCGGTATCCCTATATTCCGGACACCGGTGACATCCCGCTGGTAGCGGACATGTCCTCCAACATCCTGTCCCAGGAATACGATATCAGCAAGTTCGGTCTGATCTTTGCCGGCGCACAGAAGAACATCGGCCCGGCGGGCCTGGTCGTGGCTGCGATCCGGGAAGACCTGATCGGCTTTGCTCCGGAAAACTGCCCTGTCCTGCTGGATTACAAGACCCAGGCGGAAAAGGATTCCCTGTACAACACCCCGCCGACCTACTCCATCTATTTTGCGAAGCTGGTCTTCGAATGGGTCAAGGCCAAGGGCGGCGTCAAAGCCATGCAGGAAATCAATGAACGCAAGGCGGCAAAACTCTACGACGCCATCGATAAGAGCGAACTCTTCAAGTGCCCGGTGAACAAGGAAGACCGTTCCCTGATGAACGTGGTATTCGTCACCGGAGACGAAGCGCTGGACAAGAAGTTCGTGGCGGAAGCCAAGGCAGCCGGCCTGGTGAACCTGGGCGGCCACCGGACAGTGGGCGGAATGAGAGCCAGCATCTACAACGCCATGCCAGAAGAAGGCGTGGACAAGCTGATTGCATTCATGGAAAAATTCGAAAAGGAAAACAAATAACAGACAAGAAGGGAACATCATGTTTAAGATTGCTACACTCAACAAAATCTCGCCGAAAGGACTCGCCAAGCTGGATGCAGCCAAGTACGCCGTCATCGACGAACTGGACGCCGCGGACGGGATCCTGGTGAGAAGTTATAAAATGCATGAAATGGAATTCGCACCTTCGCTGAAGGCCATCGCCAGAGCCGGCGCCGGTGTCAACAACATCCCGCTGGACCGCTGCGCAGAGGAAGGCATCGTGGTATTCAATACCCCGGGCGCCAACGCCAACGCGGTAAAAGAACTGGTAATCGCGGCTCTGTTTGCCGACGCCCGGAACATCGTTTCCGGCGTGGAATGGGTCCGGAGCCTGGAGTCTGAAGGCATCAGCGAAAAGGTGGAAAAGGGCAAGTCCAGCTTTGCGGGCACCGAACTGGCCGGCAAGAAAATCGCCGTCATCGGCCTGGGCGCCATCGGCGTTTCCGTTGCCAACACGGCTTCCGACCTGGGCATGACCGTCATGGGCTATGACCCCTACATTTCCGTCAGTTCCGCACTGCACCTCTACTCCACTTCCAAGGTCACTTCGGATATGGACGAGCTGCTGGCGGATGCGGATTATGTGACCGTGCACATTCCGGCTCTCCCGGAAACCAAGGGCATGATCAACGAAGAGATCCTGAACAAGCTGACCAAACCGGCCAAGGTCCTGAATTTCTCCAGAGCGGAAATCGTCAACGGCGACGATATGGAAGCGGCTCTGGCGGAAGGCAAGGTTTCCAAGTATATCGTGGACTTCCCCACGCCGCAGTTCCAGGGCAATGACAAGGTCATGATGCTGCCGCACCTGGGAGCCTCCACGGAAGAAGCGGAAGAAAACTGCGCGATGATGGCTGCCGCCGAGATTGCTGATTATCTCGAAAACGGCAATATCGTCAATTCGGTGAACTTCCCGACCTGCCGGATGGGCGTTCCGAGAACTGCCGGACGGCTGGCTTTTATCCACAAAAACACCAACGACGGCATTTCCAACATCACCAACGTCTGCGACGGACTGCTGGAAGTGAAGATTGAGAACATGACCGCCGTGACCCGGGGCAATGTTGCCTATACGCTCGTCGACATCAACAGAAGCGTCGATGAAGAGGAAGCGGCCGCGATTCGTTTTGACGGTCTGATTTCCGTACGGGTCATTAAATAAAGGATCCATGAACAAACCAAATATACACTTGAACAAACCCCCAAAACCGAATATCAAACCCTCTGTTGTACAGCGGTTTAAGAGTATTGTAAAGTGTATCGTAAGAGATATGTCAGACCCGTTTTACCTGAATATTTCACCGGGTCTGGCGTATTACTTCTTGCTATCCACGGCGCCGGTGGTACTGCTTTTCAACTATATGGCGAACTTCTTTTTCTCCGGCACCAACCTGATCGTCAGCCTGATGCGGAATTACCTGCCGGCCCAGATCAGCAGTATACTCATCCCGTTCTTCTCACAGCAGAACCAGAGTTCCGGGTTTTTGGCAACGTTGATTTTCTTTGCGATCACCCTGTACCTGTCGACGAGGGGAATGTACACGCTGATCAAGGTGGCCGACTACGCCACGGACAATCTGATCCAGGCGAGCATGCGGGACGTGCCCATGGCCATGTTCCGTAGGTTCCTGAAATCACTGGCGCTGACGCTGCTGCTGATTCTGCTGGTAGTCCTGTCCCTGGTATTCTTCGTCTTCGGGCGAACGGTGCTGGACGTGTGGGTCTCCCACGTGGAAGTCGGCGTATTGTCGGACCTGATCTACCGGATCTACCGGCTCTTTGCACTGCCGGTGGTTATGGCGCTGTCCTTCCTGATCCTGACCTTCATCTACAGCCGGATGCCGGCCACGAACCTTCCTTACCGGGAAGTGCTGCCGGGCTCCATCACGGCGACCATCGGGATCATGGTGGCATCCATCGCCTACCTGATTTATATCCGGTACTTTTTCCGGCTGGATGCGATCTTCGGGGCGCTGACCTCCATCATCGTCCTGATCCTGTGGTTCTTCATGATGAGCTTCATGCTGGTCTTCGGCATCATCGTGAACGTAGCTTTCCGGGATACGAGAGCACAAAAATAAAACGTGAGCATTTCATTATATTGAAAGCTCACGTTCTTTTTTTGTTTTTTATCCCAGCATTCTTTCCAGGTTTTTCAGTGCATTCGCCCGGTGGCTGATCTTGTTTTTGGTTTCCTGGTCGATTTCGGCGAATGTCTGGTCCAGGCCGTCCGGCAGGAATAAGGGATCGTACCCGAAACCGCCGGTGCCCCGGGGTTCAAAGAGGATCTTTCCCGGGCAGATGCCCCGCGCGGATAGCATTCTCCCATCCGGATATACCATGGTGACCACGGATACGAACCGGGCTGTCCGTTCCTCTTCCGGCACGCCTTCCAGCTCCTTCAGGAGTTTGTTGTTGTTGTCCACATCGCTCTTATGCTCGCCGGCATACCGGGCGGAATGTACCCCCGGCGCTCCGTCCAGATAATCCACTTCCAGTCCGGAGTCGTCCGCCACGGCGATCTGGCCGGTCAGTTCCATGATCGCATCGGCCTTGATAAAGGAATTCTCCTCAAAGCTCTCCCCGTCTTCCACGATGTCCACACCGCCGAATCCGGCCTCTTCCTGGGAGATCACGTTCATGCCAAACTTCTCCATGATCGCCTTCAGTTCTTTCAGTTTATGTTCATTTCCTGTCGCCGCTACTACTGTCGTCATCCTTCCAGCACCTCCTTCTGTACTTTCATCAGTTCATCGCAGCCTTTTTTCGCATAGGCCAGCATCTGCTGCAGTTGTTCCGGCGTAAATGCGCCGTCTTCCGCCGTGCCCTGGATTTCCACGTATTCGCCGGCATCGTTCATCACGATATTCATGTCCACCCCGGCCCGGGAATCCTCCTCGTAGGGCAGGTCCAGCCGGACCTCGCCGTCGATGATGCCCACGCTTATGGCGGAGATATAGTTCTTCACCGGCACTTCCTCCAGCACGCCTTCTTTGACCAGTTTCCGGAACGCCAGCACCAGGGCCACATAGCCGCCGGTGATGGATGCGGTCCGGGTGCCGCCGTCCGCCTGGATCACGTCGCAGTCGATCCATACGGACCGCTCGCCCATGGCTTTCATGTCCACCACACTGCGAAGGGCCCGGCCCACGAGCCGCTGGATTTCCTGGCTCCGGCCGTCCACTTTATTCCGCTCCCGGGATTTCCGGTTCCCCGTGGACCCCGGCAGCATTCCGTATTCCGCCGTGACCCAGCCCTGGCCGGTGCCGGTCAGGTGGCGGGCGGTCTTCTCTTCCACCGATGCGGTGCAGATCACTTTGGTGTCGCCCATTTCGATCAGCACCGATCCGGCCGGATGCATCAGGTAGTCCGGGGTGATCTTCACCGGGCGGATCTGATCGTTCTCTCTTCCGTCGTAACGCATAATGATTTCCTCTTTCTTTACATCATATATCATAATCCGGGCTGCAGGAGGCGACAATAGCTTCCTCGCCGGAATCGGCGCATGTAAGGGGGCTAAATCGCCTCTGTATTCGAAACG
>Ga0079305_1002084_pt1 | contig 19985 bp, 22 predicted proteins | sample LMS_cellobiose_e_FD_79183 | JGI IMG/M metagenome (GOLD analysis project Ga0079305, IMG submission 79183) | Rumen-fistulated moose microbial communities from Alaska, USA - LMS_cellobiose_enrichment | ecosystem: Host-associated > Mammals > Digestive system > Stomach > Rumen fluid ... | reverse complement strand
TATGGTCTTGCCGGACCGATGAGGTGGGCTTCCGGGTAGGCTCGGGTCTGGCACATTCCGATTCCGCTCTCCTTGGGGCTTGCCCGTTTCTGCCGGAAATAAAGGGAAGGGGGTAACTCAATAGGCATGTCCCCTCATGCGACATACCAGTGTGCCAGACGTCGGCGAGCCAGATCCGGCAAAAACGTTCGTTGAAAAAGAGGGAAACGATGCGAGCCCGGTAGCATGCAAGAAGCCATTGTTGTACGGTTTCGATATGCGACCTGTACAACAATGGCATTTCTCGCTCTGACGGTGTCTTGATTGGATTGGAAGGATCCGGGCGGACTTCCTCATCCCATCCTTCCTTTCCCTTCGTTCATATTCCTGGCGGTCCGGTCAGACAGCCTTTTGTAGAAGCCGTTCCTGACAGAGCGGCCGTCTATATACCAGCTTGCTACGCAGAGCATGGTATGGACGCTCGTCCGGTTGTTATGGACGGTTGAGATAAGTCCCAGCTGGTTCATCTGGTCCAGGACCCGTGAAACCGTCTTCCGGTCGCACTTCCACATACGGGATATTTCCACCTCGGAGGCGACGAACTGGCCGACATGGACGGTGGTTGTGAAACCTTTCTTCTCGTAGGTCTCTTCCTCGGTTTGGGTGAGATCTATCAGGGACACCAGCGCATGCATACGGTTGATCCCTTGCTTGCTCGCGGAAAGATAGTCGGCCTGATCCTTGGTCAGGATGAGGCTGTAAGAAATCGTCTGTTCCATCGTTGAAAGGTATTATCGGTTCGTTTTCGAATTGAGTTCAAGGAGTTTCTTCCTGGCCGCTTCCTGCAACTCTGCTTCGGACATGATGCGGTTGCTGCGGATCCAGTCGAGCAGGACGCTCTTCTCAAAATAGATCAGTTTTCCCGCCGGTTTGTAGAAAGGAATCCGGTTCTCGTGGGTCATCTTGTAGAGCGTGCTCTTGGCGATGCCCAGGAAACTGGCGGCTTCCTCCAGGTTCAGAACCTCCTTCGCGGAGTAGCAGAGGTTCTCGAGTGTCCGGACCCTCGACTGAAGGTCCGTGAACTTACGGTCGCCCTCATGGACGGCTTGGCTTTTCTTGATTTCGTTTGCTTCAGACATATTCGTTGCTTTTTAGAGTTTTCGTGTCTCATTTGTGCTGCAAAGATATGGAATAATTCTCTAAATAAACAAGCGTATAATGTTGATACATAGCGCGTTAAAGGCGCAAAGACACCACTTTTGCCGACAATTTTACGGAGTTGGCATGGCAACTCCGATTGGACCCTGACGGCAAACCGGATGTACAAAGGAAGCCCCGGAAACATGTCATCCGGGGAGACCACTGCGGCGCATAGCCTGGTGAGATTGAGGACGTGACAGGGACGTCGGTTGTCCAATCCCGGAAGAAATGACACGGCAAAACGAAAGGCCGACTAAGAAGTCCAGTCTTGTACAATACCCTACGGGAAAGATGGCAACACTGGGATCAGGTTTGCCATCAAAAAAAAAGTGAAAAAAATTTTTCAACTTTTTCTTGGCGAGGTATCAGAGTACCCGATTTCGAGTGTTTTCATGGTATTCTAGCCCATCAAGGCGGATGGTATTGGAGCCGCGGAATGGTGGAATCTTATTCGTCCTCTTGCTTGTGACGTGACAAAGTGTTATATTTGTGACTGAAGGATGCAGACGTAATCTGAACGGGGCATCCGGACAGACGGCTCTTTGATTTGATAAATCTGATTCTTGTCCCGTTTTTGTCCCTTCATCATTGGGGGAAAACGGAACGGAGCGCTGTAAGAAATTGATCTACATCTTATTCCCTGCCATCCCTCTTCTTTCCTGGCAGGAATCGAAAAGATACGAAAAAACGGAATCCCTATCCTGGCACCCTCGAAAAAACGCCCAGAGCCAAGGGCGGAGTTACGGATCAAGGGGAAGGATGAGGGTCTGGGATTCGCCGGGGGCGAGGAGACGGGTCTTGCCGAAGGCGCGCAGCTCCGGGTTCATCAGGAGGACGACATGTTTGCCGGCGACGCTGCCGGTGTTGGTGACAGTAACCGAAACCGTCGCCGGCTCCAACGGCTTGGCAAAAGAATAAACCGGCGCGGATTCTTCAAAACTCGTATACGACAGCCCGAAACCGAAGGGATACGACGGCGCACCAGCTTCAGGATACGCCCGGTACCCGACCGCGAGGCCCTCGGCATAATCGGTAAATCCCACATTGGGCTCGGCGCTATGCTTCTTGCCGCTGGGCACCAGGGACGCCTTCCCCCGATAATCATACGGGAAATGCGCCGACGACGGCAGGTCGAAATAATCTGCCGGGAAGGTGACGGGCAGGCGCCCGCTGGGGCAGACGCGCCCGTGCAGGATGCCGGCGAGGGCGTTCCCGCCCTCCTGCCCGGGCTGCCACGCCAGCACGATGGCGTCGGGCAGGTCCTTCCAGGACGCCGTCTCGATGACACCGCCGACGTTCAGCACCACCACAACCTTCTTCCCCTGCGCGTGAAACACCTCGCACACGTCGGCGAGCGCCTGCCGCTCTGCCGGCGACAGGCAGAAGTCGTCCTCGAGCTTGCGGTCCCCGCCCTCCCCCGCCTGGCGGGAAAGGGTGAACACCGCCGCCGATGAAACCCGGGCGGAAGCCTCCACCATTTCCCGCGCCAGCGGCATTTCCGGCGCAGCCGGGCTCCCGACCATCCCGGAGAGGAAGGTCTTGCGCGGACGGTGCTTGCCCAGATAATCGCGATACAGCGCCGCGAGGGACGCCTCCACGCTGGAGCCGCCCCCCTGCAGCCCCTCCGCGAGGCTGACGACGTACGGCCGGTGGACGTGCCCGGAGCCGGTGCCGCCCGCCAGCAGCTCGTAGGAGCCCACGCCGAAGAGCGCCAGCGTCCCGCCGGGCTGCAGCGGCAGCGCACCGGCGTCATTCTTCAGAAGGACGATCCCCCCTTCCGCGGCCTCGCGGGCGACCAGCGCGTGCGCCTGCAGATCCGGCCGGCCGGAACGGGGCGTCCCCCGGAACGTGGGCGTCTTGACCACCAGCTCCAGCACCCGCTGCACGCAGACGTCCAGCGCCTCCTCGCGCAGCTCGCCGCGCCGGACCTTCCGAACCAGCTCGCGGATCTGCGACCCTGCCCCCGGCTCCATCAGGTCGCAGCCAGCCGCGACCTGCGCCGCCGTGTTGCGCCGCCCGGTCCAGTCCGTCATCACCAGCCCGCCGAAGCCCCATTCGCCGCGGAGCACCTCCGTCAGCAGCCAGGGGTCCTCCTGGGTGTACACCCCGTTCAGGCGATTGTATGAGGCCATAACGGTCCAGGGCTGCGCCTCCCGCACGGCGATCTCAAAGCCGCGCAGGTACAGCGCCCGAAGCACGTCCTCGCTGACGCGGGAATCATTCTCCAGGCGGTTGGTCTCCTGGTTGTTGGCCGCGAAATGCTTGACGGAAGTCCCCACGCCCCGGCTCTGCACGCCGCGGACATAAGCCGCCGCCACCTTGCCGCTCAGGAGCGGATCCTCCGAGAAATATTCGAAATTTCGCCCGCACAGCGGGTTGCGCTGCAGGTTCATGCCCGGGGCCAGCAGCACATCCACCCCGTACTGGAGCGCCTCGTCGCCGATGGCGGCCCCGACCTTCTCGACAAGGGCCGTGTCCCAGGTGCTGGCCAGCAGGGAGCCGATGGGAAAACCGGTGCAGTAGAATGAGTCCCCGCTCCCCCGCCGCTCCGGCTCGATCCGGACCCCGGCCGGGCCGTCGCTCAGCACGACCGCGGGGATCCCCAGCCGGGGGACCGCCCGGGTCATGCCCGCCGCCCCCGGCACGGGCACCCTGAAGCCGAACTGCCCGGCCAGCATACTCCGGTAGCCGGCGCCCACCACCAGCGAGGCCTTCTCCCGAAGGGTCAGCTCGGCGAGGACCGCCTCGACATTGTCCTCCCGCAGAGTAAGGTTCTGTGCCATGGTCATGGTGCTCATGCAGAGTGCTGCGAAAAATAAAAGCCGTTTCATCTCTGACGCAAGTTACAACATCTCCCGCGGATTCCCAAGGGGGCGGATGCGGGTCCCGGTCCAAAAGCTGGACCGGGACCCGCACTCCAACGCCCCAAATGCACTTTTCGGAGGCCTGGTGTTCCTTCCGTCCCAAAATCTGGGACGGAAGGAGCAGAAACCGGGGTAAAACGCGCCTTGCGTCCCAAAGAATGGGACGGAAGGTACACTTCGGATCAGTTCAATGCCAGAATATATGAGCTGCCCAACATCTATTCGTTGTCCAGGAGCGCCCACACGCGTCACTAATTTGCACCCTTCTTTTGGAAATTAGTAGCATATCTGCTACCTTTATGAGCCCTTAACTCATATCACAATGGCACATGTTAGAATCACGGCAATTGTCGAAAGCGTTGCAAGCTTTCTGTAGCACCCCTCATCACAATTACCTCATGAAAACAAAACAAAGAAAACGGCTAAGAATCACCGAACGCGATTTCATCATCGCCAACAGGAAGGCTGCCCGGGAGGAAGAGATCCAAGCGCACGGCAAGCCGATTATGTTCCGGGGCCATCTGCATAAATCCAATAAGAAGTACGACCGGAAGCAAATGAAGAAAGCCATCACCCAGACGGATGATGGCTTTCTGCTTAGCTATATACAAAAGACCTACTCTTCCTTCCTGAAGCCGTATTTCTTGAGCTGGAAGGGTTTCACATCTGGAGACTCACAGACATGCTTTATTGATTCTAACAAGTCCTCCTGATTGATAGTGCCGAGATAAGAAGCAGATTCAATAACACGCGAGACTTCGAATTCTCTTAAAGAAAAGCCATCAATGTAACTATCATGATCCAGAAAATCGTATTGCGCAGCCCTAATAAGATGTTGGTATGGACCAATTTTCAGAAACAAATTGTAATTGATTTCCGAATTAATCAGTAAAGCGGCAACCACCTTTCCTTCACTCTTACCAATAATCACAAAGCGTTTCTCCTTGTGATCCGCATTCCGCTTTGGTGTCACACGATCGGACGGATACATATCCATCTTCAACACCTGTCCTATCTCCAGCGCCTGTTTCCTGAGGGCCTCAGGAAACACAACCAACTCCAACATACAACTATCTCAGGACTTTTTCCAGCTCAAGATGCTCCTTAAGATATGCCAGCATCGCCTTGTCCGCTCCTCCCTCTTCAGCAATCTTAATAATATCCATCACCTTTTTACCACGTTTCTTGCTATTAAAGGCACGTTCCCACTCCTTGCCGTGTGTATCAGAATAGATATCATTAAAGCTCATCCTCGAGACTCGATCAATGGCTTCATCTAATGATTGGATATCTGACGCGGAAAGGTAATCCATGTCCGGATCCTCTTTGGCAAAATAGCGTTCGTCCTTCCAACCGATAGCTGAAACTACACTCGAAAGGCCATCTGTCTTGTGAAATGCCATCTCGTTCTCATCCCCTCTCGCCATCTTTAAAATATCATACATGCCTGACGGAACCGGTCCAAACGGAAGAGCACAAATATCATCATTAAAAAGCGGACTTCCCGACTCGGAAAGGTGGATCTGCTGTGCATAAAACGCTGTCTTCACAATCCCATACACATCACAACGCTTCGCCTCACTCTTCTTGATGATGTAGAGCAAGGCCGCCTTGAGAGTCATGATGTCATCTTTGTTCATCATAGTCTTGCAAATATACGAAGGAATCCGAGAAAAAGAACAGGACACACACATTTCTTTCATTCTCATCCAGATAAAGAGATGGGACGACGCTAAACGCCGTCCCGTTGAATGATGCACCGGCCAATGTGCCGATCACTTCAAACTATTCAAAGTTACTCGTTACACATGCACGTAATTGTCTTGCCGCGATACAAAAATCCTAAGATTTTCAATTTTAACTACGTTTTTTCAAAAAAACGGCCAATCTTCACATTAGCCGTAGTTTTGATCGTCTCCACGATGTACCGCACATCCTCATCACTCGCATACGGATACGATCCGAAGAGCCTATATGGCCAAGATATCCTCCGGCCCGGTGGGCTCATACGGCCCGTCCTTCACCTCCATGATCACAGTTCCACTCTCGAGGGCGCGGACCGTGTGCCACTGCCCTAAGGGAATGTTCAGCGCAACCACTGGCCCGTTCGGCGACAGCTCAATTGCCGCAAGCACACCACGCTGACACATCCGCAACCGCGGCGAGGCCTTCGCCCGTGCGGTCAGGTCATCCAATAAAACTCGCGTTATCCTTATTTCTTCAGCGGGGCATATTCTCTAACTTACCTTTATCATATTTTGCCTGATTTGCTTTCTCTAATGCCCGGAAATCATAATCATGCTTAATCTTTTTTATAATAGCCTCTACTGTTTTATATATCTCCGACCCCTTTGAATAATCTGCCGGACAGGCAAAATTAACCCGGCCTTCTTGAATCAATTTCTCTGCGTCAGACTTCTTCTTCGCATTATGCGGCTTATAAACCGCAATGGAATAACCACCCTGCTGCTTAACCAGCTTCATGCATGGTATATCTGTTGCTCCATCACCAAAGTAAATCATGTGTTTAAATGGAATCGGGCGTTCATCTTCCGGCTTGTATTCATTAATCTTCCCATTCTCGCTCACATTGCTTATTCCCTTATTAATCATAAAGAGAAACTGAGTTTTCGTGGTAAAATCGACTGCGACCGCAGGCCAGACCGCAATATCATCTTCGTACATGAAAGAGCATGCATAGATTTCTTTGAACTCCTTTGCAATCGGCGTCCCCTCAATCATTTCTTTCAAGCCGGAAGAATTAATATAGTGCTCGATTACTATGCCGTTTTCTTTAGCCAGTTCTTTTGTAAGCTCAAACCACGCCTCTACGCCTTTATACAGGCCGATGCTCTTCCCAAAATCCACGAATTGTTTCCTTTTCACGCTCACATGCGCAGCTTGTGCCTTCACAAGCATAAGCCTCATGTAGCAAAGAATATTGCTTGCCTCATGCCTCTTCACGAGCTCCGTGTTCTCCTCCCAGAACTCATTCTTATCCTTTATCCCAATAGCAGTCAAGAAATCATACTCCTGCATATTCTGCGGAGAGAGCGTTCCATCAAAGTCGTAAATCAATGCCACGACCGGTTTTTTCTTTGCCATAATCTATAAACTTTTTTTCATCACCATAACATCAGTCTCCCTTCTTGTGATTATGTGGCTTCAGCGAAGGTGTGTTCCCTGGAGTCTTCTTGTTGTCTCGCCGCCGCCTGTCAGGCTTTCCCGTCGTTTTGGCTATTGGTTTCGGTCCCGGTTTAATTCCCATATTAATTCAATTTATAGTTAATAATCAATCATTTCCCCTCATCCACACGTCTTGTTGCAAAAGTATAACTTATCCCTCGAAGTATAGTGAGAAACACCAGACTCTTTATCAACAAACTTATTAACATTGCATACACGGCAATCCTGCCCATCTCGACAATCCACCACCAGTTGCAACACGGCTTGTAACTATTCTATTTACATGGTACAAATGAATTAATTAAGCTTGTCGGCGGCGTTTTGTGAAACATCTTTTTTGCGAGCGGGAGCGAGCAGTGGTAAAAGATAGACGACGCAGTTCACACCAAACACAGATCTTTGTCAGCCCAGCGTCCGAGACGGTTCAAACTCTCTTTCTGCCAGGATTGGCTACTCACGGGGAGTAGCTTGTAGAAGCAGGAGAGTTTAACCAATGAGAGCAAGAAGGAAAAAGATCATTGCCAACCTGCTGATGACCCACCACTTCTCCGAGATTCTGGAGATAATACTGACCATCTGTGATTTCCTAAAGCTTATCTTGTAACCTGGCACGGACATCAATCTCAAAACGTTGCCCCGACCAAAAGGCCAGGGCAACGTAAAACGATCCAATCGGTCCCCAATACACGCACGGCATCGCCGTACGACTACTCCGGGAAAAGACCCCTTAACCAAACTTCACGAAACGAACTCTCATTCGTCTCGTGAAGTCATCCAATTCTCGTTTATGTTATGCCGGGAGGCGGTCAACCACACACCAACCAATAACCCGGCCGAAACGCCAATCAAAAGCCGGTCAAAACCCCATCCAATCACTCCCCAGCCAGACCACCACAGCGCCACCGCCCCCACCGGGGCCAGACCAGGAAGCGGCAGAACTGCCAAAGGGCGCTCAAGAAGCGCCGCAAAATGCGGAAGAAGCCTGCCTTCTGCTACAAACTACGCTATCGCACCCTTGATCGTCTCCACGATATACCGCACATCCTCATCACTCACATACGGCCCCGCAGGCAGGCACAAGCCGACCTTGAAGAGCGCCTCGCTCACCCCGTTGACGTATGCCGGGACGCCGGCATAAACGGGTTGCCTGTGCATAGGTTTACAAACAGGATGGGCCTCAATATCTGCAGCGTCCAGACACACCCGCAGCGCCTCCACGTTGTCGTTCGGCTGGCAGTCGGTCACGGCGGACGACGCCATATGAATCACCCCGGCGGCGCCACCCACGGCCCCTTTCACGATGGCCTTGTAGGCATTCTCCTGCCCCTTGATCCGCAGCGCGGGATCCAGCGTGATCGTGCAGAGCCAGTAGTTGGAATCATATTCGCCCGTCACGGGCTGCGAATGCACCCGGATCCCCGGCACGCCGGCCAGCAGTTCCTCGTACATCTTCTGCACGTGCCTGTGGTGTGCCAGGTGATCGTTCACGATGGTCATCTGCCCGCGGCCGATGCCCGCGCAGATGTTCGACATCCGGTAGTTGTAGCCGATCTTCTCGTGCTGGTAGTAAGGATAGCTCTCGCGGTACTGCGTCGCATACATCATGATCTCCCGCCAGGAATCCTCGTCCGGCGTGATCAGCGCGCCGCCGCCCGAGGTCGTGATCATCTTGTTGCCGTTGAACGACAGCACGCCAAACTTACCAAAAGTCCCAAGTACTTGCCCGTTGAAGCGCGAACCGAAGCCCTCCGCCGCATCCTCCACCACGGGGATCCCGTAGCGGTCGGCAATCTCCATGATGCGGTCGGCCTTGTACGGCATGCCATACAGCGCCACAGGAACAATGGCCTTCGGCTTCCGGCCCGTCTTGGCGATACGGTCTTTGATGGCCTCTTCGAGCAGATCAGGGTCGATATTCCAGGTGTCCGGCTCCGAGTCAACCAGCACCGGCGTCGCGCCCAGATAGGTCACGGGATGCGTGGACGCGCAGAACGTGAAGCTCTGCACGATCACCTCGTCGCCCGGCCCCACGCCGCACGCCAGCAGCCCCAGGTGCACCGCCGCCGTCCCGGACGACAGCGCCACCACCCTCTTCATCATGGGCGCTGCCCCGGAATCCCTGTCATGCCCGACCTGATCGGGCATCCCGTTCACAAACGCCTCCAGCTCCTTCTCGAACCCGTCCACATTCGGCCCCAGCGGCACCACCCAATTGGTGTCGAACGCCTCCTGGATATATTTTTGCTCCAGCCCCGTCCCGCTCATGTGAGCAAGGCACAGGTAAATCCTCTTCTTTCCCATCCTGAATAAAGCCTTATCCCTTCCTCCCGCGGACCGCCCGCCTGACAACAGTTCCCATCTTTCTCAGCAATATGGCAGCAGACTCCCGCGGACACACTGAGAACAAGCTCATGATACGTCCGGCATTGACAGTGCCCCTGGAGAAGAAACCCCGCTTGCCTTTATACCTGTGCGTATGATGCCCGAAGTTCCCTCCTTCCATCATGTCGTCGAGTATCTTTCTGCCAAGCCGCCCGTCAGGCTCAACGACACAGTCGGATGGCGGCAGCCCCAGCACCTCGCTCTCCACCCACATCATCGCCCTGGCAAAACGCAGCATGCCCAGTTCTTTGATCGCAGCGACAATCCGGCTCCGCTCCGCCAGATCCCCGCTCAAGCTTTTCAGGACATAAAAGTAGTCCACCACCTGCCGCAGGCCCAGCCCTTCGTCAAATAAATGGATCAGCATATGACCCAATTGATACACGGCATTGAACGCATCCGTCGGGACGCTGACTGTCCGCTCAATCCCGGACAGACTCACCCGGTGTGCAAACTGCTCATCTTTATTACTCTCAATCCAGCGCTGCAGCCTTTTCCGGCTTCGCCTGTCGTACAGCTTCAAGGGCGTCACATGGACATCGACCTTCACATCGCTGAATATCGGGAAATGGATATGCTTGAAAGAAACCTTCTCCTCCGGGAACTTACTCTGAACATACCGAAAAACATCCTCCGGGCTGGCATCCACCCATATATCAATATCACCCGGCGTACGTCTCAGCGGATCGGGATACTTCACCGCATTACCCTGCCCTTTCAGCAGACAGCACGCAAAGCCATCCTGCTCCAGCATTCCAAACACCTCTCCGATCCGCGTGTTGATCAGATTATTACGATATTCTATCCGCCGGAGCTGCCGGATCCAGTCAAACAGAATCAGCTGAGGAATGGATTCCTGATGGACCTGCGGCGCACAGATTCCCAACAACGCCTGTTTCCGGGCAAAACCATTGATTGCCGTCCAGTCCGATACCGCAGGAGCCTCCGTATCCGGATTCAACACGTATCTGAGCCATTGCAAGGCCTGCGCTAAACTTGTATCAATTTTCTCCATTAAAAGGTTCTCTTCCCGTTTCACCTTCACGTTTAAAAATCTGTAATATGGTCATAAAGAATATCTTGACATCCAGCCAGAACGTAAGATGATCCACATAATAGACATCCTGCTCAAACTGCCTGGTGAAAGAGATTCCGTTGCGGCCATTGACCTGCGCCCATCCGCTTATCCCCGGACGCACCTCATGGCGGCGCATCTGTTCCGCGGAATAAAGAGGCAGATAATCCATCAGCAAGGGCCTTGGGCCGATGAACGACATATCGCCCTTCAGGATATTGACCAATTGCGGCAGCTCATCGATCGACAGGCTGCGGACGATCCTTCCGATCCCGGTCAGGCGCTCGGCATCCGGCAGCGGCTTCCCTTCGGCATCGAACCTGTCGGCCATGGTCTTGAACTTGATGATCCTGAATGGCTTGCCGCCTTTGCCGGGGCGTTCCTGCAGGAAGAACGCTCCTGCGCCTTTATTGGCAATGATCAACCCGATGGCGATGATCACCATCAGCCATCCCGCGATCATGAAAGACAATACTGCCAGGATGACGTCAAGGACCCTTTTGATATACTTCCTATACATCCATCTTCAGCAAATCAGGTATGACCATCGGCCTGGTCTTCAGCAACATCGTCCCCCAGCTGAGACCGAGCCCGAAAGAAGAACCCACGATCGTCGCCGGCGCCGTCCTCAGCCTTTCGGCTATCCTCGTGACCATCAAGGAAGGAATGCTGGCACCGCCCAGGTTTCCGAATTCCTCCAGATTGCAAGGACACTTCTCCATGGGCAGGCCCAATTTCTTTATCACACGGTCAACGATCAGCCTGCTTGCCTGATGAATCAGGAAATAGTCCACGTCGTCCGCCGTCAGGCCGTAGCGCTCCATCATCTGCCTGATGCTGACGGGCGGTCGGGAGATGGCGAAGGAGAACACGTCCATGCCGTTGATGAGCGTGTCTTTCGGAGCACGGATGATCCCGTTGCCGAAGTCCTCCTCGATGAAGGACTCGGGCGTGACGGGATGGCGGAAACCGCCGTGCGGGGTCATCAGGGCTTCGTAGCCGGAGCCCAGGGTATTGAACTCGATGATGATGTCTTCGGCCGTCGGATCATACTCCAGCGCCATGGCGGTGCCGCAGTCGCCGAACAGGGGGACGCGGCTCTTGTCCTTCATCGATCCCATCCGCAGGGCCGTGTCGCCGACCAGCAGCAGGGCGCGCCGGACATTGCCCGCACGCAGCAGGTTGCCTGCCACGTTGATGGCGTACATGCTGCCGCAGCAGCCCATCGGGATGTCCAGCACGAAAGTACCGGTCGGCAGCCCGAGCCGGTGCTGCAGGATGCCCGACGTGGGCGGCGTCCTGTAGTCGCCCGTCACGGAGCCGAACACCAGCACGTCGACGCTCTCCCGTTCCCATCCCAGCGCTGCCAGCAGCCTTTCTGCCGCGTCGAAGCAAAGGTCGGAGGCGCACACGTCGTCCGGGCCGATGTAGCGGTTCCTGATGCCGACGGTGTTGTCGAAGACCTCCGCCTCCTCCTTCGTGAAGATGTCGAAGTCGGCGGTCTTGACCGCATGGTCGGGCACCGTGCAGGTGACGCCGCGGACGGCTACGTTCCTGATTTCCCAGAGAGCCATCTTTACAACTCAATTTCGTATCTGGCCAGGATCGTCCTGGCGTTGTCGTAGGAGGTGAGTTCCAGGATGTCCTCCGGGTCCAGCATGATGTCGAAGCATTCCTCCACCGCCGTGGCGAGGCTCAGCTGGCGGACGCTGTCCCAGCCCTCCACGCTCCTGTTGTCAAAACCGGAGCCCAACGCCCCGGCATCCACCGAGAACACCTCGCAGAAAATGCCGTTCAATGCCTCCAGATTGGTCACCTTGTCTACTTATTGATCGATCACGCTTCCGGCCTCGTTGCGCAGGATCGCGTCCACGAGGCGCACCTCTATGTTCTTGTGGAACAGGTGGGTCTTCTCCTCGATGAAGCCCGGCAGGGCATCAACCAGGGCGGAATCCGTCACCAGCACCACCAGTTTCTCGTCATCGCCCTTGCAGTAGCAGTCGGCTTTGTATTCCTGTTTGATCAGGTCCTCCACCTCGTCCAGGCCGATGCGCAGGCCGAAGATCTTCAGGAAGCGCTTCAGGCGGCCGATGATGAAGTAGCAGCCGTCGGCGTCGCGCCGCGCCAGGTCGCCGGTATGCATCACGCCGTGGTTCTCATCGCCCTTCTGCAAGTCTTCGACGCCATAGGCATAGCCCAGCGTCACGTTCTCGCCGCGGTACACCAGCTCGCCCGTGGCTTCGCCCTCGAAGGTCTCCACCCCGTCGGCATCCACGATCGAGAGCTGCCCGCCCGGCTCGGCAAAGCCGATGCTGCAGGTCTTCTCCAGCGCCAGCTCGGCCGGGAGGTACGCCATGCGGGCCGTACACTCCGACTGGCCGTAGGTGGCGATGAACTTCTTACCCTTGTCGCGGGCGTATTCGGCCAGCGCCCGGAACATCTCCGGCGTCAGCTTGCCGCCGCCCTGCGTGATCACCTCCAGCCTGGGCAGGTCCATGCGCGTGAAGCGCATCTTCATCAGCAGCTCGTAACTGTAGGGGATGCCGGTGAAACTGGTCGCCTCCTTGAGCATGCTCCAGAAGCCGCGGTCCAGCATCGACCGGCCGGACAGGAGCAGCGTCGCGCCCGCCAGCAGGTGGCTGGCGACCACCGAGAGGCCCATCGTATAATGCATCGGGAGGATGGCCATCGCCTTCTCCCCGCCGGTCAGCCCGAACAGCCGCCGGACATTGTCGGCGTTCGCCTCGATGTTGCGCAGGCTGTGCCGCACCAGCTTGGGGCTTCCGGTGGAGCCGGAAGTCGGCAGCAGCAGCACCAGGTCCGGATGCATCGCCACCGGGGCGTTGCCCGTGGCGAGCAGCACGTAGCCGTGCGCGCGGAACACCTCCGCATAGCCGAGCGTCTCCGCCATCGCCTCCGGCGCCCACAGATAGGCAGGCTTGTACAGGTCCCGGAGGCTGGCGTACAGGCTCTCTTCCGTCCGGGCGCTCAGGATGAGCGGGACGATGCCGCCGGCCAGGCATCCGACATAGCCCAGCAGCGAGCCGTGGCAGTTCTCCGAGAGGAGAAACAGCAGGGCCCTCTCCGGCAGATACCGGCGGAACTCCGCGGCGAAGTCGCAGAGTTCGCCATAGGTCAAGGCCTCCCCGCTGTCGTCGATGGCGGCGATGCGGGTCCGCTCTTTCTTGTCAAGGTCCAGGAACATACGCTAAATGCTCGCGCACCCATCCACGCCCAGGATGTGTCCGCTGATGTAAGACGCGCGGTCCGACGCCAGGAAACTCACGGCGTCCGCCACGTCCTGCGGCGTGCCGAGGCGGCCCAGCGCGATGCGGCTGATCCGCTGGTCGATCTTGTCGCCGCCGGCCTCATAGAGCTCCTCGAAGCGCTCCGTCTTGATGAGGCCGGGCGCCACCGCGTTCACGCGGATCTGCTGCGGGCCCAGCTCCTTGGCCGCAGACTTGGTGATGGCGATCACCGCGCCCTTGGTGGACGAATACGCCACCTGGCCCGGAGAGCCCACCACGCCCGTGACGGAAGCGATGTTGACGATGCTGCCGCCGCCCGTGCGGGCCATCAGCCGCGACACGATCTGGATCATGTCGATGACGGCGAACACATTGACGCTGAACATCTTCTCCAACAGCGGCCGGGTCACCATCCCCAGCTTCTGGTTCTGGATGATGGCGGCGTTGTTGACCACCACGTCGATGCGGCCTTCCTCCTTGCAGATGGACATCAAACCGGCTTTGAGGGCGGCGCTATCCGCCACGTCGAAGCAGATGGGCACCACCCTGGTGCCGTGGCGCTCCGCGCAGTCGCGGGCCCACTCCTCCATGTCGCCGGGCACCAGGTCGTTGACATAGACGATGGCGCCGTCGCCGGCGAACCGCTCCGCGATCACGCGCCCGATCCCCCGGCCTGCGCCGGTGATGAGGGACACTTTGTTCTCCAAAAGTTTCATTCGAGACTAGCTTAAGGTCATGCCGCCATCGATCTTCAGCGCCGTGCCGGTCATCCAGCAAGACGCGTCGGACAGGAGATAGATCGTCGCGAAAGCGACATCTTCCGGCTTGCCGTAACGGCCGAGCGGATAATTCTCCTTGTCCTTCTCGTGCTGCTCGTCGGTGACCTGACCGCGGTTGATAAGCGGCGTCTCCACCATGCCCGGGTTGACGCTGTTGCAGCGGATCCCCTTGGGGGCCAGTTCCAGCGCAGCGGTCCGCATAAAGGCGTCCACGCCGCACTTCGTCGTAGCGTAGATGGCATTGCCGACGGAGACGCGGTAGACGCCCGCGGCAGAAGCCGTGAAGACGACCGAGCCGCCCCTGGCGATCTTTTTCTTCTTTACCAGATACTTCGTCAGCAGGATCGGAGCCAGCAGGTTCACCTTGTGGATCCGATCGAAATCGTCCGCCCCGATGAACTGCAGGGGGACGAGTTTCGTGATACCTGCGTTGTTGGACACACCATCCAGGACAGGGAGCTTGCCCACCATATCCGCGATGGCCTCTTCGTCACAGAGATCGACCGTGAACGTGAGGTGCTCCAGCTCCGGCTGCGCCAGCATAGCCAGCGTCTCAGCCAAGCCCTGTCCGTCGATGTCCGCCAGCACCAGCCGGGCGCCCAGCTTCGAGCACTCGACCGAGGTGGCGCGGCCGATGCCGGAAGCGGCGCCGGTCACGAGGATGGTCTTCCCGGCCAGGGAATAAGGATTATAACTCATTATTCTACTTCTACAAGTTCAGAAACCACGATATCCTCCGTCTCGAAATAGACGGCGCCCCAGGACAGGCCGACGCCGAAGCCGCAGCCGATCCACTTGACCCGGGGTTTCTCGACCTTCCCCCGCAGTTGCGACACGATGGTCAGCGGGATGGAGGCCGACGCCGTGTTGCCGAAATCCTGCAGGCAATAAGGGACCTTCTCCGCCGGCAGCTTCAGCTTGGTGCGGATCGTCTCGTTCATCAGCAGGTTGGCCTGGTGGAAGACGAAATAGTCGCACTCCCGGTAGTCGAAACCGAAGTGTTCGGCCAGGCGCCTGACGGCTTTCGGGGCCCAGGTGATGCCGAACGAGAACACGTCCATGCCCTTCATCCGCGACTGCAGGCGGTTCAGCATATGGCCCTCCACGTCCTCCGGCACGAAAGATTTCTCGGAGAACTGGTTGCGCGCGCCGCCGTCCGGGATAATCAGCGCATCGAAGCCGCTGCCGTCCGTTCCGAAATAGAAATGCATCGGAGCGGCTCCTTCCTGATATTCAACGGCCGTCACGGCGCCGGCGTGGCCGAAGAGGGGATCCACATAGTTGATCCGCCGCTTGGCGTCGCCGCTCATCAGCAGGGCCTTCTTGATCATGCCGCAGGAGAGGAGCGAGACCACTGTGCTCAGGCCATATACCCAGCCGGAGCAACCCAGCGACAGGTCGGCCGCATAGCACTCCCTGGACAGGCCCAGACGCTCCTGCAGGATGCAGGCCGTCGCCGGCAAGATATAGTCGGCATGCTGGGAGACGAAGACGATGGCCTCGATCTCCTGCCTGTCCCATCCCAGATCCGAAATGAGCCGCTCCGCCGCATGGCAGCACAGATCCCCGGCGGTGTACTTCTCCGACACCCTGTGCCGGCGCACGCCGGTCGAATGGATGAACGAGGAGGCGGAATCGCGTTCGGAATCCGCGCCTTCGTTCGTCAATTCCGTCTTCGGGACCCCTGTCGAGAACCCGGCGATCCGGACATTCCGAAAGCTGAGAAAGGCCATTACATCTTGCTCATTACGGTGTTGTACAGGTCTTCGATCGTCACGGCCGACGTCATATCATCCCCCTTCAAGGCCACATCATACTCCTCATCCACCATGGCGATGATCGACAGGGCGATCAGAGAAGAGTACCCATCCAGATCATGAAAAGCGGTTTCGGCAGCAAACACAGCGGCATCCGTCCCGTCAAACAGTTCCGCGAAACGCGCGACAAAATCATCAAGTCCCATAAATCAATATTCCATCAACCTGGCCGGATTCCCGACATACAACTTCCCATCTTTCGGATTCTTCATCAGCACGCTTCCCGCGCCCAAGGTAATGCCATTGCCAATGGTCTTTCCCTGAAGGACGATCGATCCGATGCCAAAGAAGTTGGAATCCCCCACCGTCGTACTCCCGGAGATCCGGACGGCAGGCATCAGGACATTATAAGAGCCAAGCGTCACATCATGTCCCAGGACCGAGCCCCCATCGAACACGTTGAAGTCTCCCACCTCCACATCACAAGAGAAAGCGGAGCCGCGCTGGACGACATTTCCTTTTCCCATCAAGATGGACGACTCGTCTGCGTACACGACCTCCGGATGAATGATGTTCGGGAATGTGATGGCCGGATTCCCGATCCCCGAGACGATCCGTTTCCTATCCCCGGCACTGCCGACAGCAATCACGACGGCGAGCGGTTCGCGCCAGCCGTTCACATCGGCAGCGCCGCCAAGGACCGAACCGTAACGGCCGACCGGCTCCCCTTTCGGCTTGCCGTCATCGAAGAAACCGATCACGTCCCATTGAGGCGAAGCGGCATTGATCTTCTGGATCAAACAATACACCTCTCGGCCGAAGCCCCCGGCGCCATAGATTGCTATTTTATTCATACCCAAGCATACACCTTCCACTCCCCGAACCCTTCAAAAAGCACAAGGAACAACCCCCGGCACAAAGAGCCTGCTGCCCACCCCTCTCCCAGTATCCACCGGGATCCGGTCACCGGCAGCGCCCGCCCGCGCGGACGCCTATACAAAGATAGCAATAATCTCCACTTGCACAACGTTGCCCCGACCAAAAGGCCAGGGCAAGGGACATTTTTCCTTACGGCCTCAACAAATTAATTGGAGCCACAAACACCCCGTCCTCTCGCTTGTATGCACCACCAACGGCGGTCAGCACCAGCAGGAACGACGGAGCCTTCTCGTCACTCTTCTCCACAATCTTGTCACGCAGCCTCTTCAGCGATTCTGCTCCATCATTTATCAGGTCATCACCGCCCAGCTTTATCTCAATACCACCCCAGCGGCCATCTTCCAGATGCACCACTGCATCGCATTCCAGTCCGGCATTGTCCCTGTAGTGCTTCACTACTCCGCCCAGCCTGTCAGCATAAACCCTCAGGTCTCTCACGGCAAAATCCTCAAAGAACAACCCAAAACTCTCTAAGTCATTCATCAAATCACCGGGACCTACCCCTAAACTCCTACAAGCAATAGAGGTATCCACAAAATGCCTCGTCGGGGTACTCCTGATCGAAGTCTTCGACCGTATATTCGGATTCCAAGCCTCCATATCCTCAATGATATACAGGTCTTTCAGCGCCTCCATATAATCATCATAGGTCTTGGTATCCATTGTCCGCTCATTACTCTGGCGGATATCACTGATGATGGTTGATACCGCAGCTTCCGATGAAATATTCCTTGCGTAACTTCTCAGAATCATACGCAACACCTCAGGCTTCTTGTTCCTGAAACGCTCGTTCTCACTGTCCTCAAACACAAATAGCCCGTTATAGTAGTTCTTGGTTATCTCCACGGCAATGTCACGGGGAGCCAATATCGCAATGGGCCATCCACCTCTGCAAAGCAGGAATGCCACATCTTCCAACGTAAAGTCCTGGTTCATGTCCCACGGGAAGTTCTCACCTCCCTCAAAAAGGTCATTAAGAGATACCGTTCCTTTCGATTCCATCGATTCCCACAGCGTCATGGGGCGCATATTCAGCGGAGCAATCCTGCCCGCGCCACTATGATGCACCTCAGTCTTATCAGCAGGCGTACTGCTACCCGTCAGAATGTATTTCCCAAACTCATAATTGAAGTCCAGGTCATCCTTCACCTGATTCCAGATGTCCGGAGCCTTCTGCCACTCATCTATCAACCTTGGCTTCTCCCCTACCAGCACTGCCTTCGGGTTCATCCTGGCCATAGCGATAGCCTGCTTCGTGTTCAGCTTCACGAAACTCTTCTGGTACAGCATGCACGTAGTAGTCTTGCCGCAGAACTTAGGTCCCGCAACAACAACCGCTCCCGAAGTCCTTAATTTCAGTGCAATCTGCTCTTCTATAAGTCTTTCGTAATACATATCACTTCGTCATTTTTGCGGCAAAGATACAAAATTCCCAAGATTTTCAATCAAGAATTCCCAAGATTTTCAATTTCAACTTCATTTTTTCAAAAAAAATACGGCCAATCTTAACATTAGCCGTAGCTTTTCCCAAAAAACTAAACCGTAAACCCTAAACAGTAAACGGTAAACTACCCCCACTGATTCACCCTCCTATATTCCCCACACAAATCTAGCAATTTCTCAAACAACACCACTCTCTCCTCTTTCATTTCGCCCTTACCCATCAGCTTTTGTTGGTGGCGCATCCAGTTCCAGTTATTCCTCTCCTCCATATAATACTTCGATGGCCTCCGGTGGTTCTCCGCCATGAAGGCCATTATTGCATTGTACTTGGCTTGCCACTTCTCGTCTTGCGTCATATGAAAGTATCATTAAGCATCATCCCCGCTCCGTAAAGTACCGCGCTGTCACGCGGCACATTACTCCGCTCCCCACACAGACCAGCCACCCGCCATAGGCGGTCGCCTCGTCTGCCTCACTTGCCCACAGGCATATCATCGCAGTCCCATTCGTGAGCCATTTAATAGTTGCGTATCCTATAGTAACCTGCCATCACTTCATATTCAGGCTCTGGATTCGTCACGACTTTTTAACGACGACCCAATGCCCCTCCTTACGTCCGTCTTCACGAATCAACACGCCCTTTTCACGAAGACGTTTCGTATGGGTAGTACACCCCGTCAGGAGTCATATCACACACAAGAGCCAACTCCTCTGTCGTTATGTTAGGGTTCTCCATTATCAAACTCAGAATCTTTTCCGTAGTCTTTTCCGTAGTCACTGCATCCCCATGCTGCCTAATCGTGGCATACACCATAAACTCATTCTGCCGGTACTCCGGTGAAGGCTGGCCTGTCCCCTCCATCTCACTTCGCATAATATCCACCCGTCTTGTCCGAGCCCCGGTATTCGATAATGCCCTTCTTCGTCAACTCATTTAGTTGCTTCCATACTGTAGATTCCGACTTTCCTCTAAACTCCGCCACTTGAGCAATCTTAATTCCAGGATTATTAAGGGGACACTTGCAAACTTCCGTGGCATAATGTGACATAAACATATACTTGAAGGTAGGTTTGTGTATCAAAAGACCTTACCTTTGAAGTATGGAAGACAACACATCTGCAAAGTTTGAGTT
>Ga0079305_1002083_pt1 | contig 19986 bp, 19 predicted proteins | sample LMS_cellobiose_e_FD_79183 | JGI IMG/M metagenome (GOLD analysis project Ga0079305, IMG submission 79183) | Rumen-fistulated moose microbial communities from Alaska, USA - LMS_cellobiose_enrichment | ecosystem: Host-associated > Mammals > Digestive system > Stomach > Rumen fluid ... | reverse complement strand
GGGGCCACAAAAGGATAATGCGCAAATATTGGCTTTATTAAAAGAAAACTTCCGATATTTACCACCGAAAAAAAGATTGCAATTTAATTACAAAAGCGATATACTGTCCTCAACGGCGCGGAGAAATACGGCTTGCTTTCCGCTGCCGCGGGGCGGCTCGGAGAGGCCGTCCGCAGTCCCGTGTTTGAGGAGGGCATTTTATGAAAAAACTGATTTCCGTTCTTCTGGCCTCGGCGCTGGCGTTTACGCTTGCCGCAGTTGTGCTTGCGGCCGACGATCTGCGCAACGCCGCCGGTGAGGCGCCGTCGGCGCTGCATGTCGATGCCGCGCATCCGCTGCTTATCGATGAAGACGGCGCCGCGACGCCGAGTGATCTCGCCGCTTACGGAAAAACGCTCTGTTATGCGCTTTACGCCGATGAGGCGCTCACGGCTCCGCTGACCCGCATGACCGATCTTGCCGATCTGAAGGTCAGCGCCGATTGGGAAGAGGGCGGCGCGTATGTGCGCTCCGTCGAGCTGGTGCGCCGCAGCGTTTCGCAGAACGGCGCGGAGAAGGCCGCCGGCTGCTATGTCGCCGTAACGGCGTCTGCCGGCGCGGAGGAGCCGATCGAGGTCGCCGGTACGATCAGGCTCAAGGGCACGGTCAAAAACGGCGATACAAGGGAAAGGATCAACCATCGCTTTCCCGTATCCTTCACGATCGGGTATGAACGGGTAACGCTGACGGATGCCGACGATTCCGCCGACGTCGATGAGACGCCGCGCCTTTATGATTTCACGGCGTGCGGCGAGGAGGAATTTACCATTGCGTTCGGCAATGTCGCCGAAGCCGTGACGGATGTTTCCCGCATGGATGAGGCGGTGCTTTCTTACAATACCGACGATCTGGAGATTCTGCATACGGTCTATAACCGCGCAGAGCTGGAGATCGTCACGCTGCAGGGAAAATTCCGCAGGACGGCGGACGTTACGCTCTATGCCGAAGAGGGCAGACGCCTCTACGAGTATGCGAACGGCCGCGTCACGCCGGTTAACGCCGTCTACGACGAGGAGGAGAAGGGGTTTGTCTTTAAAACCAAGGTGCTCGGTACTTACGTGATCAGCAACGCGGCGCTGCCGAGCGTCCAGATCGGGCAGCCGCAGGCGCAAACGCCCCGGGCACCTGCCAATCCTTCCACCGGCGCCGCAATCTGAAATCCGCTTTTTGCACAAAGCCTCCCCGCTTCTCCACGGGGAGGTTTTGTTTGTTTGCCGCATCGACAAATTCCCCCTTCCATGTTATGATGATGACAGAAATTCCAATTCCCCTTTTGGATGAATTCAATTGCCGGAGGTGAGGCCGATGTCCGTCGAAAAGGTCAAGGCCTATTTTGCCGCTCGCGGCATGGCGGAGCGCGTGCTGGAGTTTTCCGTTTCATCTGCGACGGTGGAGCTGGCGGCGAAGGCGGCCGGCGTGATTCCCGCCCGCATCGCCAAAACGCTGTCCTTTGCCGTCGATGACCGCTGTGTCCTCGTCGTCGCCGCAGGGGACGCCCGTATCGACAATGCCCGCTTTAAGGCGGTTTTTCATAAAAAGGCGAAAATGCTCACGCCCGAGGAAGTCAGCGCGTCGGTCGGCCATGCGGTCGGCGGCGTCTGCCCGTTTGCGATTCCGGACAGCGTCGAGGTGTATCTCGATGAGTCGCTGCGCCGTTTTGATACGGTTTTTCCCGCATGCGGCAGCAGCAACAGCGCCATCGAGCTGACATGCGACGAGCTGTATGACTGCGGCCGCGCACGCGGCTGGGTCGATGTCTGCAGGGCGTGGCGCAACGAGGAGGAAAAAGCATGAATAAGCATTTGGAAACCCTTTGGCGCGCGGTGCTCGCAGGCATCATGATTGCCATCGGCGGAACGCTCTTTCTCTCGGTGGAGAACAAGGTTGTCGGTGCGTTTTTGTTTGGAATCGGTCTGTTCGGTATCTTTACCGGCGGGCTCAATCTTTTCACGGGAAAAGTCGGCTTTGCCGTCGTGCGCCCCGTATCGTTCTTATTTGACCTGCTGGTGATCTGGTGCGGCAATCTGATCGGTACGTTTTTGGCGGCGGCGGTTCAGCGCGCAACGCGCATCGCGCCCGCCGTTTCGGAAAAAGCCGCTTCGATCTGCGCCGCCAAGCTTTCGGATTCGTTGGCGAGCCTGTTTTTCCTCGCGGTGTTCTGCGGGATGCTGATGTTCTTTGCCGCTGAGCGCTATGGGCGCGTGGCGGATCCCGTCGGAAAGAATCTGGCGGTCTTTCTGCCCGTGATGGTGTTCATTCTGTGCGGATTTGAACACTGTGTCGCCAATATGTATTACTTTTCGATCGCGGGCGTCTGGTCCGGCGACGCGCTTTTGCGTATGATCGTGATGTCGCTCGGCAATGCTTTCGGCGCACTGGTTCTCTCCTTTTCGGAGAAGGTGCTCGGCGATCTCAAGTGAGGCGTTCCATGGCGATGAAATTTTCTCCCGACAGCCCGATGTCGAAGCTCAGGATCGAGATTCCCGATCAGCCGGAGGTGCCGGAGCATGATTGCGCGGCATGCTCCCGCTATACGATCGGCCCGCTCGGGTGGGCGTGGTACTGTTCGGTCTGCGGTTCGATCGCCGAGATCGATGAGATGCCCGAGGGGTGAGGGCCGCTGCAGGACAGCGTAAAATCGGTCGGGACAGGAACAAAAGAAGGCGCCGCTTTCCGGGAAACGGAAAGCGGCGCCTTTTCGGCGGTCGGCAAAGGTCGCGCAGGTTTTACAGGGGAGTGATCTCGCAGCGCGTCACCGTTGTATCGGCGACATATCGCTCTTTAATTTCCTGAAGACGCAGAAAATGCGGCTGCCGCGGGTGCGGCACAAGCGCTTCGGCGCTTTCCCAGCGCTCGAGAAGACAGACGGCGTCGGTCGTGCCGATCGGCACGGAGAAGGTGTACTCAAGATTGCCCGGCTCTTTGCGGGTTCTGCCGGCAATGTCCTCGTCGAGCAGCGCTTTGACAAAATCGTCGCGGTAACCGGGCTTTGTGCGGTAGGAGACACGGATGAGGATCATGGCAGTCGCTCCTTTCTTTGTTCACTTGTGATATTTGCTGCCCGCTTCGATTGTGCAGGCGCGATAGAGCTGCTCGCAGAGCATGAGGCGCGCAAGTTGGTGCGGAAACGTCAGTTCCGACATGGAAAGGCGCAGCGCAGCAGCCGATTTGACGGCGTCGTCCAGCCCGAAGGAGCTGCCGATTGCAAAGGAGACCGTACTGTTGCCGCCGACCGCCTGTTTTGTCAGAAACGCGGCGAGCGCGGGTGAAGAAAGCTGCTTGCCCTCGACACAGAGCGCAACCAGCGGCGTGCCGTGCGCCTTCTCAAGGATGCGCGCGCCCTCGGCGCGCAGCGCGGCGGCGATTTGCCCCGCAGAGGGGTTGTCGTGCAGGCGCTCCTCGTCGAGCTCGACCATCTGCGGCTTGCAGTAAAGGCGCATCCGCTTGAAATATTCGGCGCATCCGTCGGCCAGCCATCGCTCCTTAAGCTTTCCGACGGCAATCACACGCAGATTGACCATCAAAGACGCACCAGCTTTCCGGGGCAGTCGTAGGGCGCAACGTCGATCGTAAAGTCACCGTTTTCTTTTGCGCCTGCATCGGCCAGCGCCGCGCCGACGGTCTGGTGCGCCAGAGCGGGATTGTTGTTTTCTTTTGAGAGATGCCCGAGAAAAAACCGTGCCGTGCCGGATAAGAGCAATTCCGTTGCAAAAGCCGCGGCGTCGTCGTTGGAAAGATGGCCGTGCGCAGAGGCGATGCGCGCTTTCAGATACATCGGATACGGCCCCATACGCAGCAGCAGCGGGTCGTGGTTCGATTCGAGCAGAACGGTTTCGGCGCCGCATAGGCCGCTTTTTACCTCGGGCGTGACGGCGCCGAGGTCGGTTGCGACGGCAAACGTGTGCGCATCGGGCGTCTCAATGCGGTAGCAGACGCTTCCGACGGAATCATGCGACGTTGAAAAGGCCTTAACGAGCATACCGCCCGCCTCAAAGGTCTCGCCCGGTACGATCTCACACAGTGCGGCGTCGGCAGGCAGGGCAGGGCAGACCGTTTCGAGAACGGCAGCAGTTGCGTAAAGCGGCACACGATGCTTTTTCAGAAACACCGCGAGGCCTTTGACATGGTCTATGTGCTCGTGTGTGAGCAGAATCGCGCGTATGCGCCGCACATCCTCGCCGAAAGAGGCGATCGATGTTTCGATCCGGCGGCAGCTGATGCCCGCGTCAACGAGCAGCGCATCACCCGATGCGGCGAGGTATGTACTGTTACCGCCGCTTGAAGATGCCAGCGGACAAAATTTTGCCATGTGTCGCTCCTGTTCAAAACCAAAAAAGCGGCGCTTGTCTGCAGCCGCTCTCGGTGGAGGATCCTCTTCACGGACCTTGTCACAGGCCCGCCGAAAACCATGAAGGGGCCTGTCTTTACCGCGCCGCTTTGATGCCGTCCGGCACGGTGATGCGGCGGATATCGGCGTTGACGCCCGTCAGCTTTTCAATGATGCGTTCGTAGCCGCGCTCAATGTGGTCGATGCAATCGATCTCCGTTGTGCCCTCAGCCATCAGCCCGGCGATCACTACGGCGGCGCCGCCGCGCAGATCGGTTGCGCGCACCCGCGCGCCCGTGAGTCGGGGAACCCCTTCAACGACGGCGATCTTGCCGTCAACCATGATATTTGCACCCATGCGAGCAAGCTCGCCGGTATATTTAAAGCGGTTGTCCCATACGCCCTCGGAGACCGTGCTGGTGCCGCCCGCGACGGTGAGCATCGCGGTCAGCTGCGGCTGCATATCGGTTGGGAAGCCCGGATGCGGCATCGTTTTGATATTGAGCTTATTGATCTTTTCGGAGCCGATTACGCGCATGGCGTCGTCATACTCCTCCACGACCGCTCCGGCGGCGCGCAGCTTATCCGTAATGGATTCCAGATGCTTGGGGATCACGTTGCGAATGAGCAGATCGCTTTTTGTCGCGGCCGCCAGCACCATATAGGTGCCCGCCTCGATCTGATCGGGAATGATGGAGTAACTGCTCGGATGCAGCAGATCAACGCCGTGGATTTTGATCACGTCGGTGCCGGCGCCGCGGATATCCGCGCCCATGGAGTTGAGAAAGTTCGCCAGATCGACAATATGCGGCTCCTTGGCGGCATTTTCCATAATGGTGACGCCGCTTGCGTGCACAGCCGCCATCATTACATTGATCGTCGCCCCGACGGAGACAATGTCAAAATGGATATGCGCGCCGATGAGCTGGTCGCTGCGCGCATGGATCACGCCGCCGTCTGTCGTGACGGTCGCGCCGAGCGCCTCGAAGCCTTTGATATGCTGGTCGATCGGGCGCACGCCGAAATCGCATCCGCCCGGCATGGAAACGTTGGCGTCACAGAAACGGCCGAGCAGACCGCCGAGAAAGTAATATGAGCCGCGCATTGCGCGCGCCAGCTCGTCGGGCACGCGGGTGCAGCTGACATTCGAGGTATCGATTTCGAGTGTCGTATGTGTCAGATAGCGCGCTTTGGCGCCGAGACTGCGCAGGATCGAGAGCAGAATCTCCACATCGCTGATTTCGGGGACGTTTTCGATCACGCAACGACCCTTCGCAAGGATCGTCGCAGGGATGATCGCGACGACGGCATTCTTTGCGCCGCCGACCGTAATCTCACCGTGCAGCGGACGGCCGCCGGTGATGATATACTTTTCCAATGGGTTCATCCCCCTTGTTTTCTTGCTGGAAAAAAGAAATGATCTTTTGAAGCGCCTTGCATAGTATCCCACATGGCGCGAAAAATAAGCAACCAATTTCTGATATTGCAAAGTTCATCTTATTTTACTTGTTTTTCCTGCTTCTGTCAATCCGCTGTCAAAAAATCGCGCGCAGAAAGAGCAATAAAAAATCTCCGCCTTCCGATTGAGGGAAGACGGAGAAGGGCCGCCGGAAAAAGCGGGGTGGAAAATCAGCCGATGCTCAGTAGGGACATTTGCTGCCGATATAGCTTGCCGGATCAAGGTATTTACCGTTGGAACGAACTTCGAAATGCAGGTGGTTGCCCGAGGCGTTTCCGGTACGGCCGACGGCTGCGATCACCTCTCCCTGCGAGACCCACTGTCCGACGCTCACATAGAGCTCGGAGCAGTGCCCGTAGAGTGTTTCGATGTTGCCGCCGTGACTGATGATGACGTGATAGCCATAACCGATACGGCTGTACTGTACTTTCGTGACGATGCCCGAGGCCGAGGCGTAGACGGGTGTTCCGTAGTCCGTGGCGATATCCATGCCGGTGTGACCGTAATAACCGTGGAACGGGCAGCTCACATATCCCTTTGCCGTCGGCCAGATAAAGCCGCTGCTTGTCGACTGCGCGCCGACCTCTGCGATGGATTTGCCGCCGACGGTGACTTTTTCATCGACCGGATCGGAAACCGTGACCTCCGAGACGATCTTGCGCTCGGTTTCGACGCCGTTGAGATACGTTACCTCCGCAGTAATGCGGTTGATGCCCGCCTCGCCGACCTGCGTGCGGTTGTAATAGCCTTCATATTCGCTCGAATCGACAGATTGAACGATCCGGAAGGGGATTTCTTCGTCATAGACCTCGGTGCGCGTAATTTGCACCTCAAGATAGGGAACGGATTGCTGTACCTTTACCTCTTGCCCGACCAGCAGGCTGTTGTCGATATCGGGGTTGAGAGCGCGCAGCGTCGAAATGCTGATGCCGTTTTTCTGCGCGATAGACGAGGGGGAATCGCCGGCAACCGTCGTGTAGATGCGCTCCTCCTGCTGCTGGGAGGTGATGCGGCGGTAGATTGCGTCCGGCCCGCGGATGGAGGAGAGCGGGTACAGGCCCTCGACGAGCTCAACGTCCTTGACGAAGGAAACGGTCTCGTTCGCGCTGTTGCTGCTGCGGTAGGGCTCGAGCATCGCCTCGAGCATATCGCGGATCTCGTCGCCGTCTGTGGCGGCGCTGATGAATTCGTCGTCGATGTACAGGCCGGTCGCTTCACCCAGCTCGTTTCCGGAAGCGCGGATCAGTTCGTCCGTCAATTTATTGACATCAAGAAGAAGATCTTCATCGACGGCCGCGATCGTATAATGCGGGATGGCGTCTGCGGGGCGGATATAGTCTTCAAAGGCGATGCGTCCGCGCATCTGCCGTTCCGCCATTTCATATACGGATTCGTTGAGGATGTATCCCACGTCGTTGCCGTTATATTCCACGTGCAGGGCAAATGTTTTATCAAGCGTATTGTGTACGACGCCGATAAAGACGACAAACGCGACGATCGGCAGCAAATACGAGGGCGACAGGAAAATCAGGCGGATCAGATACCAAAAACCTTTGAGGATTTGGCCGCCCCAAAAACCGAGCGCGGCCAGCGGCCCGCGGCTTTTGGCGTTGCGTTGCTCCTCGCGCAGGCGGTGGAGCGTTTCGGTTGCTTTGGAATGATCAAGCCCGTTGCGTACGGCAAGAGCGACAAACGCGCGGCGAACGGTTCCCCTGAGGCTTGAGAAGAATTGCCCGAGCAACGCAAACAAGCCTGCGAGACGCCGCCGCAGCCGACGCAGCCGGCGGATCATCATCAGGCCCTGATATGTCATGCGGCGTACAGCCCAGTCTCTGGCGGGGTGTGTGGCTGCCGCTTGCACGCGGTGTTCGGTGTCCATGGAGCCGCGCTCCTTTCTGGAAATGATGCGATGCGTAATATTGCTATTATAACCGAAACCGACGTTTTTTGCAAGCGCGGCAAAGAGGCGGCGCAAGCCGACGCGATTCGGCATATTTATGCTATTTTACCTATGTGAAAAATGGACGAAAAGACACAAAAAGTTTTCAAATTCCGCCGTAAGCTGCAAGCGCCTGTCGGTTTTGCCGCGGCCGGCGGCTCAACTGCTTTTCTCTGTTCCGGCGGACAGCGCTTCCGCGATCGCCCGAAAGACGGGCGCCGCTGCGTCTCCGCCGGAGTCCCCGCCCTCCGCCAGCACAACGATCGCGTATTGCGGACGCTGCGCGGGGTAAAAACCGGAAAACCATGCGTGAACAATTTCCTCGCCGTTTTCATCGAGTGAGCCGGTCTGTGCCGAAGCGGTTTTTCCGCCCGCGCCGCCCGCCGACGGCTTTGCCAGCGTGCCGCTGCCGTTTTCCACAACGCAGATCATCCCGTTGCGCACCGTTTCCGCCGCCTCCGCCGAAAAGATGCGTACCGGCGCGTACTGCGCCGTCTCGAGAGCAAGCGTTTTGCCGTCGGCAGTCGTGCCGCGCACGAGGCGGGGCGTCACGCAGCGGCCGCCGTTGGCCACGGCGCTTACAAGGCAGGCGATCTGTACCGGCGTTGCGGTCAGTTCCCCCTGCCCGAAGGCAAAATTCGCCGTTGCGGCGTCGGAGGAGAGCAGAGAAGCCGAGGGGAGCGTTCCGGCCGCGGTGCGAAAAGCCGGTGCGAATTCCCATGCCTGCCCGAAGCCGAGGCGCTGGGCGGCTGTGAGCAGCCGCTTGCCGCCGAGGGCGAGTCCGAGCGAAATAAAATAAGGATTGCACGAGTGGGCGAGCGCCTCCTCAAAATCGATCACGCCGTGCCCCGCGAGCCGGTGGCAATGGAACGTTACGCCGCCCGCTTCGATTGCGCCGGCGCAGACGAAGTCATCGGGCGGGACAATCCCCGCATCGAGCGCCGCCGCCGCGACGAGCAGCTTAAAAGTGGAGCCGACGTTATATGCCGCGAAGGCCCGATTGAGAAACGGCGCATTTTCATCTTCGAGCGAGGAAGCGAGATCGAGCGGATCAAAAGCCGGCCTGCTCGCCACTGCAAGCAGGTCGCCGTTTTCCACATCCATTACGACGACGGCGCCGCGCTCCATTTCCCGCGCTGCCTCCTCGGCTGCGCGCTGCACGCCCTCGTCGAGTGTGAGCACCACGCCCGCGCCCGTGTCGTAGCGATCGTTGATTACACGAGGCCGCCGCCCTGCAAGCACGTTGCCCGCCGCATCGAGCGCGTAACGTATCGAGAGCGTACCGCCGCAAGAGGCGAGCAGCGTATCATAGGCGCATTCGATCCCCGAGGCGCCGCGGCCCTCGGGGTCGAGCGTGCCGATCACGTGTACGGCGCAGGCATCCTCGGCGGTGCGTGTCACAAGGCGGTAATCGGTGAGCAGAGTTGCATTCTCCCCCTCGATCGGCTCACTTTTTGCATTGACAAGCGGGCGCATCGCGCGGTCGTAGATCGTGCCGCGTGTACGGGCGATCTCCACGGTATTGACTGTCTGCTCCGCGACCGCGTTTGTGTATGCGGGATCAATTGCCAGTCCCGCAAGGCGCGCCGTGAGGCCCTCGACCAGCAGCAGATAGGCCGCCAGCACGGCGACCAGGCGTTTTCCCATTGAAGACACCTCCTTTTTTATATTCTGTCCCGCCGGCGGCGTGCCATACAAAAAGGATGCCGCCGCTTGCCTTATTTGCACGGCGGCATTATAATTAAAGCGATCCTCTTTATCTCACTGCAGAGGAATCGCACGGGGAGGGAAACCCATGTGGGAAATCATCGCCACGTCGTTTGAAAATGTTGTGCCTTTGTTTGCGGTCGTCTTTGTGGGCTATGCGCTGCGCTGCCTCAATGTGCTGGACGGGGGCGCCGCGGAGCCGCTCAATGCGCTGTGCTTCCGGCTGCTGCTTCCTTGTCTCTGCATCCGCTCGCTGCAGGCCGTCACCTTTGATTTTGCCTATTTGCGGATGGCGCTCTATATAGCGGCAACCTATGCCGTTGCGATCCCCGCGCTGTGTGTGCTGGTGCCGCGGTTGATCCCGCGGCGGGGGCAGGCCGGCGCCGTCGTTCAGGCGGCGTTTCGTTCCAATGTCGTGATGATCGGCATTCCGCTGATGCAAAATATCTGCGGTGCCGACAACATGGGCCCGATCCTGATTGGCGGTGCGGAGACACTGCTGCTTTTCAATTTCGCGGCGGTTATCGTACTCGGCCGTTTCTCCGAGAAGAGCGGGGAAGTCCATGTCGATTTTGCCGCCGTTGCGCGCAGCGTTGCCAGAAACCCCGTCATCATCGGCACGCTTCTCGGGATCCTGCTGCGGCTGCTGCCGATCACGCTGCCCGCACTCATCGCCGAGCCGCTCGACGGTTTTGCCGACTGCGCTTCTCCGATCGCGATGCTCGCCATCGGCCTTCGTTTTCGCTTTGCAGGGCTACGCTCAAGCCGCAGGGCGATCCTGTTCGCAGCGCCGGTCAAGCTGCTTGTGATGCCTTTGGTCTGGACGACTGTCGCCGCAATGCTCGGATATCGCGGGGCTCTGCTGTGCGCGGTCTTTCTGGTTCATGCCTGCCCGCCCGCGACGGTGTGCGTCGCCATGGCGGATGCGATGGGCTGCGACAGCGATCTTGCCGGCGAGCTGGTGCTTGTATCCACCGCGCTTTCGATTTTGACCGTATTTTTCGGCGTAGTGCTCCTGCGGGCGTTTGCGTTGATCTGAAAAGAGGTTTTCGGCACTTGCTCCGGCGTTTTTCATGCGAAGGACGGACCCCGGCCTGTCTGTGGGCGGCGGGAAAGGAGGATCCTCAGTTGAAAAGGGGCTTGCGAACCCGAAGCGGAAGGGAAAATCCTTGAGCCGAAGATGTGATCGGGAAGAAAAAATCAGGATGCGCCGCATTCGAATGTGTGACGCATCCTGATTTTCACATTTTTCGGGACAGCCCGATCGTATGCCGGTATCGCCGCTCCGATTCTGCCGGCCGAAAAGAACGAATTTCCGTTTGTTTTCGAAAAGCGCGGGGAAAAGCCTTTCGCCCCAGACAGAGAAAGAAAATGGCGTGAATCAATTGAAATATCGTTTGCCGGCTTACTCTGCGACGATGATCGTGTCGCCCTCCCGGGCCTCTCCCTCTTCCAGTACAACGACGAAGATTCCCTCGCGGGGCATAATGCAGTCGCCGGCCTGCTGCCGGATTGGGCAGTCCGCGTGGCATTCTTTTCCGATTTGGGTGACCTCACAGAGAGCGCTTCCGATTTTCAGCTTTGTTCCGACAGGGAGCTTCGGCAGTTCGATCCCTTCACAAAGGATGTTCTCCGCAAAAGCGCCGGGGAGAAGGCGAACGGAAACCTTCTCCTGGAGGCGGTCAACGCTTTCCTTTGCAAGGAGGCTGACCTGCCTGTGCCAGTTCCCCGCGTGTGCGTCTCCGACGACGCCGAAATGCGGCCGCAGAGCAATTTTGTCCGTGGGGTGCTTCTGCTCTCCTTTTTTCTCGCTGATGCAGACCGCGAGAATCGTTGCCTGTTTCGGGCTCATATAGTGACCGCTCCTTCCCGTTTTTCTCCAATATCCCTTACAAGGACGCGCATCATCCCGCCGCAGACCATGCCCTCTTCCTCTGCCAGGTCGTTGGTCATATCCACCTCTACTACGCGGGATGAGCCTGTTCCGATCAGCTGCCGCGCGGTGCGGATAACCTCTGCTTCTCCGCAGCCCCCGCCGATGGTGCCATAGGTTCTGCCAAGCGCGTCTATCGCCATGATCGCGCCGGATTCCACAGGCGTAGAGCCGCTGGTTGAGAGAACGATCATCAAAGCGCCGGGCTCAGAGCCCTCCGCGAGAAAGCGGAGAAGCGCAAAGCTTGTATCCGTCCTCTCCAATACGGATTCGCCCTTTTCTTCACCGTGGGTACGGCGATGCTGAACCATCTCGGCACAGATGGAGATGGCAATTTCCGCCGGCGTTTCCGCGCCGATTTTCAACCCGATGGGGGAATGGATCGCGGCAAGCTTTTGGGGATCATATCCTTCTTCCTTCAAAAGATTCAGCAGGCCCGCAACTCTCCGGCGCGAGCCGATCATCCCCAGATAGCTCGGCTCGCTTCCCCGGAGAATCACGCGCAGGCAGTCCCCGTCCCAGCGATGCCCCCGCGTGATGACACAGACATAGTCCGTGGGACGGATCTGCAATGCTTTGATCGCATCGGCAAAGCTGTCGCAAACGATCTGAGACGCCTTCGGAAAACGTTCTGTATTGGCAAAGCTCGGCCTATCGTCCACTACCGTGACGGAAAAATCCAGCATCGCCGCAATGGAGCATAAAGGCTGCGAGATATGCCCGCCGCCCAGCAGAATCAGCCGGTCTTCCGGGACAAAACGCCGCACATAGCGATTTCCCTCCGCCGTTTGCTCGAGCGATGCGCTCCGGCCCGCTTCTGTTTCCCGAAGGATCCGGATAAATTCCTGCGATAATGCCTTGCTTCTCATAGGCGACCTCCAAATCTGAGCTTTTTGTATGATGCAGCCTCAGCCTTGTTTGTAAAGAAAAGGAGCAGGGAAATGCCGTTGCCGTAATACAGCCGTCTCCCGATCATCGTGGGGCCTTCTGCACGGGCTCACACGGAGGGAGAAGACTGTGGCTGCGCCGCCCTGCTCACGGAGATGGATTTGTATGTGCAGCTTTTTACAGATTGTGCTTTTCGGGGTAGAGCACGCGATCGAGCAGAACGTTTGAGATCGAGTCGCGTACGACGCGCTTGATTTGGCGGGCATTGCGGGCGTCCCGCATTTCGCTCTCGATCGTTGCGACGATGTCGCTTCCCTCGACAACGGCGCGTTCGTCGGGATCGAGATCCTCCATCTGACGCCGCAGCTCGTTGTGCATGATGATGCGCACGGCCTCGTCGTTGAGCGCGTCGTAGCGGATAACGGCGTCAAAGCGCGAAAAGATCGGGTCGCCCAGATGCTTCCTCGCGTCCTCTGCGCTCAGATAGTTGGAGGTGCAGATGATGATCGAATTATAAACCTCGACGTAATAGTTTTTATCCTCAAAGACGCCCTCGTCAAACAGCTGGTAGAACGCGCTGTGGAAAACGGGGTCGGGCTTATCAAATTCGTCAAACAGAATGATGTTGGATTCGCGCTCGAGCAGCTCCTTGGCAAGGCAGTTCTGCGAATGGCGCCCGCCGAAGAGGTAAGAGGCAAAGTCGTCGCTGTGGAACATCGACAGCTGCTTGCGGAAGAGCTTTTCATTGAGCAGCTCGCTCATCATCTTGGCGGTCTCGGTCTTGCCGACGCCGGTCGGGCCGTAAAAAAGGATGACGACGGGCTTCTGCTGCTTCCATGAACGGCAAAGCGGGAAGAGCGCCGTCAGCAGCTTGTCCTTTACATCGGGCTGCCCGATGATCTTTTCATTGTAGTGCTCGTTGATCGCGCGCATGACCTTTTGCCCCAGCGGCGCGTAGTTGAACTTTTTGATGTGGACGTCCTGCTTGAGCTTGACGAACTGCTCCACGATGTAGAGCGGGGGATTCTGCAGAAAGACGCGGTCGAGATCAAACTGCGAAACAAACCCGATAAAGCTGTTGATGGCGTTTTCGCTGATGGCCGCATATTCGTCGGAGTATGCGACAAGGCACTGGATGCGCTCTTTTTTGTCCTCCTGCGGGCTTGCGGAGATCTTAAAGGTGTGCTCGCGCGCCTTGGCGTCCGATTTGATAGCCAATTCGATCAGTGTGGTATGGCGCACATCAGCGGGCAGAATGCCCAGAAATGCGCTTTTGGGGCCGTAATAAACGGTTACTTCTCTTTTCATTGGTGATCACTCCCGCAGATGTGTGGCAGCGCCGCATTACAAACAATGCTTTGCATCCTGTGCCGTATAAACAAAAGATATTTTAACACAGTCCGCCCAAAAAGGCAACTGCACCGCGAAAAATTGACGGGATCACGCGCAAAACAAAAGCGCCGCGGTTACACTGTCCGCGGCGCCGGTTTTCGATTAATCGGCGGCTGTTTCGGCGTCCTCGTCATCGGCGCCGTTTTCTTCGGCGACGACCTCGAGCTCACCGTTGTCTCCGTCGCTTTCGGGTGTGCCTTCGGTTTCGTTTTCCGTCGCGACGAGGTCGGAACCGATTTCCTGCCGCACAGTGCCGCCGGCCGCTTCGATCGCCTTTTTCAGCTGCGGATCGGTCAGCTCATCGAGCGCAAAAACGGTCTCCGCCGACTCGCCGGAAAATGCAACTTCAAAGTCGGGCTTTACGCCAACCCCTTCAAAGCTTCCGGAAACCGGGGGGACATACAGCGCCGTTGTGATGCGCACCGCGGAGCCGTCTGCAAGCGTGACGGTTTCAGTCATTGCGCAGTGCCCTGCGGAAGTGGCGCCGACAATCTTCGCCTTGCCGAAATCACGCAGAATCTGCGCCAGCAGTTCGGCGGCGCCGGAAGTCTTTTCATCGATCAGAATGCCGATCGGCAAATTCAGTTGTACGTCATTGCTGGCGCCGAGTACACGGGTCGTGCCGTCGCGGTAGGCGGCGGATAGCATTGTGCCGCTGCCGACAAGGCGATCTGCAACGGACAGCATCGCATCGATGCTGTCCGCGTCGTCTTTGGCAAGCGTGCGCACATCGAGCACAAGACCGGAGACGCTTGAATTCAGCAGACTTGTCAGCGCGGAGGCAAATTCATTATAGGTGTTGGCCGTGAAATCGCTGATGCGGAGATACCCGATCGCATTCCCCTCACCGACGGTGCGGTAAGCGACGGTGGGCGTCTCTACGCGGCGGCGCGTCAGCGTAACGATGCGCTCAATCGATTCGTGATGGACAGTCAGTTCAACAGTGGTGCCCGCCTCTCCGGCAACGGCGGCGGCAGCTTCCTCGTAGTTCTCCGCCGTTACGGCAAGATCGCCGATTTTGACGATGAGATCGCCCACAGCCAGCTCATTGAGCGCGGCAGGGGAATCCGCCATCACTTCCGTAATGCGCAGGTAGCCGCTGGCATCCTGCGTGAAAGAGGCGCCGATCCCGACGTTTTTTCCCTCGGTGGCGCCCAGCGATTCGCTGTATTCGGCGGCCGTGAGATACTTGGCGTTTGTGTCACCGAGACCGGAGAGATAGCCGCGCACCATGCCTTCACTTATGGCGGCCTCGTCGATATCGGTATAGGCGTCGCGGCGCACAAGCTGATCGACCTCGGCGAGCTTGGAATACATTGTTTCGCGCTCGCGGATGTTGTAGACACGGCTGTCAAACGTCTTCTGCGCGTAGATCATCGTCATGATGAAGGTGACGGTCGCCAGCATGATCGCCAATGTGATGGCACCGCCGACCGATAGCTTTTTCCTCATGGATATGCTCCTTGTGTCAGGTCAGGTAGGGCAGGGGATTGGTATGTACGCCGTTGATGCGCACCTCAAAGTGCAGATGGGGGCCGGTGGACCAACCGGTCGAGCCGACATAACCGATCACCTGTCCGCGCTGAACCACGTCTCCGGTGCTTACGGCCAGGCGGCTCATATGCCCGTAAAGCGTCGAGATGCTGTTGCCGCTGTCGTCGGTGCCGTGGTCGAGCATGCAGTAGATGCCGTAGCCGCCCGCGTAGCCGTTGATGTACCACGAACGGGTAAAGGTGACGGTTCCGCTCGCGGCGGCGCGGATCGGCTGTCCATAGATGCCGACGCCTGCGGAATTTTTGCCGGAGATATCGATACCGGTATGGAAGTCCGACCCGTTGAAGCGGTAACCGTAGTAGGAGGTGAGCGTGGAATAACCTGTTACCGGCCAAAACATAATACCGCCCTCATACGCCTCGGTTGACGGCTGCATCATCCTGTAAATTTCGTCGATCTCGGCCTGCGCCTGCTTCATTGCGGCGTCGATAGCGGCTTTGTTGGCCTTATATTCCGCCTCAAGCTGGTCGAGATCCTGGATCATATCGTTCGTTTCGGCGAGCTGGGTCGTCAGCACGGCCTGCTTGTTGGCCTGCTGCGTTTTGGCATATTCAACCTCGCTCTTATTCTCTTCAATGCCGGTTTTGATTTCCTGGATCTCCTCCAAATCGTCATGGAGCATATTGAGCAGATCACGGTCATGCCGCGCGATGCGCGAGGCGACCTGTGTGCGGGAGAGGAAATCCGGAAAATCCTCCGCGCCGAGTACGAGGCCGAGAACGGTCGCGTTGCCGGAAGCATACATTGAGCGCAGGCGTTTTTTCAGCATCGTATAGTTTTCGTCGATTTCCGCCTGCTTTTCCTCCAGCGCTGTCTGCTGCTCCGCGATATTGCCTTCGAGCAGACTGATCTTGTCGGAAAGGACGCTGATCTGCTGGCGCGTGCCGGAAATCTGGTTGTCGATCTGCTGCTTCTGCGCGATCTGCTTGTTCTTTTCGCCCTGTACCTTGTTGATTTCCGCCTGCGCGGCCTTCTGCTGCTCCTCAAGCTGGTCATATTTTTCTTCCAGCGCCTCGATCTGGCTTCGGTAGTCCACGGCGGAATCGGCCGCTGCCGCAGTATCCTCCGCGGGCTCCTCCGCCGCCGAAACGGTCGCTGCGGGAGGATCATCGTCCTCCACAACGATTACGTCATCTGCGAGCGCCAAAACGGAGAGACAGGTCAGTATGGCGAGAGCCGACAGCAAAGCGATCAGTCGTTTCATGGCAGAGCCCCTTTCCGAAAGCCTTTTTACAGGATAGCCGCCAAACGTGACAGGCATATGAAAAAATCCGAAATTATACGCGAACATATTTTCCGACCGCGAAGGAGCTGCCGATCCCGCCGATCAGGCAGCCGCCGCCCGCATAGCAGGCGTAGAGCCGCGGCGCAATTGTCTGGAAGGGCACCATCGAGCCGAGCAGCACGCCGGCGTAGTCAAATGTGCCCTCCGTCAAATAATGCAGAAGCAGCTCATAGGAGCCCCACAGCAGGAAAAAGCCGAGCGTGCCGGCAATGAAGCCGATGAGGATCCCCTCGGTCAAAAACGGCAGACGGATAAAGGAATCCGTCGCGCCGACATATTTCATGATGCTGATTTCCCTGCGGCGGTTATAAACGGTCAGCCGGATCGTGTTGGAAATGATCAGCAGCGACACGACCGCCAAGATGGCGACGATGGCGAGGCTTGTGGTGTTCACGCCGGTTTTGAGCGCGGTAACGGCGCGCGAGACTTCCGCCGAGGCGCTGACGGTATCGACGCCGCGGATCGCGCGGATTTCGGCGAGCGTTTCTTCCATTCGGCTCAGGTCGCGCAGCACGACGCAATACGAATCCTGCAGGGGATTGTCGTCAACGAGCCAGTCGAGCAGGGTGCCGTCGTCGCCGAGCTCATCCATCCAGTCCCGCAGACCCTGATCCTTGCTGATAAAGGTGATGGAGCGGATATTGCTGTTTTCGCTGAGCTGGTCGGAGATGCGCTGGATGTTGCTTTCGCCCAGATCGTCGTCCAGATAGATGAGTACTTCGTTCTGGCTCTCAAAATAACCGATCATACTGTTGAGATTGAGAGAAAAGAGATAAGAGGCGCCGACGAGCAGCAGGCAGGTGGCCAGCACGCCGATCGCCGCAAAGGAGATGACGCGGTTTTGCCTGATGCTGCGCAGGCCCTCTTTGATAAGGTAACCGAAACTACTTGACCGCATGTTTACCCCCAATCCGGCCGTCCGCGACGACCTGACCTTCGTCGATGGCGATGACGCGATGGCGGCGGAATTTTGCCGCCAGATCATGCTCATGGGTAACCATCAGCACGGTTGTGCCGCATTTGTTGATTTCGGTCAGCAGTTCAACGATATCCAGCGACATGGCAGGATCGATGTTGCCTGTCGGCTCATCCGCGATGAGCAGAGAGGGGTTGTTCGCAAGGGCGCGCGCCAGCGCGACACGCTGCTGCTCGCCGCCGGAGAGATGCTCGGGAAACCGTTTGGCTTTATCGAGCAGCCCCACCAGGTCGAGGACATACGGAACACGCCGCTTGATGTCGCGCGTAGGCACATTGGTCACACGCAGCACAAACGCCACGTTGTCATAGACGTTCATGGTGGGGATGAGGCGGAAATCCTGAAACACGACGCCGATACTGCGGCGGTAAAAGGGCAGACGGGAACGCCGGATCGCGCTCACATCGAAACCGCCGACAACCACATGCCCGCTCGTGACGTCCTCTTCGCGCAGGATCAGCTTGAGGATCGTGGATTTACCGGCTCCGGTTTTACCGATCAAAAAGGCGAAATCCCCTTTTTCAATATGAAAGTTAACATCCTGCAGGGCGACCTGGCGATCGCTCCCGCCGTAAGTTTTGCAAACATGTTCAAAAACGACCATTCTTTTGTTACCTCATCGCGATGGTCTTGGGATCAGTACTTGACAGGGTTGGCGTTGAGATATTTCTTGACCATCAGCGCAACCTTGAAAATGATCGCGTGGTCAAATTCGCGCAGATCGAGGCCGGTAAGCTTTTTGATTTTTTCGAGGCGGTAGACCAGCGTATTGCGGTGGACGAACAGCTTGCGCGACGTTTCCGAAACATTCAGGTTGTTTTCAAAAAACTTCTGGATCGTGAACAGCGTTTCCTTATCAAGACTCTCGATCGATCCTTTGACAAATACCTCTCTCAAAAACAGCTCGCACAGCGTTGTCGGGAGCTGATAGATCAGGCGCGCGATGCCGAGATTATCATAGCGCACGATGGATTTTTCGGTATCGAAGACCTTGCCGATCTCGAGCGAGACCTGCGCCTCCTTGAAGGAGCGCGCCAGATCCTTGACGCCGACGACGATCGTGCCGATGCCGACGACGACGCGGGTGTAATATTCGCCGGAAAGCGTATCGACGATCGAACGGGCGAGCTTTTCGAGGTCCTTTGTCTCGATACCGGGGCGGATTTCCTTGACGACGACGATATCGCTCTCGGAGATATTGAAAACAAAGTCCTTCTGCTTGTCGGGGAAGAGGTTTTGAATCACATCAAACGCCGAGATGCCGGAGGTGGAGACGATCCGCACCAGAAATACGACGCGGGATACATCGGTATTGAAATGCAGCTCCCGCGCTTTGATGTAGACGTCCCCGGGCAGGATGTTGTCGAGAATGACGTTTTTGATAAAACTGCCGCGGTCGTATTTCTCGTCGTAATACTGCTTGATGCCGGAGATGGCCACAGCGAGGATTCCCGCATAGCAGGCGGCCAGCTCGTCCGTTCCCTCTACAAAGACGGCAAATTCCGCATGCTGCGCGTTATCAAGCGGCTTGTAGGTGCAACCGTCGCGCACCGTGATGTGCCCCTCGCTCAGGTCGAGCGCAAGATATTCGCGGGAGCTGTCGAGCTTTGAAAGGTCGGAGCAGGCGACGACATGAGCCGTATCATCGATAACGCCGAACACACGATCGACGGAATCGCGCATCTGGTGAATGATCCCCTGAAACAGCCGGTTTGACATAGAAATCCCCTCTCATCGTCAAGAATAACAGGACAGAAAGCAACCACATATTCATTTTACCCAAAATCTTTTCAAAAAGCAACAGAAAAATCAATTTTTCATCCGAATTATTGTACATTTTTCAGTATCCGGCGGTTTTAAGCAAAAATCAGCCCCGTTTTTGCCTGAAAAAATGCCGCCGCGTCTCCGGCTGATCCGGAGACGCGGCGGCATCAGGCGGTTCTTGCCGCTTACGGCAGCTCATCGTATTCTGCGTCCCCGACGGGCTCGCGCCACTCGGTCCGACTGCCCTCGCCCGGGATCTCCTGCGCGATGTGCTGGAACCATGAATCCTTTGCCGCGCCGTGCCAGTGCTTGACGTTTGCGGGAATGGAAACGACGTCTCCGGCGTGCAGCGCGCGCGCCTCTTCTCCCTCGATCCGGCACCAGCCGCGTCCGGCCGTGCAGATCAAAAGATGCCCGCCGCCTCTTTCGGCGCGGTGGACGTGCCAGTTGTTGCGGCAGCGCGGCTCAAACGTCACGGAAAAGGTCGGAACGATTTCCGTTGAAAGCGTCTTGAGATAGCTTTGCCCCGTAAAATATTGCGCATAGGCGGTGTTCGGCTCGCCGACAGGGAAGACGGAGAGCGCCGGAAGGCCCTCCTCCGCCCCGTAAACCTCTTCGATCAGCGGGAAGGCGCTCCACGCTTTCGGCCAGCCGCAGTAGAAGGCCAGATGCGTAAAGAGCTCCACGGCCTCCTGTTTTGTAACCCCGTGCTCCTTGCCGAGG
>Ga0079305_1002082_pt1 | contig 19996 bp, 14 predicted proteins | sample LMS_cellobiose_e_FD_79183 | JGI IMG/M metagenome (GOLD analysis project Ga0079305, IMG submission 79183) | Rumen-fistulated moose microbial communities from Alaska, USA - LMS_cellobiose_enrichment | ecosystem: Host-associated > Mammals > Digestive system > Stomach > Rumen fluid ... | reverse complement strand
TTTTCCGAAATGACCAGCCGGCGGGCGAAATCCGTATCGCCCGGCAGCATCGGCACCCGGTCCAGTTCCGCGGTCGGGGTCCAGAACATCGGCTGTCCTTCCCGCGGCTGCGGCTCCGGTTCGCCCGGCCGGATCACCGCACGGAGAAAATTCAGATGGAAAATCTTTTCGCCGAATACGACCGTATTTTCGCCGAGCTGATCCAGCACATAGACATCGGTGCCGAGTTCCTCGCGCATTTCGCGGCGCAGACAATCGGACAGGCTTTCGCCGGGTTCGACTTTCCCGCCGGGGAATTCGTAACACCAATCCAGATCCGCTCCGGATTTCCGTCCGCAGATCAGGATCATGCCATTGCGACGGATCACCGCTGCGGTAACCTCATATTTTTTCATCTGAAATCTCTCGTTTTCAAGTAAAATACAATTCGAAGGGCGGGTTTTCAAACCGGAATCCGGATTTTTCGCGAAAAAAAAACGATCCGGACTTGAAAATCCGCTCCTGCGGTGGTATTTTACCGGATATCATGCGGGTGTAGCACAGTGGCAGTGCACCAGCTTCCCAAGCTGAGCATGAGGGTTCGATTCCCTTCACCCGCTCCATTCATCTTAAACTCGTAATCAAGCACTTGCAACGCTCTCAAGTCCATCCGTAAGACCCGATGTCAAAGCGCAAAGTTTCGTCTAATAAGTACCCATGGGACCTTAAATCGATGTTTTAAGTGCCCAATAAGTTACCATAACCAAGCAGAAAAGTCAAGGGCTGTTGTACTGCCACTGTCCTACACCCGCATGATATCCTGTATAGAAACGTGTGGTTATTTTTTCTTTTTTGGGGATGGGAAAGGCATTCGATGGTGATTTCGGCATCCGTTCATCTTCACCTGGGGATGATGGTTCAGATTCACGCCTGCCTCCATCTTGTCTCATGCCGTCCTGTTGATTGATTGTTTCGGACAGTCGGACGTTGTTTCCGCCAAGTCCCGTACGGGGGCGGAAACCAACATCCGCCTTTGAATTTTCTGTTATAGGGTCGGGCATTCGATAGTGATTTCGGCTCCAGTCAGAACTCACCTCCTGATACCGGTTCGTTCTTCCTCTCCGCCTCCATCCGTTCTCATGCCCTCCGATAACTGTTTTTTGAGGCTGATTAGAAGTGTCGGAGATATTTGCCATTATTATATAGACCAGAAACGACATCGAAAGGAAAGACAAAATGAACGACAATATTGATTTTGATGAATGGGAACAGAACAATGGCGGCATGGATTTGGAGGACCAGAGACAGGATTTTTACAACCAGCTTCAAGGGTGGGACCAGAAAAATGTCGAAGTGCGAAAGATGAGCGCGGAAGTAAATGCTGAATATCGTTTCCTGCGGGATTATGCGCAATCGAACGGAATTGACATGACCGCCTTTCTATTTCCGGAAGGTCGTTTTGTCATGAAAGAGCGCAGTTGTCCGGTCACAAAAGAACTGCTCCTGAAGCATTGTGAAGGATTGGTCAGTGAGACGGTTTTGAATGAACTGTTTGACCGGATCAAGGCCCGAGAGGTCAGACGGTATCAGGTATTCCAGCAGCAACGGAAAAATCGAATGTTTACGGAGGAGGAATAAAATGAGCGCAGAAAAAGAATTCGGTTTCATCATCACGCAGGGAATAACGAGAAAAATGACCAAAGCCAAAGTGACAGACAAGATCACAGGTTTTCTGGCTGATCGGAAAAAAGCCCTGATGAAAACGTTGAAGCTGCCGAAGAACAAGATCCACACCGGCTGTTACTATGACCGTGACTCCCGCGAATACAAGGGCATGATCCGGATCAGGAAGGACTGCACAGACAGCCGCATCGAACAGATCCAGAATCAGAACAAAGCGATCTGGACGTCAACGGACTGCGAGCCATGCACAATGTCGATTTACAAGAGTTATTGAAAATCCGAAAGGAAAAATAAGAAATCGAACAGCCCTCGCTTCCCCGATCAAAAGGGAAGCGAGGAAAACTGAATTTATGAAACGACCTTCCCATTCTTTAAATCAGAGAAATTCTGCTGGGGGCGTATTTGTAATATATCCTCTGATGTGTGGTTTAAAACCGTTCATCAAGGGCAAAGGGTTCAAAGACCCATGAGCTTTTGTTGTTATCTGCAGTATGCAGCAGCTTCACATGAATCGGTTTTTTTCGGAAAAAATCGGTTTTTTTCGGGATAAAGAGGATTGACATTCCCCGGTCGCAGTGTATATTTCTGTCTGAACTCTAAGAAAAGTATCAATTTCTGGATGGATTTGGGTAAAAATGGACGATAGATGGCATTCAATGGATGAAATTTGTCAGTATCTCGGTGTAACCGATGATACGATCCATAATTGGATTCGTACAAAGGATATGCCCGCCGTAAAACTGGGACGTTGCTGGAAATTCAAAAAAGATCAAGTTGATGCCTGGGTGGAAAGTAATAATGCCCACCATCAAAAAACAGAAAAAAAAGAATTGAAAAGAAGATAACTGTATATGATGACAACGGGGAAATACAGAATGTCATTTACCGCATCATGCTTGCGTTGCAGGGAAACCGCTGTGATCGCAAGTTTGTTTTTGCGTTTGGCAGACTGGAATAAAGTTCATGATGAGGTTTTACTGCAGAACATTTTGCAAATTAGAACATTAAGCAGTCAGCAACGGATCTTTAGAGAAATAAAACACTGTCTGGACTGTCTGACTTCAGAAGAGATGCGTATACTTGCAAACAAAAATTCCGCAGATGCAGGAGTGATTTTATGGCTGGCAGCATGTCGGTGTTATAAATTCATTGGTGAATTTGCACAAGAAGTCATCCATGAAAAATTTGTCTCCTTCCAGAAAAATATCGATGACAGTGATTATACGTTGTTTTTTGAAAGGAAAAGTTCATTGCATCCGGAATTGTTGGCAATGAAAGACAGCACACGCAAAAAAATCAAGCAGATGCTTTTCAAATTGCTTCGCGAATGTTCAATAATCAGTCATGATAACGAAATTCTTGCTACGTATTTCAGCCGTGAGATTTTCAGACTTTTATCCCCGGATGACTTCCTGTTTTATCCGACGAGGGAAAATGGAGCTGTGAAATGACACCATTCAGGAAAACACCAGAGTTATTTCAGCATCTGATCAAGGTATTGTCGGACAGTCGGTTTCTGAAAATGCAGGGGTTGAATCAGGAAGTCCCTTTTTTTCTGTGCCCTTTTCCGGTAAAGCAAAAACTGGAAATTGAAAATATGATGCCTAATTTGAAAAAACGACTTCTTGATTCCGGCGTTAAGATCGTTGATATCAACCTCTACGACCTGTGTATGGATTACCTGGAAAAAAATGAATTGCTGGAGCAGTTATGTTCTATCGAACCGGATACGGAGAAGGGTTTTTTCCTGGAATCGCTTCAAAGCATGCTGGATATCGAAAGCATCCTGATACCGGAAATTGAAAATATCATCGCCAGTGCTGGAAAGGTGGACATCCTGTTTCTGACCGGTGTCGGAGAAGTTTTCCCGTATATCCGGACTCACAACATATTAAACAATCTTCAGCGGGCTGCCAAGGATTTTCCCACTTTGCTGTTTTTCCCTGGCGAATATGAACAATCTCTTGAAAGAGGGGCATCTTTGCGGTTGTTTGGCAGGCTGCCGGATGATAAATACTATCGGGCTTACGACATAACGAGATATGAGATTTAAGGGGTGGCAAAAATGACATTGTTGAATGAGATTTTTTCTAAAAAGATAGACCGCCCGATCGAAGGGGTCATCAAGGCTGACGATTCCAGTGCACTTCTTAACGAAATCGAAGAATATGTGCTGACCAATGAGGTACAGAAAAGTCTTTCGGCGTTTCTCTCTGCGTATAACGATTACAATATAGCATCTCAGAATGGCGTTTGGATTTCCGGTTTTTTCGGATCGGGTAAGTCACACCTGCTGAAAATGCTATCTCTGCTGCTGGAAAACTGTGAGATCGATGGTAAAACCGCCGCGGAGATGTTTATCCCGAAATGCGGACACGATGCCGAGTTGCAGGCAGCCCTGCTGAAAGCATGCAAGATCCCATCCAAGAGCATACTTTTCAACATCGATCAGAAATCCGATGCTGTTACTACCAAGCAGACTGATGCCCTGTTGTCTGTCTTTGTCAAAGTCTTTGATGAAATGTGCGGATATTACGGCAAACAAGGTTACATCGCTCAATTCGAACGGGATCTTGACAGCCGCGGCTGGTATGACCAGTTCAAGGCTGCATATGAGAAAATCGCCGGTAAACCCTGGAGTAAAGGCCGGACCCAATCTATTTTGGAAGGCAGGAATATTGCCAGGGCATATTCGCAGGTTTCCGGCGAACCGGAAACGGCTGTCAGCGGCATTATTGACAAATACCGGAAAGATTACTCGCTTTCCATTGAAGACTTTGCGGCTATGGTCAAGGCTTATATCGATAAACAGCCCAAGGGATTCCGGCTGAATTTCTTCGTTGATGAGGTCGGACAATACATCGTGGACAATAACCAGCTGATGCTGAATATGCAGACTCTGGTTGAAGAGTTGGCAACAGTCTGCCGCGGCCGCGCGTGGATCATTGTGACCGCTCAGGAAGATATGACCAGTGTATTCGGAGAAATGGGAAAAAAACAGGGGAATGACTTTTCCAAGATCCAGGCCCGTTTTGCCAACCGGCTGAAACTGACCAGCGCCAACGTGGATGAAGTTATCCGTAAGCGCTTGCTGGCTAAAAAAGAGGAATTTCACCCGCAGCTGAAAAAGATTTATGCCGAACAGAGCAATAATTTCAAAACCCTTTTCGGTTTCACCGATGGGGCAATGGTTTACAAAACTTATTCCGATTCCGGGGATTTCCTGTCCTGCTATCCTTTTGTCCCCTATCAGTTCACCCTGTTCCAGGCTGCCATCCAGAATCTCTCCGACCACAATATCTTCGAAGGCCGACATAATTCTGTCGGCGAACGCTCCATGCTGGGCGTGTTTCAAGCCGTTGCAGTCAGTCTGAATGCAAAAGAACTGGGCAGCATTGCATCCTTTGATCTGATGTTCGAAGGGATCCGCCATTCGGTGAAATCCAATGCTGTGCGTGCCATTTTGACAGCAGAGGCTCAGATGTCGGACAATCCGCTGGCGATTCGCACGTTAAAGGCCTTGTTCCTGGTCAAATATGTCCGGACGTTCCGTTCGACCGCGCGCAATATCGCGGTATTGCTGCGGGAATCTTTTATTGAAAATGCTCCCGAACTGCAGAAAAAAGTTCAGGAAGCGCTCAATACACTGGAAAGCCAGTCCTATATTCAGCGCAACGGCGAGTCGTATGAATATCTGACCGATGAGGAGCAGGATATCGAAAAGGAAATCAAAAACACCGCCATTGACACTGCGGATGTGTTTGATTACCTGAACAAGACCATCTTCGAACACATCATCGGCGGCATGAAGATCCGTTGTGCCGCCACGGGCAGTGATTATACATTTTCCAAGAAAATGGACGGCCACTTCCTGAATCAGGAACGCGAACTCTCGATCCATGTCATCACTCCTTGGAAAGACCGTCAGAGCAATAATGATTTTGTCATGGCATCCCTTGGAAAATCGGAATTGATGGTCGTCATGCCGCAGGATTCCCGCCTGATGACCGATGTGACGCTTTATCTGAAAACGGAAAAATATGCCAAATTGAACGGCAATACCCAGAATGAAAGCGTCCACCGTATTCTGGATAACAAAATGATCGGCAACCGTGACCGCGACCAGGAAATCCGGGTCCGGGCCGATTCCCTGATCGCCCAGTCCCAGCTTTATATCAACGGACACGTCTGCAATCTGAAGAGTGAAAATGCAAAACAGCTCATTTCATTGGGCTGCCAGGAACTCATTCAGAATATTTATGTTAATCTCAAGATGCTGGAGGGGACTGCCTATTCCGAAAGCAGCATCCCCGCTTTTATGCGCGACAAGACCCCGACCATGATGACTTCCCCTCTGTCCGAAGCCGAGAGCGAGATCCTTTCTCTGCTGCGTGCCGACAAAAACAACGGACTCCGAACTACCATCAAAGGGCTGAAGGACAAACTTTCTTCCCGTCCTTACGGCTGGTATGATGCCGCGATTTATTGCCTGATCGCCAGGCTTTCCGTACGGGGAAAACTTGAGATGCGTTCCGATGGCGAACTGCTTGATACGGAAAAACGGATCGCGGCTTTGAAGAATACTCATTCCCAGGACAATGTCGTCTTGGAACTGCAGCTCGACTATGAGCCGCAGCAGGTCAAAAAAGTGAAAGAGTTTTACCAGAATTTTTTCCAGGAACCAGCCAATGCCGACGACCCGAAGCAATTGGGCAAAGATTTGCGGGAAAAACTTCGCATTCTGGTCGATTCATTGGAACAGTATGCAAATTCACGAACGAATTATTCTTTTATCGGGGAAATGCTGAAACCCCTTGAGCAGCTGAAAAAACTGGCAGGTAAACCGGAAGCTCATTTCTTTACCGAATGTTCTGTGGAAGATTTGAATCAACTTTGTGATGTCAAGGAAGAAACGATCGATCCCATCATTCATTTCATGAAAGGCAACGGCAGGCAGATTTATGATGCCGCCAGGAATTTCAAACGACATAATATCCTTGACCTGCCTTCCGATATACTGAAGGACGAACGCAGGGAATTCGATGAGATCCTGGCTTCTTCCTCGTGTTTCAAAGGCAACCGCATGGCCCGGCTGAAGCAGCTCACTGAAATCCTCTCTGCTCGCCAGGAGGAACTGGTGCAGGAGGAAATCACCAGAAGCGTCAAACGGATGGAAGAACTGCTCACTGAATTCAAGGCTTCCGACGATTTCCAGTCCCTGGACGCCGCACAGCAGGAGTCTTTGGTCGCGCCATTTACTGAGACGATCGAACATGATATCCGTGTTCAACACAGCATTTACAATATCCAGGGAAAACTGAATGATTTTGAGGATTCGACTTACAAACAGCTCAAGGAAAGACTTTATACGCTGGCACATCCGGTGAAAAAAGTTCCCGGGATAAAAGTCGAGTCTGTTCCCATGGCCCCCGTGAAGGTTCCTTTCGGCAAGCCCTGGCTGGAAAGCGAGGCCGATCTCGATGCTTACATGCAACGGTGGCAGCAGGAACTGGAAAAGGTCCGCAGCGATCTGCTGAAAAAAATCAAATCCGGTAAACGTATACAATTATGAAGGAGCTTAAAATGCTGACAAAAATTCATTTGGAAAATTTTACCGCATTCAGAAATCTTGATATAAATTTTTCTCCCGGAATCAATGTGTTCATTGGTCCGAACGGGACTGGAAAAACTCATATCATGAAAGTTGCTTATGCCGCGTGCGATGTGTCTGTGTCAGGCAAAAATTTCGCTGATAAGCTGGAAAAAATCTTTTCTCCTTCCCATCACCAGATTGGCCGGTTGGCCAGAAGGGAAAAAGTCAGCATCAATTCCAATATTTCCATCTCCCGCAAATTGAAAAATAAAATTTCTCACCTGGCCTTGACTTTTTCAAATCATACTACTGCTTTTGAAAAGGCTGATATATCAGGTTTTGAAGTCTGGAATTCAGATAAGATCCGAGCTGTTTTTATTCCAGTGAAAGACATGCTTGCAAATTCCCCGGGCTTCCGGTCTTCATATGGTTTCCGGGAACTTTGTTTCGAGGAAATTTACGATGACATATTGGAACGGGCACAGCTGAAACCTCTGAAAGGACCTGCAGACAGGGAACGAAAAAAACTGATCGCAATCCTTCAAAAAGCCATTCATGGAAAGGTCATTGAAAAAAAGGAAGAATTCTTCTTGAAAAACAAACAAGGCGAATTGGAATTTTCATTATTGGCCGAAGGCTTCCGTAAACTCGGTTTGCTCTATGTCTTGATCCAAAATGGAACTTTGCTGGATGGTTCGGCCCTTTTCTGGGATGAGCCTGAAGCTAATTTGAACCCGTCTTTAATGGAAGCCGTTGTCGATATCTTGCTGGCTTTGCAGCGGCTGGGGGTGCAGATTTTCGTTGCAACTCATGATTACGTGTTCTTAAAATGGCTTTCTCTCAAAATCGATCGGAATGACCGCGTTACCTTTCATTCGCTTTTCAGAAGGAATGACAGCGGTGAAATTCAATGTTCTTCTTTTCCGGATTACAATCTTATATCGCCGAATCCGATAAATGGCACTTTTGCTTCTCTGTACGATGCCGATTTGCTGCGGGGGTTGTGATAAAATGACACCATACAAAACAGAACCCCGGGCAGATCTCCAATTCCAATTCCCTGACGATTTGACTTGGGCTGAATTGGATAGGCAGGGGGTTAAACTGCCTAAAATGAAATTGGCGGATTTCTACATCATCCGGGACAGAGATATTCTTCTTGTGGAAGTTAAAGATCCTTCTAACAAGTTCTCTCTGCCGGAGAATAAATCTGAATATTTGAGGCGTATGAAAAATGATGAATTGATTGCCAATGAGTTAACCCCCAAAGCCAGAGATTCTTATACATATATGCATTTGATGGAAAGAGATTCAAAACCATTCAAGTTCATCGTCCTCCTTGGTATTGATGCCTATTCGAAGGATGATCAGGTCGCGGTTTTGGCGACTTTCAAAGACCGGCTTTTGAATAGTATCAGAAATGAATCCTTTGAGCCTTGGAAACGTAAATATATCGCGGATTGTTTCGTAATGTCCATTTCGACTTGGAATTCAAGATTTCCGGAATGGAAAGTAACTCGGCTTTCCGGGCCAAAATAAGAAGAGACTTTAGTTTATGGATACCAGCCGGTTGAAATCTTTTGCCGTAAATGCCCGCCGCTCCTTGAAGCAGATGGTGGCCGAACGCATGTCTTTTGTCCTGGCGGACGGCAGTCCCGCCCGACGGGAAAATCCCGCCGCGATCGCTCAACTCGAAAAGGAACTTACGCGCAGGAGCCGGGACGCTGTGGTCGATTTTGTCGCTTATACCTGGTTCAACCGCTTTTGCGCTTTGCGCTTCATGGATGTCAAGGGGTATAATCCGGTCCGGATCGTTTCCCCGCTGCCCGGTCATTCCCAGCCCGAAATTCTCGAAGATGCCAAGAGCGGCAATTTCGTTTCCGATTTCCTCACCGAATCGAAAAAAACGGAACGGATCCGCGGCTTGCTCAATGGCGTCATCGCTTCCGCAGATGCGCAGACCGAAGCATACAAACTCCTGCTGGTTTCCGCCTGCAATGCCTATAACCGCCCGATGCCGTTTCTCTTCCAGCATATCGACGATTTTACCGAATTGCTGATGCCGGACGATCTCCTGAGCGATAATTCCATTCTCGCCGCCACCCGCAATGCCATCCTCCCCGAAGTCGCCGAATGCGGCGTCGAAGTCATCGGATGGCTTTACCAGTTCTATATTTCCGAAAAAAAGGACGAGGTGATCGGTAAGACCGTCAGGACCGAGGATATCCCGGCGGCCACCCAGCTGTTCACGCCCGACTGGATCGTGCAGTACCTCGTCCAGAATTCTCTCGGACGGTTGTGGATGCTGAACCATCCGAATTCGGCTCTGGCTGAACAGATGGAATATTATATTCCTCCGGCCGACGGTGACCGCGATTTCCTGGCCGTCCGTTCCCCGGAAGACCTCAAGGTCTGCGATCCCTGCTGCGGATCCGGCCACATGCTCACTTATGCCTTCGACCTGCTGGTCAAAATCTATGAAGAAGAAGGCTATGAACGCCGGTCGATTCCTTCCCTGATCCTCACCCGCAATCTGCATGGCATCGAAATCGATCCCCGGGCAGGAGAACTGGCGGCTTTCGCCCTGACTATGAAGGCCAGAGAATATGACAGCCGGTTCCTCCGCAGGGGGAATGCTCCGTATCCGCAGATCCGGGTCCTGGAAAATATCGATCGGGAATGGCCGATCGTCAGCGGGATGGCGGCCGATGCCTCGCACCATGCCGGCTGCCAAAAGGACGGTCTGATGCATGATCTGAACTTGTTCCGGCAGGCTGACTGCATGGGTTCCTTATTGTGTCCCGTTCTCTCGAGCCCGCAGATCGAGGCTTTGACGGAATACTTTTCCTGTCACTGGCCGAAGCGGTCCGAACACGAAGACCTTTGGGCAAATGAAGAATATGTCGATCTCCAGAAAGCTCTGGTTCAGGCCGATTTCCTGTCCCGGAAATATCATGTCGTGGTCACCAATCCGCCGTATATGGGCGGCAAGGGTATGAATGCCGACCTGAAACAGTTCGCGGAATCCAAATTTCCCGACAGCAAGTCCGACCTTTTCGCCATGTTCATCGAACGGGGGTTCGAAATGATTCTGCGGCAAGGATATTCTGCAATGGTCACCATGCAGAGCTGGATGTTCCTTTCATCTTTTGAAAAACTGCGCACAAAATTGCTGGATGGCTACACTATAGAGTGCTTGTGTCATATGGCTAACATGGTCATGGGAATTGCATTTGGGACTTCCGCAACAGTATGGAAAAATCAATTCGTGCCTGGGTACAAAGGCGCATTTTGCTTTGTTGAATATGAGGATATTGAAGATGGCCGACCGGTCGAGTTCCCGCCGGACAATGAGAGAAACAGAGCTGCTATACGTCGTAACAGCGAAGCCGAAAAAGCGGCTATGTTCAAGGAGGCGGTCCGATGAGACTTTCTGAAGAAAAATTGCGGCAGCTGATAACGGACCTGGAGTCTGAAAATGTCGAACGCACCCGTGCTTTTGATAAAATGGACAAGATGGGACAGGCAATTTGTGCGTTTGCCAATGACCTCGCCGACCGCGGAGAACCGGGATATCTGATCCTGGGGGTGGAAAACGATGGAAAGATTTCCGGCAAACGGATCAATGACCAGCAGCTGACTTCGCTCGGCGGATGGAAAACGGAAGGCAACCTGCTGCCTCCTCCGGCAATGGCGCTGGAGCAATTTCATTTTCCCGAGGGCGATGTCGTCGTCCTTACGGTTTTCCCATCCGCATATCCGCCGATCCGTTATCAGGGACAGGTCTGGGTGCGGATCGGCGCACGCAAAGCGCTGGCTTCGGATGAAGATATCCACCTGCTGGAGGAAAAGCGTCAGCGCCACGGACGGCGATTCGAGGAACAACCGTGTCTCGCCGCGAGAATGGAAGACATGGATCTGGAGATTTTCCGGACTCAGTATCTTCCACGGGCCATCCAGTCGGAAGTGATCGAAGAGGATGACCGGCCCGTTCGGGAGCAGCTGGCTGCCCTGCGGTTCTATGACCGTGAATCGGATACTCCGACCAACCTCGGCATGATCCTGTTCGGGAAGCACCCGGAGTTGTATATACCCTCGGCCTATCTGCAATATGTTAAATTCGCGGCTTCCGACAATGCCGGAGACATTTTGACCGAGCATGCTTATAAAGGACCTCTTCTGAAAATCATCGCTGACTTGGATGGTTTTATCAAAGTGGGAATCGCATCTCCGCGGTCGGTCCGGATTTCCCCTCTGCGCGAGGAGATCGTCAAAACCTTTCCTGACTGGTCCATCCGGGAACTGCTCCTGAATGCAATCATTCACCGGGACTACCAGATCGGCAATGCCCCGATCAAATTTTACGATTATAACGGACTCCGCCTTGAAATTTCCAACCCCGGCGGATTGTTCGGACAGGCAAAGCCGGATAATTTCCCCTTTGTCAGCGATTATCGGAATCCGCTGCTGGCGGAGGCCGTCAAAGTGTTGGGGTATGTGAACAAATTCAACCGCGGTATTTCCAAAGTCAAGGCTGAATTGGAAAATAATGGCAATCCGCCGCCCATTTTCGATGTAAACAAACGAACAGAGTTTCGGGTCACCCTGCTGCCTTGTGATCCTCCTGTGGGAATAACTGAAAATGAGCCATTAAATGAGCCGTTAAACAAGTCCTGTGGCGAGATAAATGAGCCATTAAATCAGAAAACAACCGAAAATGAGCCATTAAACAAGCACCGTGGCGAGACAAATGAGCCATTAAATCAGAAAACCACTGAAAATGAGCCATTAAAAAGGTCTTCACGCAGGGAAGAAAAGAAAAACGAACAGAAGAAACGTCTGCTGGAATATATTGAGGCTCATCCCCGGAGTCGGCAAAAAGAACTGGCGAATTACCTGAATATCTCCCTGGCGACATTGAAACGGCTGCTGGAGGATATGACTTCAGATCCGGCCAATGCCAGAATCGAACATCGGGGCTCCAAAAAGACCGGCGGCTGGTTCATCAAATCATGAGGTGGCAGAAAATGAAAAAGGTGCTATGCGGTTTGAATATGACATTGCCAAAGTGTAACAGCGTTGCGGCTCGAGCCGATGGCAAAAACGAAACCGAAAAAGCCGCCATGTTCAAGGAGGCGATTGTTCGATGATGGTTTTCTCGTTAATAGATATTGCTATGGCTTATAGAAAGGTTAAGGTAGACCTTTTCTATTCCGGCAACCCCTGTCGTTTGGCTTTGGCAGAATTTGAAAAAAATATCGCGAAAAACATTGCTCAATTAAAAAAAGTCTTGGACAATAACGATCTTGAATTCATTTTTTCCTGTTGTCAGGGTTATTTTTTAACTCCCAAAAAGATTGATTTTGATAAGAAAAAGAATCCTGATAATGTTATTTTTTCAAATCAACATAAGTTAAACAGCCCTGAAAAAATAACGGAATGTTCATTGCGTCTTATCGCTGATGTGCCAATATTTTTTCATATCATTACCACTTTATGGATTCATTTCATTGGCGAAAAATTTGATGCAAAATTATCTGAGAACTCGTATGGAAACCGTATTCGTAGACATAGAGATGGAGAGCCGAATTTGAATGCCTTGGGCTCATTTAATCCTTATCTCATTCATTATCAGAAATGGAGGGATACGGGATTAAAAGTTATACGAGATGGCTTGGAGAAAAATAAAGATATTGTTGCAATTACAGCAGATTTTACCGCTTTTTATCACAATGTCTCTCCTGATTTTATTTCAAATATTGATTGGCAAAAAAGACTTGGTGTTGAACTTAATAACGATGAACAAGAGTTTACCAAACTTGTTGTTGACATGTTGAAAAAGTGGGCAGAAAATACTCCTTTGAAAAAGGGGTTACCTGTCGGGTGCTCCATATCGGCCGTAATCGCGAATGCTGCTTTGGCAGAATTGGATTTGGATATCGAACACGAAATAGCACCGTTATACTATGGAAGATATGTCGATGATATCATTATTGTGATGGAAAACACAAATCATTTTTCTTCTGCATCACAGGTTTGGGATTGGATTTGCAAACGCGTAAATTGTTTAAAACCACCAACTGAAAGTGATGGTAGAGCAAACGAAAGCAGAATCTCATTAGAGACTGATTATTTGCCGAAGGGAGAGTTGTTTTTTGAACAATCAAAAACTAAAGTATTCTTATTGGAATACCCATCTGGCTTGGGATTGCTGGATTCTTTGGAACATCAGATAAAAGTCCGATCCAGTGAGTGGCGTGCCTTGCCAGAATTACCAAATGATACGAGAATTGCGAGTATGCTTTTGGCTGCCTGCAATAAAAGTGGTGAAGATGCTGATAACCTGAGAAAAGCGGACTCTTTATCAATTCGGCGTGCCATATTTGCCATGAAACTGCGTGATTTTGAGGCCTATTGTCGTAATTTGGATCATCAATGCTGGGCAGCTCAAAGACGTGCATTCTTAAGGACCATTGCCGAGTATTTTACAGACCTCAGCAGTTATTTTGATTTATTCAGATATTTTCCTCGTATAATTGCTATTGCTACAGAATGTCGGGAATATGATTTACTCCTTGAGATCCTCAATAAGATAATCAAAATTTATGAGATCATTTCCGCTTTGCCTGACATTCCGGAACAAGATCAAACGGCGAATGCAATTAAATTTGTCATTTCAGGCAAGAAAATTGAACCACAACTCTGGAAGGATCAAATAAAATTTTTACAGGAATATATTATCACAGGATTACGTGAAATTTTTATTGCAACTTACAAATTCGATTATTCAAATCTCAGTGAAACTCTGAAAAAGATTATTGAATTGCTCAAAATTACGCACCCAGATAAAAATACTTATTATGGATTATTGGGGAATGATTTGGCTTATTTGCCATTTCGCTGTTTCTATTTATACAAAGAGATGTTTTTCTCTCGCGAGGATAAAATTGAGGGAACGATCGTATATTTCAAATCATGCCCGAATTTTTATACCACTAAAAATTTTGAAGCTCTAATTGAGATTTCTCAGAAAAGTCCAAATTGGGAAAAACTGAAAGGGGCTCCATTGGCATGGATTTTTCCGACTCGCCCATTTAATATTACCGAATTATATTTTATATCTCCATCTCCTTTTAAAAACAGTGAAAGTTTTATGAATTATCTGATTACTTCTAGGGGATATGCCAAACACACTGCGGGCATGCCAAGCCTTGATCGTTTTAAGGAAGATGAAAAGTCGGAAATTAAGAATATTTATTCTATACAAAACAAAAACGAATCCAGCAAAAAAACAATCGCACTCGTGAGTTGGAAAACGTATGAAAAAAGCTGGACTGCTGCTGCATGCCAAAAGATAGATCCTGATTATTCCAGATATGACCGAATAACCCATCTGCTAAATCAAATTTTACATTCTCATAGTCCAATTGACTATGTCGTTTTCCCTGAATTATCAATTCCTCCCAGATGGTTTTTGGGATTAGCATTAAAATTGAAAACTTCCGGTATATCCCTTATCGCAGGCGTCGAATATATTCATAGGGATAAAACTATGGATAACCCCAATTCTGTATATAATCAAGTCTGGTGTTCCTTGGTCCATGACGGTTTGGGTTTTCATCAGAGTGTTATCTTCAAGCATAGCAAAGACTTGCCAGCGATTCATGAGAAACAGGAACTCGATGATATTGCCAATGCGACTCTTGTATCTGAGATTCCGCAGCATACATGTGATATCGTCAAACATGGAAATTTTTATTTCGGTATACTCATATGCAGTGAACTTACCGATATTAATAACAGGGCTAAGCTTCGAGGATTGGTTGATGCTATTTTTGTGCCAGAGTGGAATTCCGATATCGAAATGTTCGGTTCTTTGATTGAAGCCGCAGCATACGATGTTCACGCATACATTATTCAATGCAATGATCGGCAGTATGGAGATACCCGTATCCGTGTTCCTGCAAAAAATCATTATAGTCGTGATATCGTAAAAGTCAAAGGCGGAGAGGAAGATTTTTTTGTCGTAGGAAAACTTGATATTTACAAATTGCGTGCATTTCAAAGTTTCCAGATTTCTCCAACTGGCATGGATGTCCCATTCAAACCCGTTCCTGCCGGTTTTCGAATCGCAGAATACAGAAAAGTTTTACCGGAGATAAAGCCATGAGTGATTCTGTTCATTTGAATAATCCGAAGCCTTTTTCCCCTGAGGAGCAGGCAAAGATTTCTGAATGGTCTTCCCGTATCAGGAAAAAACACTCAGTTCCAGAAAATTATCCTCACATGATTGACCGCGCGCATATTGATGATTATATTGCATGGACTGACCAATCTGATTTTATTTATGTTTACGATGAGGCCGGAATTCGTTGTAAATGTTCCTATGGGAAAATTATTTATGATCTTCCTGCGGAATATGGTCCACAGGGAGATAATTCTCGTCGGAGAGTTGAAAACTGGAAAGAATTGATGAGAAAAAAATATTCTGTTCCCGTGGGATATGAGATTGCAATGAGTTATAAAGAAAATAACGAGATCGATTCCTGGATGGCATTCTGTGCGCAAAAGAATGCTGCCCCTGCTGTAAATGGAGTTAATGGAGGGATGTTCTGGTTTTTTGAAGATGGCCATACAGAATATTCACCATCGGAATATGAATTTATATATTCTCTCGATAGCAATTACAAGCCCTCCGATGATGGGAAGGACATGTCTCAGGTTGAATCCGATTGCATCGCGCATTTTATCCAGGTCGTTGGAGTGATTCAAAGCAGTAGTTGGGACCAACATCCATTGACCTTTCAATCCAATATGAATCAAGATGGAAAAATCAGGGCTGATATGCCAAGTCTTGATCAAACCGTTTTTGCCCTCCTTTATATGAGACAGCTCATTGGAAGTAATGGCAATGATGATTTGCTTAATACAGTATGTAAACTCTACTCTCAGCATTCATCCATTGAACCCAAGTCCTTGTATGTCGAAGAGCTCAGGAAAAGCTGGAATGATTATTTGCAGACATCTCCGATGAATATTGAATTAGCCAAAATCATACCTTCCAATCAATGGTTGTTGGAAACATTTCAGTATGGAGCCCTGTTTATTCACAGTCCTAACAAGGTAAGATCTTCGAAAGCCCGGGAATCATTCAAAAAAATATGCCTAGATAAGAATCTTCGTGTTGAAGCACTCTTTTTTTTGAATACAGTGATGAGAACGCTTTATTCAAAAGCTTCAAATATAGCGACATTGATTCAAAATGATTATGCGCAATGGATAAATGATAAGAAAGTTCCTGTTCCAGAGGTAATGTGGCAGCAGAATCTGTTTCAATGGAATCCAATAGTCGAGAAAAAAGAATTTCGTCAAGATGAACCACCGCAGTTTAATTCAGCTTATAATGTTGAAATACAAGAGGTCCGCCAATGAACACAAATAAATCAAAAAACTTTTTCCGGGTAGCTGCCGAGGATTTTAAGAACATTCCTGGTAGCCCGATTGCGTATTGGCTATCTGGTAATGCAATTACTATTTTTGCACAGGCTACCCCATTGTCAATGATTGCGGAAGTATGTCATGGCTTATCCACTGGAAAAAATGAAGCTGTAGTTCGGAGATGGCATGAAGTTGTCGGGCAAGACATTGGATTTGGTTTTACACAAAGAAGTGATGCTTTGAAGTCGGGCAAGAAATGGTTTCCATATAACAAAGGAGGTGAATTCCGTTGTTGGTATGGCAATGCAGAATATGTCCTACGATACGATAATTATGGAAATGCGCTAATGTCAAGTTTCTCTGGGCATCGGCATGATGGAAAAAGCCATTACTTTCAAGAAGGAGTAACGTGGACATTTATTTCTTCTTCCGCGTTTGCTGCTAGGTATACTCCACCTGGTTATGTTTTTGATGTCAGTGGGTCATCAATATTTGTAAGACGTCCACATCTTCTTGTTGCATTTTTATGTTCAAAGTTGTGTTATAAGTTGCTTAAAGCGTTGAATCCAACTATAAATTTTCAAGTAGGAAATCTTAAGGCCCTTCCTATCTTTTCCGATAAAATAGAAAAAATAGCTCATGAGATAGAAACCATAGCTATACAAATTATTGATTTTGCGAGACTTGACTGGGATTCTTACGAAACCTCCTGGGATTTTCAGGCAAATCCGCTGATTGACGCACAAAAACGTTGCGAAAAAATAGGAAAAATCCACTCGGCTTATTTGCAGTTGCGTGAAGAGTGGCGCAGGAGTTGCGAAGAAATGCGGCGTCTCGAAGTGGAGAACAACCGCATCTTCATCGAAGCCTACGGACTGCAGGATGAACTTTCCCCGGAAGTCCCCTGGAATGAGATCACTTTGACCTGCAACCCGTGGTACCGCTACGGGAAATCCCCGAAGACCGTTTGCCGTGATGGCGAGGAGTTGCTTGAAAGCACGTCCGATATGCCGATCAGTGACAACTGGGAGATCGAACACGGCGGGCGGATTATCGTCATGCCGCCGGTTGTCAGAATGAAAAGTCGCTCCATGCCGTTCAATCAGGATTTGGAAACTCGTCTGCTGGCTGATACTGTAAAAGAGTTCATTTCCTACGCGGTCGGCTGCATGATGGGGCGCTATTCCCCGGAAAAACCGGGATTGATCCTTGCCAATCAATCTTTTGGGCCAAACGAGGATGCGAGTATCTATGAGACGACAGTCACGGGGGAACATTTATTCTCATCTGATTTATCCGCCAATGTCAGCTATGAAGTCCAAGCAGGGCAGCAACATCTGAAATCTTCCTATTCCTCTTTTTATCCTGAAATTGGAGACGATAAACATTTTATCATGGATCGAGATGGAGTGCTTCCCATACTGGATGAAGAATGGTTCTACGATGATATTGTGACTCAGTTCAAGGCATTTACGGCATTGGTATTTGGCGAGGAAAATCTCACGGCGAACCTTGGATTCATCGAAAATGTCCTGGGCAAGGATATCCGCAAATATTTTGTCAAGGATTTCTACAAGGACCATGTCCAGCGCTACAGGAAACGGCCCATCTACTGGCTGTTCAGTTCTCCGAAAGGCTCGTTCAATGCGTTGATCTACCTGCACCGTTACACGCCGGACACGGTGAGCATTGTCCTGAATGAGTATCTGCGTGAACTGATGACCAAGATCCGTACGCGGATCGAACATCTGGAACGCGAAAACAACCGTGCGGACCTGGGCAATGCGGAAAAAGCGCGGAACTTGAAGAAGATCGACAAATACACGGCGCAGCTGACGGAACTGGAAGACTATGAACGTGATATTCTTTTCCCGCTGGCGCAGCAAAAAATCGTGATCGACCTTGACGACGGGGTGAAAGTGAACTATATTAAGTTCGGTCCGGCGCTGAAGAAGATCTCCGGACTGGAAGCCAAAGAGGAGTGACCCATGCCGAACGAAAGTCGTGACATCTTAAATAACCATGCAGCAGACTATATGACGCGGCAGGGAATAATTGAAAAGCAGGACAAAAGATCATGACATCAACTGAAAAAATACTGCTGCAGAAATTTGACAACAGCCGGATCGTCTGCTGGCGGGATACCAAATGCGAACTGCATGATGAATTTCTGGCGCTGGATCTGCCCGGGATCGAAAAGATCGAAGTGAAAAACAACGAATTTTCGGTCATGAACCGGGTGTTGCGTCAGGAGCCGGAGAAGAAATTCCTGATTTTCACCTCCGGACCGGTCCCGAAGGACAGTGACAACTGGCTGCTGGATCTGGAATTGACTTATGACATCTTTCAGGCGGACCAGGCCTCGCTCTGGCTCAGTGAGCTGGGGCTGGGATATGAATTTTCTTCCATTACGGAAAAGCATGCGGCGTTTTTCGCGTCCACCAGACGGAGGGAAGCGCTGAAGAAACTCCTGGGGAGCCACAGTTCCGAAAACGCGGTCCGCATGAATATGCTTGCCGTCACCGTCGGGACCGGAAGCAGGCTGGATTCGATCCTGGAAAAACTGCTGCTGAATCTGGCCGCGGGCGACGATTCCAAAGCGGAGGAAGTGGACAAATACAATCTGAGCGGCTTCCTGTGGAAAAAAACGGCGGAATATTACGGCTATATCTCGGAAAAACCTTCGGTCAAAGATTTCGCCTTCCGCTTATTCCATGCCTGTTACCTGATGTCATTGACCGCGGAATGTCCGGCAAATATCCGTCTGAATGATGAAGCGCTGGTGTTCCTGAAACGTTTCAAAGACAACCGTCAATACGGAGAAGCCTTCGAAAAATGTTCCGATATGGTCGCGGGAACGCTGAAGAACACGATTCTGGAAGATCTCGCCAAACGAAAATTGAATGAATTGGGTGCGTTGGATATTTTCAAAGAGATCGACCGTCATATCCTGACCGGGCTGGCTGGGGGAATCGCCTCCAGGACGATTTCCGCGGCGGAATGTTCGAATATCATCCACGAACGGCGGCAGACTTTCTGGTATGACCGGCTGGAACACGCCTATCTGGCGCTGGACTACGCCTCAAGGTTCCTGAGTGCGCAGAGCGGCGCCAAGCTGACCATGGATTCCCTGTCCGATGGTTTCAACAATTATACGCGATCCTTTTATCTGCTGGATCAGCTGTACCGCAAATTCGTTTTCCATGCCAATGCGTCCAATCAGAACGATTTGCTCCGGGATCTGTATGAGATGGTGGAAAACTTCTATTCCAACAATTATCTGCTGCCGCTGAACAATCTCTG
>Ga0079305_1002081_pt1 | contig 20020 bp, 13 predicted proteins | sample LMS_cellobiose_e_FD_79183 | JGI IMG/M metagenome (GOLD analysis project Ga0079305, IMG submission 79183) | Rumen-fistulated moose microbial communities from Alaska, USA - LMS_cellobiose_enrichment | ecosystem: Host-associated > Mammals > Digestive system > Stomach > Rumen fluid ... | reverse complement strand
GCGCGGATCGTCCCGCGCATAAATTGGTATAATAGCTGCTCTGCGGCAATTATGCCACAAGCGCGAAGCGCGCGGTGGGATAATTGCGCATTGGGACGGCAGCGCCAAAGGCGCGGATCGTCCTGCGCATAAGCCAGTATAATAGCCGCTCTGCGGCTATTATACCATATCTGCTCTCCTGCGTAAATGCGGGAAATCTCCGGCGCAGATTGTCAAAACAGAGCGCATGTGATAAAATAGGGGCAGAATATCATCCCTCTGAGGTTCGGCCTTATGGGAAAGGGGAGTGGCTCAATGATCACCTGTCCGAAGTGCGGCCGCCCGGTGAGCGGCCGGGCCCGGGCCTGCGGCTACTGTGGCCAGTCGCTGGTGCAGGATTATTTTTATCGGGAGGAGACTGGTACGAATCCCGCGCGTTCGAGCGCCGGCGCAATTGCGGGCACCACGCTGGGGATCTTTGGTTGTCTTGCGCTTTTGGCCGCACTCATATTTCATATGCTGGTGCTGTTTGGGCATGGGGATCCGGACTATCTGCCGGAGATGAACCTCGTCTGGTGGGTTCGTACCCTGCTGATGGCCGTCCTGCCGGTGGTGCTTCTGGTGCAGCTGCTGATCCTGCGCGGCGTGCGTTATTCCATGGTGCCGGACTGTGTGTGGCTGTTTTTGTCGGTTGCCGTGCTGATGGTGGTGATCCAGGCGTATCTGGATACCGGGGCGGACCGATTTTATGGCATGGCGATGATCCCATACCTTTTGGTGGTCGGCTGTGTGCTGGTGGCGTTCGGCGCGGCCGCCGGCATCCTTTCCTATCGCCCTTCGGCGTAAAAGATTTCAAAATGCAGGCGCTCCGGCTCGTTCGGAGCGCTTTTTTACTGGAAATAAAAGCCCGGATGCGGTATAATTCCTGTATACAAGCCCATCTGGGCCTTTGTGAAAGATAAGGAAGCGAGGCGGAATTCAGATGCTTAAGATTGGATTTTCCCCGGCGGATATCCTGATCCCCCAGAGTGTGACGATGGAAAACTGGAGCGTGGTCGCCTGCGATCAATACACTTCCGAGCCGGAATATTGGCAGCGCGTTGCCGAACGGGTGAACGGGTGCCCGTCGGCCTATCATATGATCCTGCCGGAAGCCTGGCTGCAGGACCCGGCGGTCGAGGATCGAATTGGTCGGATCAATGGCGCGATGGAACAATATCTTGCCGAAGGGATTTTCGTGGAATATCCGGATACCTATATCTATGTTGAGCGCACTGTCGCGCCGGGTAAAATTCGCCGCGGCCTGATAGGGAAGATCGATCTGATGGAATATGATTATTCCAAAGGCTCCCAGTCGCTGGTGCGGCCGACCGAAGGCACCGTCGAGAGCCGTTTGCCGCCGCGCATCCGTGTGCGCGAAAATGCGCCGCTCGAGCTGCCGCACATCATGGTGCTGCTCGACGACAGCGCCCGCACGGTGATTGAGCCGCTTGCAGTGCGGATATCCGGAATGCAAAAACTTTACGATTTCAATCTGATGGAGCAGGGCGGCCACATCAGCGGTTATGCGGTGGACGCGCAGTCCCGCGCCGGGATCGACGCGGCGCTTGGCGCGCTGGCGGGTGCCCAGGCTGCGCAGTCGGCTTCGCCGCTTCTTTTCGCGGTGGGCGACGGGAACCATTCGCTGGCCACCGCGAAGGCCTGCTTTGAAAAGCTCCGGGCAGAGCTTCCAAAGGAACAGTGGGAAAACCATCCGGCGCGGTACGCGCTGGTCGAGCTGGTGAATGTACACGATCCGGCGATGGAGTTTGAACCCATCCACCGCATTGTCTGCGGGGTGGACCCGGACGCCCTGCTCGCGGAGATTCGCCGCTATTATAGGATTTCGGACGCGGCGGACAGCGGACAATCGCTTACGTACGTGACAAGGGAGCGCACCGGACGCCTTTTCATCGAAAACCCGTCCTCGACGCTCGCGGTCGGCACGCTGCAGAATTTCCTCGACGATTATCTCGCAAAGCATGGCGGCACAGTCGATTATATCCATGGGGACGACGTGCTGAAAAGCCTTGCGCAAAGTCCGGATGCCATCGGATTTTTGCTGCCGGCCATGCAGAAGTCCGAACTTTTCCCGACAGTGGTCGCGGACGGCGCGCTCCCGCGCAAGACCTTTTCAATGGGGCACGCCTATGAAAAGCGGTATTATCTGGAATGCCGCCGGATAAAATAAAGGAAACCAAAAAAAGGATGTGGGCTTGATGGCGCGTGAAAATCTGATCCGTACCGCTTTGGGCGAACGGAAGCCGGATCTGGTGCTGAAAAACGCAAAGGTTGTGGATGTGTTTTCCGGTGATATCTATCCGGCGGATGTCGCAATCGCGGACGGGCGCATTGCGGGGATCGGCAGCTACAGCGGCCCGGCCGAAACCGATCTTGCCGGGCGGTATCTTGCGCCCGGCTTCATAAACGCACACTGCCATGTGGAAAGCTCGATGGTAACCCCGCCCGCCTATTGCCAGGAAGAATTGGCCTGGGGTGTGACGACCCTCATCACCGACCCGCACGAGATTGCAAACGTCGCGGGCGCCGAGGGCATCCGCTTCATGCTGGATGCTTCCGCGGCTCTGCCGGTCAACTATTATGTGCAGGTGCCGTCCTGCGTACCGGCCACGCCGTTTGAAAATGCCGGCGCGGTGCTGGATGCAAAAGCGTTGGAGCCGTTTTTGAGAGAACCGCGCGTCCTGGGACTCGGGGAGATGATGAACTATCCCGGCGTCGCGAACTGTGACCCGGACGTGCTTGACAAGCTGAACGCCTTTTCAGGACGCGTAATCGACGGGCACGCGCCGATGATCACCGGAAAAGGCCTGCAGGCATATGCTGCGGCGGGTATCCAAACCGACCATGAAAGCACTTGCTATGAGGAAGCCCGAGAAAAGCTTCACGCGGGCATGGCGGTGCTTGTGCGGGAGGGAAGCGCGGGCCGCCATGTGCGCGACATCCTTTCCGGTGTGGTCCGGGATCAACTGGACACCCGGCATATGGCCTTCTGCACCGATGACAAGCACCTGGTGGACATCCGCCGGGAGGGGGGCGTCCGCTATAATGTGAAACTGGCGGTCGAGCTGGGGATGAGCCCGGTCGACGCAATCCGGATGGCCACCATCAACGCCGCCCAAATCTACGGGCTGCGGGGGCTCGGCGCGGTTGCGCCCGGTCATCGGGCCGACTTGGTTGTGCTTGAAGATCTTCAAAATTTCGCGGTCGCCGCTGTCTACAAGGACGGAAAGGCATTTTCGCGCGGCGCTTTTGCCTTTGGACTGATTGGCGGCGGGATGGAAGCCGCGCGGCATTCGGTGAAACTCCCCACGCTGTCTGCGGCTTGCTTTGCACTGCCGCAGCGGGAGCGGCAGCCGGTTGTGAACCTGTTGCCCGGGCAGATTGCCACTGCCAAAAGTTTTGTGCCGTCCTGCGAAGTGGATGACCTTGTCGCTGCTGGCGAACTGCGCAAGATCGCTGTCATCGAGCGGCATCACGCAACCGGAAGCATTGGCGTCGGATTGCTGGCTGGTTATGGCCTTACCCATGGCGCGGTCGCCACAACAGTGGCACATGACTCCCACAACCTGATTGTCACGGGGGACAACGATGCGGATATGCTCGCCGCTGTGAAAGCGGCTGAACGGATGCAGGGCGGTTTTGTGCTCGTGCGGGACGGTCAGGTGCTCGGTGAGCTGCCGCTGCCGATTTACGGCCTGATGAGTGATCTTTCCGCCGACGAACTTATCGCGCGGCTTGACGCGCTCATCGAAACCGCGCATAAAGCCGGAATACGGGAAGGGATCGACCCGTTTATCACCCTGAGCTTTCTGGCTCTGCCGGTTATCCCTGAAATCCGGGTGACCGACTTGGGCGTTTTCGATGTGACCAGTTTTTCCTTCATCAAGTAAGTGGAAAGGGGCGGCGGTTTTGAACCCGTTTCCATTCTCAGACAGCAACAAACGCTACCACACCTATAGCTACGCCCTGCGCCGCCGGTTCGGCTCTAAAGTCTCCCGTGTAAGTCTCAATGCGGGCTTTACCTGCCCGAATCTGGATGGAACCAAGGGTACCGGCGGCTGCATCTACTGTTCATCAACCGGGAGCGGGGAGTTTGGCGGTGACCCACATGCGGATATCCGAAGCCAGTTTGCGAAGGTTGCCGAAATGATGGGGCAGAAGTGGAATACCGAAAAGCACATCGCTTATTTCCAAGCGCGCACCAATACCTACGCCCCGGTGGATACCCTCCGGCATTTTTATGAGGCGGCACTGTCCTGCCCGGGCGTGGTGGGGCTTTCGATCGCGACCCGGCCGGACTGTCTGCCGGAAGCGGTCTGTGACCTGCTCGCGGAGATTTCTGAACGCACCTATCTGACAGTGGAGCTGGGCCTGCAAACGATCCACGACACAACCGGTGAACGGATCAATCGCTGCCATACCTGGGCGGATTTCCTCACCGGTTACCAAAAGCTGCATACACGTAAAATTCATGTGGGCGTGCATATCATCGATGGTCTGCCGGGCGAAACTCATGAAATGATGCTTCAGACCGCGCGGGAACTGGCGGGACTCGACCTGCACCTTGTGAAAATCCATCTGCTGCATGTACTCAAAGGAACCCGGCTGGCACGGAGCTATCTTGCCGGGGAGTTTCCGCTGCTTTCTCTGGAGGCATATGTACAGATTGTCTGCGACCAGCTGGAACTCTTCCCGCCTGGGTTTATCCTGGGGCGGTTAACCGGCGACGGCGCGCCAAGCGCGCTCATTGGTCCGGATTGGAGCCGTAAAAAGTTCTGTGTCCTCAACGAAATCGACAAGGAACTGGTTCGGCGCGATTCCTGGCAGGGAAAGCGGTACGCCGGCCCCGCCCAAAATGAAACAGATGCTTAACAAAAGGACCGCTGCGAAGAGCAGCGGTCCTTTTGTTGCCGGCCATACGAAACCGGCAAGCGGATTATTCGACGGGGACTTTAAAGATGATCTTTTTTACCGGGGCCGGGTCGCCTTGGCTAATCAGCGGCATATGCGCGTCCCAAGGGAAAAAGACTGTGAAATAGCCGGGCCGGACATCGACAAATAAACCGCGGCCGTTGTCCCGGTAAAAGGCGATATCAGGAACGTATGCCGTTTCAATTTCCAGGTCGCGGACCGGCTGGCTGCCCATGCGGTCGGTGCCCTCCAACAAAATTTGAATATCCGTATATTTTTGGTGAGCTTCCCAGCGGCAGGCATCTCGGAGTTTGGTTTTGTCATTGACGACATCGAAATAGATGCCGTTTCCGATCTCATGGCTTCCGGGGGCGAAGGTATTTAGATCGTTGGAAGCGATGAATTGCAGAGCCTGATCCATTTCAGCGCTCAGGCCAAGATAATGCCGGACATTGCAAAGTTTGTCATAAATCATTCGGAAACATCCTTTCTGTCGCTTTGTAAAATCCGCGGACACGCGTTCAACGGCTTTCTGCAACTTTATTCTAGCTGATCTTTCGGTAAAGATCAAGCGGACAAGAAGGCAGGGCTTGGATCACCTGAATTTCGCTAAACTTTGATTTCATGAAATATTTCGCCAGGGATATTTCCCGCCCGGACTCGCAAAAAAGCCGAATCGGTGCATTGCGTCGCCCGATCCGGCCCTTCCGCCAAAGATATCGCTTACGAAATTGTATTTACAGCATCACATCGCCGGAATTGGGACCCAGCGTTTACTCGGTAAAAATGTTCCCATCCGGCTCGGCGGCCAGCAGCAAAGCAGATGGCGCCACTTCTTCGGCCAGTCCGAAACGATGACCTGCGCGACCATCTCCTGCACGGGTTTTGGTTCCGATTTTCGGGTCAATTCGGGAACAAAATCACTTTCCCAAAAGACGAATCGGGATTCTATTCACGATTCTATTCGTTAATCTGTTCGCTTTCCGTTTGGGACACATCGGTGCCGCGCCACATCACCAGCATCGAAAGCACCTTACGTTCCTCGTTGCTCATATGCCGGGTCTCGACCATCGGCGCGAGCAGCTGTACCGCCTCTTCGACGTTCTCCTGGGTGAGCGGCCGGGAAAGCCAGCTGTCGTCGCCGGTCAGGCGGCAAACCACCTTTTGCGCTGAGCGCCAGTTGCGGTTGATCAAAAACTGTGCGAACCCCATCAGCATCCACCAGCTTTCATTCCCAACAGGATCTTTTCCGGGGTGAGCGGCAATTCACGCACCCGCACGCCGGTGGCGTTGGCAACCGCATCTGCAATGGCGGGCGACGGCGTGTTGATGACCACCTCGCCGATCGATTTTGCGCCAAACGGTCCGGAAGGCTCGTAGCTCGGCGCAAATTCCACCCGGATCTCCGGCAGATCGAGCCGGGACGGGATCTTATACTGCATAAAGGAATTGTTCCTCATCCGGCCACGTGAGTCATACTGGACATCCTCATAAAGCGCCATGCCGATCCCCTGCGCGATACCACCCTGCGCTTGCACCGTGGCAAGATTCGGATTGATGACTGTGCCACAGTCGACCACGCCGACATAGTCGACCACTTTGGCCTGCCCGGTCTGCAGGTCGACTTCGACCTCGGCAAAACCCGCCATCAGCGGCGGCGGCGAAACCGGGCTTGCATGTGTCTCGGTGACCTGCAGCCAACGCCCCGCGCCTACACAAAGCGCCTGTGCAAGCGTGGAAAGTAAAATCGCCTTGCCCGGGTCCATGGTTGAAAGCACCCGATCTCCGTCAAAGTTCGCCTGCGTCACCGGGATACCGAGCCGCCGCGCCCCCTCCTGCCGGATAAGATCGCAGAGTTTGGTTGCGGCCTTCACGACCGCCATGCCGGTCACGTAGGTGGTGCTGGAGGCGTAGGAACCCTTGTCGAACGGGCTGTGGTCGGTGTCCACGCCGTCCACCGTGATCCGTTCGATCGGACAGTGCAGCACCTCGGCGGCCATCTGCGCAAGGATGGTATCGCAACCGGTGCCCATATCGGTCGCGCCGATCATCAGGGTGTAGAAACCATCGTCATTGAGCCGCAGTGTCGCGGAACAGGTGTCGATCCCCGCGATACCGGAACCCTGCATGGTGATCGCCATGCCCACCGCGCGCACGGTATGGTCATCCAGCTGGCGGCAGGGGTATTTTTCATCCCAGCCGATCAGCTCGCGGCCGCGGCGAATACAGTCCTCCAGACGGCTCGAAGAGAGCGGCCCATCCTTGAAGGCGGGCATCGGATCACCGACGCTGGGAATGTTGCGCAGCCGCAGCTCGGTGGGATCGATGCCCAGATGCGCGGCCAGCTCGTTGGCGGCGGACTCAATGGCAAAGCAACCCTGCGTCGCGCCGTAGCCGCGAAACGCCCCGCCCGCCATCGTGTTGGTGTAAACGTTCTGGTGGGTGAAACGATAATGATCCTTTGCATGAGAATAAAGCGCAATCGTCTTGGTGCCGGAAAGACCGATTGTCGTGCAGGCGTGTTCCGCATAGGCGCCTGCGTTCGAAAGGGTGTGCAGGCTGATCGCCTTTACAACGCCGTCCCTGGTTGCGCCGAGCCGGACATGCAGGCGCATCTGGTGACGGCTGTTCGAAGCGGAGAAGGTCTCCTGACGGGTAAAAACGATCCGCGCGGGCTTCCCGGTCCGCAGCGTCACGATGGCCGGGAACAGCTCGCTCACCATCGCCTGTTTTGCGCCAAATCCCCCGCCGATTCGGGGTTTTACCACCCGCACAGCGGTTTTGGGCAGACCCAGCGCATGCGCGATGATCCGGCGGCAGTGAAATGGGATCTGGGTCGAGGAAACCACGTTCAGCCGGCCGTTGTGGTCAAGATAGGTATAAGTACGGAAGGTTTCCATCATCGCCTGCGCGTTCGCCTTGGTGTAGTAGGTGCGGTCGATAACGACATCACACCCCGCGAGCGCTGCCTCCACGTCGCCCGCACTGTCCTCCCCGCTCGCCACCAGGTTGCGGGCGGGATCTCCGCCGATGTCGAAATTGTAATGCAGATCGCTTTCCGGATGCACCACAACCGGGCTGTCGAGCGCCTGTTCGAAATCGAGGAGCGGCTCGCGCACCTCATATTTGACCCGAATCATCTTCATCGCCTTATCGACCGTGCGTTCGTCCCGCCCGGCCACGATCGCGACCGGGTCGCCGACATACCGCACGACCTCCTCCAAGATGTAGCGGTCGTAAGGGCTCGGCTCCGGATAGCTCTGGCCCGCGAAGGTGTAGCGGATCTTCGGAACATCTTTATAAGTCAGGATGCATTCGATGCCGTTTACCTTCAGCGCGGTGTCGCACTTGATCGATTTGATCCGCGCATGCGCGTGCGGGCTGCGCAGCACCTTGACCACCAGGCAGTTCTGTGGGGTCAGGTCTTCGGTGTAGACACCCTTGCCAGTGGTGAGGGCGGCCGCGTCGATCTTGGGGATGCGCTGTCCTACCGTGTTCATGGCCGCTCCCCCTTCAGGTATTTTTCGATCGCCGCCAGCTGGGAGGTATAGCCGGAGCATCGGCAGAGATTGCCTGCGAGATATTCCTGGATCTCCTCACGGGAGGGGCTTTGCAGTTCCCGCTTCATTGCAAGCACGCTCATGGTAAATCCCGGGCTGCAGAAGCCGCATTGTTCAGCCCCCTGCGCCGCCATGAACCGGCCGAATTCCGCGGCTTCCTCCGCCACGCCTTCAAGGGTCGTGACCTGTTTGCCGTCGGCGCGGGCTGTCGGATAGGAACAGGAAAGCACCGGTGCGCCATCCACCCAGACGGTGCACAGTCCGCAGTTCGCGGTGTCGCAGCCGCGCTTGACGCTCACAAAGCCGTATTTGCGCAGAAAATCGATCAGCATCATATCGTTCGGGATATGCTTGTCATAAAGCTTCCCGTTGACCGTTACCTTTACTTTCATCTGCCGCTCTCCCCCTCCATCAGCTTCTTCACCGCGCGCTGCACCAGCACCGGCGTGATCGCCCGGCGGTACTGCGCCGATCCGCGCAGATTCGTCTCAAACCGCAATTCGTGGGCGGCGGCCTCACCGGCCGCCGCCCACGCGCCCGCTGCGAGCTGCCGCTCCGCTTCGGGCGCGCGGCACGCTTTTCCCGGCCGCGCGCCAACCGAAACGCGCCAGTCATCCCCCAGACGGCTGACCGCGACCGCGAGCACCGGAAAATCGGTGGCGGAAAGGCGCAGAGACTCATAGGCGGCTTTACGGCCATCCTTTCGGATGGTCACATGGGTCAGGATATCGCGGGTATAGGGCATTTCGAGGAACTGCGCGAACGGGATTTCCCCGCCCGCGTGCAGCACGACCGACGCGTCGAGCGCGAGCAGCGCCGCGCACAGGTCGGAATAGCCCGCGCGCATGAATACGCTCGCGCCGACCGTGGCCATGTTGCGAAACTGCACGCCCACGATATGCCGGACGCTTTCCGGCAGGATACCGCCGAACGCCCCCCGCAGCGCCGGGCAGGTCTCCAACTGGCGCAGGGTCACCGATGCGCCCAGCCGGACGGCTTCCGGAGTTTCTTCGATCTGGTCAAGGCCAAGGCGGCCCAAATCGATGGCAGTCCAAATGCGTTTGTTGGTCATCCGCAGCCATCCGCAGCCGCCCAAAATGGTATTGGTCTTGTTCTTTTGCAGAAGCCCGAACGCATCGTCAAGGCTTTCGGCAAAGTGATATGTCTTTGCTGTAAACATCTTCTCTTCCTACTTTCCAACGGCAAGGCATAAAATTCTATAATAATTATACCTGTAAGAAACCGGAAGTAAAGGGGAGAGACCGACAAAATTTGCGGGAAAGTGCTACCAATGGACAGTTTACATAATATTCACTTGTAAATCCTATGAAAAAGCATTAAAATGGACATAGGTTCTTTTTAAATTGCATCAGGAGGTAACTATATGAAACTCTCGTTTCTGGGTGCGACCCATGAAGTCACAGGCAGCTGCCATTATCTGCAGGCCTGCGGCAAAAAGATCCTGATCGACTGCGGCATGCAGCAGGGCCCCGATGAATATGAACATCAGGAACTGCCGGTCGCACCGGGGGAAATTGATTTTGTGCTGCTCACCCACGCGCATATCGACCATTCCGGCCGTCTGCCGCTGCTTGCGAAATACGGTTTCCGGGGACCGGTGGTCACCACCTCCGCCACCGCCGACCTGTGCGGCATCATGCTGCGCGACTCCGCTCATATTCAGGAGTTTGAAGCCGAATGGAAAAACCGCAAAGGCAAACGCGCTGGCCGTGAACCGGTCGAACCGATGTACACCATGCAGGACGCGGAACAGATTATTTCCCAGCTTCAGGAGCATGAATACAACGAAATGGCCGAACTCTGCGAAGGCGTCCGGATACGCTTTATCGATGTGGGGCATCTGCTCGGCTCCGCTTCGATCGAAGTTTGGGTCACCGAAGACGGCATCACCAAAAAAATCGTCTTTTCGGGCGATATCGGCAACCTCAACCAGCCGTTGATCCGCGACCCGCAGTACATAGATGAAGCCGATTATGTCGTTATCGAATCGACCTACGGCACCCGCAACCACAATGTCCCTCCCGATTATACCGCGCTGCTTGCCAGTGTCATCCAGAAAACCCTCGACCGCGGCGGCAACGTCGTGATCCCCTCCTTCGCGGTCGGACGCACGCAGGAGCTGCTCTATTTCCTGCGGGAAATCCGCGCGCGCGACCTTGTGAAGGGCCACAAGAATTTCCCGGTTTACGTGGACAGTCCGCTCGCCATCGAGGCAACCAATATCTTTAACGAAAACCGTTACGGCTATTTCGATGAGGAAGCCATGGAGCTGGTTCAGCACGGGATCAATCCCATCACCTTCCATGGGCTCGAGCTCGCAGTCACCAGCGACGAATCCCGCGCCATCAACTTCGACAATCGCCCCAAGGTAATCATCTCCGCATCCGGCATGTGCGAGGCCGGACGCATCAAGCACCATCTGAAGCACAACCTCTGGCGGCCAGAATGCACCATTGTGTTCGTCGGTTACCAAGCGGCCGGCACCACCGGCCGCGCGCTGATTGAGGGCGCGAAATCGGTCAAGCTCTTCGGCGAAACGATCGATGTTGAAGCCGAAATCACCCAGCTCGAAGGCATCAGCGGCCACGCCGACCAAAACGGCCTGCTGCGCTGGCTCGACGCCTACCAGAAGAAACCCGAACACATCTTTGTCGTCCATGGCGAGGACGCCACCTGCACCGCGTTCGCAGAACTGGTCGCAGAGCGGTATGGCATCCCGGCAACCGCGCCCGACTATCAGGCGAGCTTCGACCTCGCTACCAACACGATGCTCGAACCCGGCATCAAGCGGGAACCGAAAAAGGTCACCGTCAAGCCGGTTTCTTCTGTCTTTACCCGCCTGGTCGCTGCCGGACAGCGCCTGATGCAGGTGATCGAACAGAACAAGGGCGGCGCGAACAAGGATCTTGCCAGATTTGCCGACCAGATCAACGCACTCTGCGAAAAATGGAAACGATGATACGCGAAAGCTGCGGCTCCCGGCCGCAGCTTTCCTCATTCCTCACTGCCCGGCCCGCGGCCTGAGCGGCGCGCCGACGTTCGTCAGCGCATCTCACGGGCGGAAGACCGGCAGCCTATCTCGCGCTAAGAGCCGCCAAAGGCGGTTGCGCTCGAAACGCTCGCTACGGCTCGCAATACCCTTGTGTGCCCCCATCCGGCAAGGTGAGAACCACTCCTCCGGAAAACGCACATCCCACAGAAAGGTAAACGCACACCGCCCGGACGCAGTCGCGTCCGGGCGGTGTTTCGTTTCAGGGGTTTGCAAGGCTCATGGCCAGACGCACAAGCCATTTCCACAGGTGCGGACAATTCTGGAGCAGAAACAGGCGTACCTGCTCCTGCGTCGCGCCGTCAAGCATAAGCACCTGTTCCCCGCGTGCGCTTACGCCAATCGCCGCGTTTCCCATCGCTGTCGCGCCGACCGCCAGCGTATGCGCAAACGCACTGCCTCCGATGGCGTAGATGCCGACTGCAAAGCCGCCGAAGGCAAGTGCTCCGATTGAAAAGCCACCGAAACTGATCCCACCGAGCGCGCACCCGCCAAAGGCAAAGAGCAGGCCCAAAGAGACGCCGCCGAAACTCAGAAGCCCCAGCGCCAGCCCGCCAAGGCTCAAAACGCCGACCGAGATGTTGCCGATCGCAATAATCCCTTTTGCAACAGCGTTTCCGTAACGGGAGATCTTGATATGCACAAGCGGCAGCCCAAACAGGGTTGTTTTGCTGCGGTATTCATAACCATTCCGCCGCTTGACGCACCTGCGCAGCTCGGCCAATTCCCTGGCAAGCGCCGCGTCGTCCGGCCGCGCGGCGGCGCGTTCAGTCTGTTCCGGCCGCGCGAGATAGTCAAGGCTCACGCCAAAAATATCCGCCAGCGCGATCAACTTTGCAAGCTCCGGCGTTGCGTTCCCAGCTTCCCATTTACTGACCGACTGACGGGTCACATGCAAAATCTCCGCCAGCTGTTCCTGTGAAAAGCCACGCTCCCGGCGCAGCTGAACCAGCTTGTCACAAAAATTCATCCCGTTCTCCCCCTTTTCCCTTGTTGTCAATATACCCGAAATGGCCAGGATAATCAAGAAAACAGCGGCTTGCAGTTTGTCAACCATAGGTTGCAAAAGGCCGTCCGGCAGGAATTTTTCCTTACCGGACGGCTTTCTATCTGCTTATTGGATGACGATCTTACCGCGCGGGGATTTCGCGGCGAGGCCGTCGCCGGGCGGTGTGACATAAGCGCTTTCTGTGACGAAATCGCCCGCCATCGCCGCGTTCACATAGTAGGTCAGCGTATAGCTGTCCAACGCACCCTCGGTGAATTCCATTTCCGAATCCGTGACGGGGACGGCCGCTTCTTCAGTTCCAGGATTGATCTTAATCCCTTCTTCCAGGAGCTCCTCTTCCTCAGCCTCGCTATCGTAGGGCACGGGCTGCGGCAGCTCGCCACGGTCAAGATAGATGTAGCCGCGCACCGTCTGGCCCTCATTTTCGACATTGCCCCAGCACCAGTCATACGCCGGATTCAGGCGGCTGTCGTAAAGCATCGGCAGAAAGCGCATACCGGACGGGATATAATCCGAAATGATGTAGCAGCCGGAAGGCGCGTCTTCTGCAAATTCGACCCGGACCGAAACCCGGACCCGGCTTCCAATGCCGATCTCATCGCCGGAAACCGGCGTATAAGACTTGGTCACCTTCACCTTACTGTTGTCCGCCGCGCCGGACGCATCCGCGTAACCGGTATAGGCGGCGCTTACATAGACGTCCTTCCCGCCTTCAAATTGGGCGGCGGTCAGTGCTTCATAGCTCATCGAAATCGCTTCCCAGCCCTTCCCGGACAGGTCCACCGTCTGTTTTTCCCCGTCGCGCAGGTAGCTGAACTTTGCGCCGACCGATCCGGCCGGAATGGTAAAGTTCTCAATATAGGCAAGCTGCTCGAGGTTGTAGAGCACGGTGGTTGACGCCCGGCGGTTGGTATTTTGCAGATTGAGGTAACGCATCAGAGCGTCCGCGTCCGGATTCGAGGTGATCGAAGTGAGCATCAGCGCGGCGGCGGTGTTCTGCACCCGCTCGTCGAAGGTGCCGCCCGTCTCGACATATTTGAGATCCCCTTCGGCAACGATCTGCCCGCCGAGCGAAGCATAGACTTTCTCCGCGCCTGTAAAATCACCGAGCTTTGCAAGCCCCACGCCGAGGTAAAGTTTCTGCGCCGCTGTGAGCGTCGGCTCCTCCAGCATGCGGGTGATATCGAGCAACACCGGTTCGCCCGCGGCCGCAAGCCCCATCTGGGCCATAACCCGGTCATCCGGCGTGGCGGCCGGATCCTTGAGCACCTCCTGCAGGAAGGTCCTGGCCGAGCTGCGGTTGATCTGGTCGGGCGCCGCCGCCAGCATTTTTGCGGTCACAGCGGCATCCGGTTCAGAAACCGGCAGCAATTTCACCCCGCTCTCGCCCTGGATTTGCTCGAGGCGTTCATCCTTGTACACACGCATCCGCTCGGATGGATCGAGCAGCTCATTATATGCGACCTGCGTGCGGTAAGCGGCAACCAGGACTTCGGTCCGGCTGCCGGACTGCCCGGCGAGCTTCTGCACACCATCCATATAGGCTGTCATCCGATGGTCATAGACAAGCATCCGCACCGGATAGCGCACGCTGGAAAGCCCAGAAAGTTCTGAAAGCGGCATCGAACGGATCACCGGCACAGTGAGCCCCTGACGGATCACCGCAAACTCCTGTTTGACCGCGTCGGAAAGGCTGCCGCATTTGACCGCGGCCTGCAAATAATACTGGCCCGCGTCGTACTTGCCAAAATTGAACTGTACCCGCTCGCCCGGCTTGCCGGAAGCGGTTAGACGGTCGATCTCGGTGCCATCCATTTTATGAACGGTGATGGTATATTCCGCCTGCCCTGAAAGGAGAGTAACCTCGGTCCCAATGCTTTGCAGGGTCATTGAAACATCGTCCCCTTCGAGGTAGCTGTCCGAATGGAGCACCTGCAGATAGAAAGGCAGGGTCGCGACCGCGTTTGAAACACCGCTGCCCGCCTTCACAAGCGGGTCGGACGTCACCGCGCAGGCGGTAACCCTCCAGGAGGTGATGTTGTCCGGCAGTTTCACTTCAACGGCAGCTTTACCGGTCGCGTCAACCACGACCGTCTGGAAGGAAGCGGTATCCACAAATTCCTCGCGCACCTGCGTCACGCCATCTCCGCCGCCGCCCGTGCCAACGCCCCCGGCAGTGGCTGGATTCGCCTCATCAAGCGCGTATTCGCTGTAGGAGACGCCCTGCTCCACCGATGGATGATAGATGCTACCGTAAATCTGCGCCGCCAGGTCGATCTCCTGCCCGGCAATCGCAAAGACAGCCTCATCCACCACGCCGATACAGACCGAAGCGGCGGCAGGGCTGCCCTGCGCGTCGGTGACGGTCAATTCGACCACGGCATTCTCACCGGGACGATAGCTTTCAGCGGTGGGCTTCACCTGCACAGTGAGTTCCTGCCCTGTGTAATCATAGGTGACATAGAGGTTTTCGATCAGGTAAACGTGCCGCTCGTCGAAATAAGCCCCCACGATCACGACGTTCGGGAGATACTGTTCCCCCATTGTGAGCGACGCCGCTCCCCCTTCGAACAGCGCGGTCGAAAGGGTCTTTCGCTGCACAGTGCTGTAAAGCACCCGGCCTTCCGGCTGGATCTGCCGGCCGTTTTCGTAAAGCCCGAGCGGAATGGTTTCCCCAAGCGGCACGGCGAGCCGGTTACTGTCAAAACTTTCCCCGCTGGTAAAGCTGTAGCGCTTTTCCCCGTCGCTGTTTGGCGAGAAATAATAGGGCCGCAGGCTGTGCATCTCCTGCACCTGGCCGATCACCTGCCCATCAAAGGTCAGTTCGAGCCGGTAATAGGTGTCCGTGGTGGATTCATACGGATAGTCCAGTACCGCTGTACCGCCCACTGTGGAGATCTGGCGGGTGTCCTCCACCGATTCCACCCGGTTGCTTTCATACCGCGTAACGGTACGTTTATTGACTGGATCGTAATAACTGCCTACCGGGGTCTGGACATACTGAACCTTATGTACTGTTGCTGTCAGCGGAAGATCCGCGGGCGCACCGGCCAGCCGGTCAAATTCGCTTTCATCCGTTTTGAGCGGCCGCACCTGCGGCGCTTCGCCGAGCTTTGAAACATCAATCTGCGCGGCGCGCACAGTGAGTTTCCCCTCCGCGGCGGAATCCACCTCCACCGCGATCTGTGAGGGGAGCATCCGCACCGAACCGGATGTAAAGACGTATACGTCCTCCGGATCGGCGTTCGAGACCTCATACCAGACGCTCATTGGGTTCCAGGAAAGGGCTTCCCCGTCCGGGACATAGGAAAGGGTGATACTCCCCTGTCCCGCCTCGTCGAGCGTGATGATCCCTTTTTCATCGTCCGACATCAGCCCCAACTGATAAGAGGAGAACCGCAGCCGCCCGCCCGAAACCGGCGTGCCGTCAAAATAGGAAGCGGAAACCGAGAACCGGACCTGCTCATTTGCATAGTACCAGTCCTTGTCGGCTTTGACCGTGATGGCGTAAGGCGGCTTGGTGTATTCCTCAATCAAAAAGCCCTTGCTGGTATAAACGCCGGCCGCTTCATACCGGCCGCCTGTGTTGTCCGCCTCTTCACCATTGGTAATCTTGAAGCTGTACCAGTCTTTCTTGATTCCGGTGATGGGCATCTCCCCAATAAAGGTTCCGTCCTCGTTTACCGCTGCTTTTACCTTGTAGACGGTATTTTCCGGCCATGATCCGGTCAGCTCCGCATAGACGCTCTTAGGCAGCGAATTCCCCTGGCGGCGGGGCTTCACAACGCCCCAGAATTTAATGGAATCATTCGGCTGGTAAATCTCACGGTCCGTATAGAGCGCGGTATAATAGCGTTCGGAAACCGGCGCGTCCTTTGCTCCGGAAAGCCGCACCTTTTCCACATAGGCGAGCTTGCCGTTCCGCACCACTTCGAGATAGGCTTCTTCCGTCTTGCCAGTGGAAATCTTGGCGATGCCATCCGCTGTCGTGACGCCGTCGAACAGCCTGCCATCCTTGACCGCCTCGGTCAGCCGCAGAGACGCGTCCGCGACCGGTTCTCCGCTGACCGGATCGTTAACCCAGAAGAGGGTATCCCCTTCCACACTCTGTGTATATAGGGAAAGGTTGCAGATCTGCAGAAGTTTCTGCACAAACTGGTTGTTTCCCTCGTCATCCTGCCCGGAAATTGTCACAATATAATGCCCTTCCCCAAGTTCATCGGGCAGAATGGCATATAAATCTCCCCAGTAGTCGGTTTTCTGGAACAGCTTTCCCTGATACGAAAAGACCTCCTCCAGTCCGGCAGTGGCGGCGACATAATCGGTTTTGGCACCATAACGCTCCTCATAGAACGAGCCGTACGCCTGCAGTTCCCGCAGATAGGCATTGATATCCGGATAACGATGGACCGTCACATTCATATTTCCGTTGATCTTCACGCCGCTTGAAAGCCCAACCGCGAGCGGATCTCCCGGCAGGAAGGTTTCCGCATAATCACCCGCAAGCCGCAGCCGCCTGTAATCGTCCTTGTCATCCTGGGCGTTTGAAGTCTCAAACGAGAAGGTATAATCCTCCTTGAGCGTCATTCCGTTCGGCGCGCGCAGCCCGGCGCGCAGAGTCACCCGATAGATACTGTTCTGCGCGAGCGGCTCATCCGGAATGAATACCGACGTGTAACCGGAGGCTTCAAACTTACCGGAAATCTCCGGCAGGATTCCAAAATGTGCCGAAAGGTCGACGTCCGACGCGTTAAAGGTGATTTCGATTCCGGATTCCAGTTCGACATAACCTTCTTCATCGGCTGGGTAGGTCGCCCCCACCAAAAGGTCGCTGCGTGTCTGGAACGCAAACGACTGCACCACATCCCCAGCCGGGTTTTTCACCTGGATGGTGTAAACCGTATTATCCAAAAGCGGTGCGGATGGCGTAAGCGTCCAGTTTTTTCCCGACCCGGACAAGGTATATTCCAAATCCGGCTCCACATCGAGCATTGCCCGCAAGTCAGCTTCCTTGATACTGTATCTGCTCGAAACCGCGAAACCGCTCTGCGGCAGCACACCCTGCCCGTCCTCCGCGGTTGCCGTAACAGCCACCGATGCATAGAGCGCATCGGTCTGCGGCCGCGACAAAAAATATCCCGCCCCTACCGCGGCAACAATCACTGCCGCGATGAGTGTGGGGATCAGCCATCTGGATACGCTTTTCATGCGTCATCCCTCCGTTCTTATTTCCAAAGCTCCCCGGCGCGTTCGATGGGCGCGCCCAAATAAAATTTCCAAAAAAGCAAGGCGTCCGGCGTCGTGCTCTCCGCCTGCCCTTTCCCGCGAGACAGGCCAACGGCGCCGCCGCCTTACATTTTATTAGTGGCAAAAACGCCCGCAATTCATGCGCTTTCAGTATACCACATCTTCCATTATTTTTCGACAATGAAAAACCCGTCCTTCGAATGGAAAGCGTGTTTTTGTGAAGCGGGTGACGAGGATCGAACTCGCGTCTTTTGCCTGGTAGTCTGAATTGTTTCAAGAAAAAACCCGTCCTTTTCAGGACGGGTTCTTTTTATGTGGAGCAGGTAACGAGGATCGAACTCGCGTTGTCTGCTTGGGAAGCAGAAGTGTTGCCATTACACCATACCTGCACGCGGCCTGCCCGAAGAATATCCGGGACAAGGTGCGCCTTCGGCGCGGATTTTTGAGGGAAAATCCCGCCGGCTGTGGAGGCAGCCGGCGGGCGGTTTCTCAATCAGCCTTTAAAAAGGGTTCTTATTTCACTTTGCGGAACGCGACAGCGCCAGCAGCAGCCAGGGAAACAACAGCGGCAACAACCGCTACGTTAACCATGTCGCTGGAACCGGTCTGCGGGATGTCTTTGCCGCCGTCAGGGGTGGTGACATCGGCAGCCGCATCGTCGTCATCCTCATCGTCAGCGTTGATCGCTTCGATGTCGAGCTCAGTGTCGGAGAGGACGTAGGTTCCCAGGACGCGGGTCTTCATGGACCAGCCAGGGATCTCTTCGTCATCTTCGGAGAAGGTGAATTTGTCGGTGACGTCGGTCAGGTTGCCATCAGCATCTTTCTCGTAGATGAAGCAGGTTTCCGGATCCGGAACATAATCGTCATCATCTTCGTCCCACGGAATGCCAAGGGTCAGGGTCGCGCGGGAGGTCGACGGGATGGTCGGGTTGGTGACGAAGTCATAGAACCACAGGTCAGCGTCAACCGGATCGCCGTACTCAGCGTACAGGGTGCGGTCGGTGCTGGTGGACAGACGGGCATAGAATTTGGAAGCATCGTCGTCAGCTTCGAACTTCAGAGCGGCACGGTCGTCGCCCCAGATCAGGGTGTTGGTGTCGTTGTCGTCAGGATCGAAGTAAACGCGGTCACCGGAATCCGGGTTGTCATCGTTGCTCTTCTTCTCGTTGTTGATCCAGAAGGAGTAATCGATTACGATTTCATCGCCCTTAACGAACGTACCTTTGCCGATCTTGTCGGTAGAAGTTTTCTTTGCGGTAAAGGTGATCGTACCGTCGGTGTGGATCTCGGAAGTGGTGGTGGTGTCAGCCAGCTCAATTTTCAGAACCGGATGGCGGCCAGAAAGACCTTCCAGTTTCTTATCACCCAGCAGAGAGATCTTTTTGATCATCTTGCCATTGGTATCTTTGTCAACGTCAAATTTGAAAAGATCTTTGTCCTGGATATCTTCCAGTGCTGGTGCATGATTACTATTATCAGTAAAAGTAACGCCAGTAATAGCAACAAAAATAACCGAATTCGGAGAAATACGCTCATCAGCCACAATCGAATTGCCGGTCAATTTAATTGTATCACCATAAGGCTCATCGTCTTCGTCAATCGCATTTTCCAGTGTAACAGTAGTTGCGCTTGCTTCCTTTGCATCATCAGCAGGAGCGGCAGCCAGAGCAGCGACGGAAGCAAAGCTCATGACCATCGCAGCGGCCAGGATTCCCGAAAGAATCTTTTTCATTGGAAATTCCTCCTTAATAAGTGTAAATCAGTTTTGAAAAGCGCGTAAGGAAAGGTCCTCCAACCCTTGCCTTAACTGTTACCAGTATATCCCGCGAAACAGGAAATGTCAAGGGCTTTTTGTAACCAAATTGTAACTTTTGCAATTTATTTGTTACCGCTCTGTCACTTTTCTTACAGTTATTGGAAATTATTGCTTTTTATCGCAATTATTTATGAACAGTTTGTAAACAAACGCAAAAGGAACGGACGTGGAGAGCCGTCCGTTCCTTTGTATCATACTGTTTATGATTGGGGGTTAATTAGAAGCCAGTGCCAGGGTTAACTTTGTCAGCATCGACAACGTCTTCGGCCGGGACTTCATCCTCAGCGTCAGCTTCGGTAACCGGAGCTTCAGCGAAGATGTAGGTGCCCAGGCGGCGGGTCTTCATGGTGAAGACATACTCGTCAT
>Ga0079305_1002079_pt1 | contig 20029 bp, 11 predicted proteins | sample LMS_cellobiose_e_FD_79183 | JGI IMG/M metagenome (GOLD analysis project Ga0079305, IMG submission 79183) | Rumen-fistulated moose microbial communities from Alaska, USA - LMS_cellobiose_enrichment | ecosystem: Host-associated > Mammals > Digestive system > Stomach > Rumen fluid ... | reverse complement strand
GTCCGCACATCGCGCCGTAGATCAGACGCCCGTTCGGAGTGACGGGAGACGTCACGTAATCGGTCGCCATGAAGAAAGCTCCGAGTATGAGGCAGCCCGAGGAAAGCTCGGAAATCATGAATTTGAGCGGGAAGGACGTCTGCGGGAAGAAGTACGAAACCGCGCCGACCGTCAGTATGAAAGCCACCGGGATCTGCCACGCGATGACTCTCCTTATCATCAGGTAAAGTCCTCCGACGAGGAGGAGCGCCGCCGATATCTCTCCGATACAGCCCGCCACGTTGCCGACGAACAGATCGAAGATACCGGCATCGCTCGGGAGCACGCCGTTTTTGAGCTGCGACAGCGGAGTCGCGGATGCTATCGCGTCCGTTTCCTCGGCGGAGAGCACGAACGCAAAAGGCGAAGCGTAGGAAAACGGCTTTGAAAAGTCGCTCATAGCCGACGGGAACGATACGAAAAGGAATATCCTCGCGCTTATCGCGGGATTGACTATGTTCCTGCCTATGCCGCCGAAGAGCTGCTTTACGAGTATGATCGCGAAAAAGTCGCCTAACATCACCATCCACATGGGTATCGTGGCGGGAAGGCAGAACGCGAGGAGCATACCGGTGACAGCAGCGGACATATCCGATATCGTCACCGGCTTTTTCATAAGAAGCTGATATCCTCCCTCGAGAAGCACGCAGAACACGACGGATAAAAGCGTGACCGTGAGCGCCCGGAAGCCGAACACGTACACGCTCCATATGAGCGCGGGCAAAAGCGCGATGATGACGTCCGTCATCATGACTCTCGTGGAATCCTCGTGCTTTATGTGCGGCGAGGACGAAACTCGAAGCAGATCCATATATACTTACCTCTTGAAACAGGTTTGCTCTGTTACTTTTTTTGCTGAAGCTTTCCCTTTGCTATTCTGATATGCTGAATTATCGGGACGTTGCCGAGGCACACGTACGTGCAGCAGCCGCATTCAACGCAGCTTTTTATGCCGAACGCGTCGCAGCTTTCGTAATCACCGATCTGCGAATAAGCCGCGAAATAGCACGGCATGAGGTGCATCGGGCAGACGGAAACGCACTTCCCGCAGTGTATGCAGTCGGGATGCTCCCTTCTTATCGTGTCTCTGGAAAGGGCGAGGACGCCCGCCGTTCCCTTTATGACCGGCGCTTTTTCGTCCCACTGCGCCGCGCCCATCATGGGGCCTCCGCTGATGAGCCTGTCCGGCGTTCTCGAATAACCGCCGCAGAAATTTATGAGATCGGAAAAAGGCGTGCCTATGGGTACGAGGAGATTCCCCGGATTTTCGATGCAGTCGCCGTCCACCGTTACGACTCTGTCAGTGACCGGCTGACCCTTGGAAAGAGCGTTGTATACCGCGGCGCAGGTCTCGGCGTTGAACACGACGAATCCGAGATCGGCGGGAAGCTTTCCCTGAGGGAGCTCTCTTTTTTCCATGGCGTAAATAAGCTGTCTCTCGTCGCCCTGAGGGTATTTCGTTTTCAGAACTTTGACCGAAATGAGCCTGTCGTCCTTCAATATTTTTTTGAGAGTCTCTATCGCCTCCGGCTTGTTGTCCTCAATGGCGAGATATCCGGTGCGTATGCCGATCGCCTTCATCAGTATCTTCGCACCGTATATAACTTCCTTCGGTCTTTCTATGACGAGACGGCAGTTTGCCGTAAGATACGGCTCGCATTCGGCGCAGTTGATTATCAGCTTTTCCGCTTTTCCTATGCCGGATTTGATCTTGGCGTGGGTGGGGAACGTGGCTCCTCCCATGCCGACAATGCCCGCCTTGTAAACGGCGTCTATTATCTCTTCGGCGGAAATATCGGATATCTTCTCGTCGTGCGCTTCAAAGTCGTCCGCCATCGTATGCAAAAAGTCGTTTTCTATAACAACGTAATCGTCTCTTTTGCCGTTCTGGTTTATGGCGGATTCGATCCTCAGCACCTTTCCGGAAACGCTCGCATGCACGGGGCTCGAGAGGGCGCTCTTGTTCTCGCCTATCATCTCGCCTTTTTTCACCGTCTGGCCCGGCTTCACGAGCGGGATGCAGGGCGCTCCTATATGCTGAGACATGGGTATCCTCACGTATATCGGATCTTTCAGCACCATGATCGGACAGTTTTCCGTGTTTTTGTTTTCCGGCGGATGTATGCCGCCTCTGAACGTCAAAGCCATACGCTTATCCTCTCGATTTTCTGTATCACTTTTTCATTATACATCACTTCACGGTCAAATTCAATAGACGGATATGATTTTTTTGCGTTTTTAACATTTCTTAAAAGATTGAAGAATTTTTAACGATCAGGTTATTCCCTCTAAAAAATTGTTATTTTCTCTCAGTTTGCGTGTTTTTTGTCAATCTTTTTTCGCTTTTCCGGCGTTCGCTCCCGGGCGGCGGTGTTAAATTTATTGCTTTTTAACTCTTTTCGTTAATATAGCGGTCATAAAAGCCGTTCCCGGAGCGGAAGACCCGCTTCGGGAACGTTTTATCGCGTTTATTCCCTGAAAGCCTGCTGACGCGCGTCGTGCGGCGCATCCGGCGTCCCTTCACCGTCATCGCGGCGCGGACCTTTTCCACGGGGCTCCTCCGTTATCACGTCGTTTTCATCGACGGGCGTGTAATATCTCTTCGCCTGGGTCGAGAAGAGCTCGTAATATCTCCCCTTCTTGTTCATGAGCTGGGAATGGTTGCCGATCTCGAGGATCTGTCCGTACTCGAGGACTATGATCTTGTCGGCGATGGTGGCGCTGGAAAGCCGATGGGAAACGAATATCGTCGTCTTGTCGTCGCGCAGCGTGTCGAACTGATTGAATATCTCCTGCTCGGCTATCGGGTCGAGAGACGCCGTGGGCTCGTCGAGGATGAGCATATCCGAATCGCTGTAAAACGCTCTGGCTATCGCCAGCTTCTGCCACTGTCCGATGGAAAGCTCGATGCCGTTGTCTTCGAAGTACCTCATAAGGGGCGTATCGAACTTGTTCGGGAGACGGTCGATGAAGTCCTCGGCGTCGCTCTGCTTTGCGGCGTACGCCACGTCGTCTTCGCTGAGGGTCTTTGAAATGTCTCCGAACGCTATGTTCTCACGGACGGAAACGGCGTACTTGCCGAAGTCCTGGAAGATTATGCCGAACATGGCGTAAAGCTCGTCAACGTCATATTCCCTGATATCGTGCCCGTCGAGGTAGATCGTTCCCTCGGTGGGATCGTAAAGTCTGGTGAGAAGTTTTATCAGCGTCGTCTTGCCGGCTCCGTTGAGTCCGACGAGAACGACCGTCTCGCCTGCTCCGATCGTAAAGCTCACGTTTTTGATGACGTCCCTTTCGGTGCCGGGATACCTGAACGACACGTTCTCGAAGGTGATCGTGTGACCCACGTGGCGCGTGACCGATCTTGCGGGATCAACAGTCGGGACGATGTGCTTTTCCTCGTTCATGAAGGCTATCATGTTGTTGATGAAAAGCGTTCCCTCGTATATCGTCGCGGTGGTGGTGATGAGCGACGAAACGGCGCTTGCTATCGACGAAAGAGCGTTCGTATAAAGCGAATAGTTACCTACCTCGTAAACTCCGTCGAAGACGCCGCGGGCGATATACAGATAAAGGAAGCAGTTCACGACGATGGTGACTACCGTCGCGCCAACGTTCCACGCGCATTCGCCATATATGAGTTTTTTGAGCCCCGCGAAGTACCGGTCGAAGACCGATTTGTATTTTGCCCTGAAATCATCGGAAAGATTGAGTATCCTGAGCTCCTTGACGAGATCCTTGTTGACTATCACGTTGGAATAGTACTCCATCTGACGTCTGTCCTTGGATCTGCGGAACATATAATTGACGTTCTTGCGTCTGTACACAAAGCTGATTATGGTCGTCGGGATCGAAACTAATACGATGAGGAACGGCGCCAGCGGGCTTATCGCAAACAGCACGACTACGAAGCTCACGAGCGTTATGATCGTGCTGATCATGCTGAACGTCGAGTTCATTATCTCTATCGGTCTCGAGCCCGCCTCGCGGTTGGCGTTTTCAAGTTTCGCGTAAAAGTCGGGAGAATCGTAGCTTGCAATATCTATCTCCTGAGCCTTTTTCATTATTTTCATTTTGATATGATCGGTAACGACGGATCCGGATATCCTCGTTATCGCGCTGTATATCCGCGATACTATCCTGTTTATGAAGAGATACGCGAACTGCGCCACGAGCAGCAGCGTTATCATATCGAAAGTCGTGATCTCCTTAGCGTACGCCTTGGCGAGAGCGTTGATAAGCTCCTTGCTTATCATGGCGCCTACGACGGGCATGACGCCGTTGAACACAGCCATGAACATCATGGCGAACAGCACGAAGGGGCTCGCTTCCCAAACGAGTCTGAAAATGTATATGAGCCTCTCGAAGAAAGTGCCTGTCAGCTTTTTCAGATAATCCGGTACTTCCTTTATATTCTTCGGCTTGGGTATACGGTACTGGTCGTTGACCTTGTTCCCTCTCATCATGGGCGGCGGCATCATAAGCCTTTCCCTCCTTTTCGTTCGATATCGTCGGTCAGCTTTGAAAGGAGCGCGAAAAGCTCCTCCTTTTCTTTGTCCGTGAGCGGAGAAAAGAACCTCTCCGCGAATTCCACGCGCTGTTCGTGCATCTTCTCTTCCCTTTCAAGGGCGAGCGGCGTCGCAAAAAGCACGTGTTCCCTTCTGTCGCTCTCACTGCGCGATATTTCGATCAGCCCCTCTTTTTCAAGACGTTTGACCGCCTCCGAAAGCGATTGCGGACGGATATCGAGAAGCTTGGCAAGCTCGCTCTGGGAAATACCGCTGTTTTTCCTGACGGCTTCAATAAGCCGTCCTCCGCCGAGCCCTCTGCCCCGGCATCCGCGTCCCCCTTTCTTGCAGGATCCGTCCTTCTCCCCCGGTCCGTCCGGTATGCGTCTCTTTGCCGCCGAATGGACCCTGTGCACGAGCTTCATGAGCTCGTCCGCCACGTTTTCACCGTGTTCCATACAGTCCTCGCCTCCTTGAAAATTCGATCGGGGTATAAAAATAAGGTACCTTAATAATATCAGACGCGGCGGCGTTTGTCAACGGCAAATATGTCCGCAAAGTGAAATCAAAGTGAAAATTCAAACAACCGCCGTTTTTATCCGTACAAGTCGAAAAATGATGTTTTCCCTCGCTTTTCACATCTGAAATTAACTTTTTTGTAATCTTTTGTCGAAAATGATCGAAAAATTCTGCGAAATTTCCGATTTTTTTGTTTTGAGCTATTGCATTTTCACCAACGATGAGTTAAAATGAATCAAAGAATTTGAGCGTTTCGGCAAATTGCTCACTCTCGAAAGGAGATTTCAATGAAAATGAAAAAGAGATTATTCGCCGTTATGATGGCGGTCGTGATGGTCCTCTGCGTATTCCTCGTATCATGCGACAATACGCCGAAGACGACCGGTCCGCAGCAGAGCGGTAAGCCGACCCAGGGCACGGCAGGCACCACGGGCACGTCCGTCCCCACCGAAGTCCCCGAAGAAAAACCCGACATCCCCGAAGGCACGAAATTTGACGGAGAGACCTTCACCGTCCTCGTCTGGAAAATCGCCTCTCGCGGAAACGTCACCGACAACGACGATTTTTACGACGAAGCCGACGAAGGCATGGAAGGTCAGGCTGTTTACGACGCCGTTAAGGAAAGAAACAGACTGATTGAAGAAAAATACGGCGTTACCATCAACACGATAGTCACCTCCGAAGCGGTTCACACCGTCGCCGAAAAAGACATCAAAACCGGGACCGGCACGTACGATCTGATAGCGCCGATGATCAACAATATCTTCGGTCTCATTGAAAGCCAGTATCTCGTACAGCTCGAGACCGTCGATACGATGGATCTCTCCAAGACTTACTATGATCGGGAGCTCTTCGATTCCATAGGCATTGACGGAAAGAACTACTGCTTCACCGGCGATATCTCCACCATGGACGAAGAACTGAACGTCTGCATCGCTTACAACCGCACTCTCGGCACCGAGGTCGGCATTGACCCGTTCGAATCCGTGGAATCCGGCAAGTGGACGTTCCACAAGATGGCTGAGCTCGCCAGAAAGGTCACCAAGGATCTCAACGGCGACGGCAACTGGACGAAGGAAGACCAATACGGCATAGGCCACGCTCTCAGCTCCGGATTCATCATGTTCCAGGGCGGCGGCGAGAAATACGCGAGACTCGACGATAACGGCGTTCCGGTACTCACGATAGACGGAAGCACCAGAGCAGTCGAGACCATCGACAAGATCTATGAAGTTTACAACGATCCCGAAGTCACCGGACTCAATGAAAAAGTATACGGCGGCGTCTGGAAAAATCTGAACGATGCAATGACCGAGGGCAAGATCTGCTTCAGACCCGCGAACATCTACAACCTCGCTCAGTACCTCACCATGGAAGATGAGTTCACCGTGCTTCCCGTTCCGAAGCTCGAAGAAACCCAGGAAAATTATCATCACCTCGTTCTCACCAACTCGTGCGCGGGCTACTGCATCCCCACCACAAACGACAGGCTCGAAATGACCGGTTACCTCATTGAAGAGCTCTCCTACTACGGAAGAAAGATCGTAAAGCCGGCTTACTACGAAAGCTACGTTAAGGCCCGTCTCTCCGCCGATCAGAAGACCGCGGAAATGTTCGATATCATTTTCGCAACGAAGACGTACGACCTCGGTTACATATTCAACTGGGGCGGTATCAACGCACAGGTAGTTGCCGCCATCACCAGCGGAAACTTCGCTTCCAAGATCGCGACCGTAAAGGACAACGCCGTCAAATTGATGGGCGAGACCTACGAAAAGATCCACAACGCCATAGGCTGATATGCGCATATTCCGGCGCGTCCGCGAAAGCGGGCGCGCTTTTTTGCGCTTTATTTTCTCCCGATCGGCGCGGCATCTTGATTTTCGTCCCGTTTTAGTGTAAAATGGATCGGATCGATACGGCGTGACGGTCCCATCGCCGTTCACGCTCTTGAAATCGCGCCTTGCGGCATAAACGCCGCATATCATAAATACCGGCGCGGTTTCCGAAACTTTTTGAAGCCGCCAAAGGCGGCAGGGAGACCAAAGTGTCCGTAAGAATTTCAAACGCTTTTATTTACCGGCTGAACAGGCATAACCGGCTGTTTCTTATATTATCCGCCGCTCTTTCCTCGGCGGCGTTCAGTTTTTCCGGGCTTTGGATACTGAACTGGTTCTCTCTCATACCGTACTGTCTGACGGTCTTCATGAAATCCGACGCAAATACGCAATACCCCGGAGAGGATACGGAGCGGCGTCCGAAGAAAAAAACTTACGGCAGACTTTTCGCAAGGGGCTTCTTTTTCGCGTACTTTTATCATTTTTTCATATACTACACGTTTTTGTGGCTGTATCCTTTCGAAAGCGTCGGCTTTTCGAAGGGCGTCGCGGCGCTGGTTACGGCGCTGGCGTGGTTCGGCATCAGCGCGATACACGGGCTCGTATACGCCGTTTCCGCGCCTCTGTTCAGGCTCGTATCGCAAAGCTCCTGCTCTCCGGCGGCGAAGGCTTTCGTTTTCGCCGGGACGTGGATGGTATCCGAGGGGCTGACGAATGTGGGGACGCTCGCTTTCCCGTGGAGCGAGATACATCTGACTCAGCATGCGTTCCTTCCGGCGATACAGTCCGCGTCTCTTTTCGGAGGACATTTTCTCAGTTTTCTCATCGTTTTCGTAAACGCGCTCGCCGCCGCTGCCATCCTTGAAGCGTCAAAGTCAAAGGAAAGCGGAATGAAAACAGCGTTCTTCTCTTCTCCTCGCTTTTGCGCGATCCTCGCCGCTGTTCTGTTCTGCGGAGATCTTATCTTCGGCGCGGTTCGTACCGCCGTATACTCCGGCGAAAGCGATCTTTCCGTGAACGTGTCGATAATACAGGGGAACATCCTGAGCGGAGAAAAATGGCAAAACGATTCCGACGTGAAGGCGCTGAACAAGTATACCTCCCTCACCCTCGAGGCGTGCGAGGACTTTTCACCCGATCTGATTCTCTGGCCTGAAAGCGCCGTTCCGGTAAAGCTTTATAAAAATTCGACCCTCATGAGCGTTTACGAGCAGATCGCGCAAAAAACGTCGTCGGCGTTTTTCGTCGGCGCGTTCTACTCCGACCGGGAGGCAAACGGCGGCGACATAAACGCGATAGTCGCCGTAGGTGACGGCGAAGTTAAAACGTACGCGAAACGTCATCTCGTCCCGTTCGGGGAATATCTGCCGTGGGAAAACGTGATAGGAAAAATGATTCCCGCTCTGACCGAGATAAACCAGTATTCCGGCTCGCTGATCGCGGGGAAAGACGTCGGTGATCTTGAAATATCGGGTCATAAGCTCACGGGGCTCGTCTGCTTCGATTCCATTTTCCCGCCGCTGTCGCGCGAAGGCACAGCGAGCGGCGGCGAAGCTATACTTCTCGCTACCAACGACTCGTGGTTTAAGGATTCCGCCGCCACGACGAACCACCTCGCCCACGCGGTGTTCCGCGCCGTCGAAAACGGCAGATACGTGATCCGCGCGGCAAATTCCGGCGTATCGGCGCTTATCACCGACAAGGGTGAGACCGTCGACAGCATCGTCGCTCTCGCGCCGGGATATATAAACGAATCCGCGCCGCTTATAACGACGGAAACGGTCTACGTCAAATGGGGATACGCGTTCATATACGTTCTTTACGCCGTCCTCGCCGTTTTCGGCGTCGTGATAAACGTAAAAGTCCGGCTTCGCGCCGGAATGAACTCGAAAAAGGAGACGAAAAATGACTTTTGAAAAGATAAAAATAAGCGTCCCCGCCGATGGCGGCGCCGACGCCGAGCTTTACTGCTATATTTCCGAAATATCGGAGCAGTATTCGATAAAAGAAAGAAAAGCGATACTCGTCTGCCCGGGCGGCGGATACGCGATGACCTCCGACAGAGAGGCAGAGCCGATAGCGAGATTTTATATGGCTCACGGCTATTCCGCGTTCGTGCTCAGATACACCTGCGCGCCGATCCCCGACGAGTACGTCCCTCTCGCCCAGGCGTGCGCGGCGATGAAGATCATCCGCGAAAATGCGGAAAAATGGCGTATCATCAAAAACAATATCGCCGTGATCGGTTTTTCGGCGGGCGCGCATCTCGCCGGCTCCCTTGCGACCATGTGGGGCGACAAGGTGCTTACGGAAAGATTCGGCTTTGACGGCGCCGTTTCCCGTCCGGACGCCGCGATACTTTGCTATCCCGTTATCACCGGCGGGATCCACGCGCATAGAGGTTCCTTCGTAAATCTCGTGCATGAAAACGATCCCGACGGCGAGAAGACGAAGTACTGGTCTCTGGAAAACCGCGTGACGAAGGACACGTGCCCGTGCTTTTTGTGGCACACGGCGTCCGACACCTGCGTGCCTGTGGAGAATTCCCTGATATTCGCGTCCGCGCTTTCCGCAAACAATATCCCGTTCGAGCTCCACGTTTTCCCGAAGGGCGTTCACGGTCTTTCGCTCATGACGAGCGAGGTATACGCCTCTCCGGACGAATACGTCGGGCGCTGGGCTGAATTCTCCGCAAAATGGCTCGCGCGGATATTCGGCTGATAACTGTCGAAAGGTAAAAATGACGTTCGAACATCCCGTCGGTCCCGCCGCCTCCAAAGAGGAGCTTCTGCGCCTCGAGGGAGAGGTGGAGGACATAATTTACAGAAACAACGATAATTATTACACCGTTTGCGCCGTGAGCGTCGAAGGTCACGACGAGCCGGTGAACGTGGTGGGTACTTTTCCCGCTCTCTTTGAGGGGGACGATATCGTCGCGCTCGGGAAATGGGTCAACCATCCGTCCTACGGAAAGCAGTTCAAGGCGGAATACTTCGAAAAGAACATGCCCGCCAGCGAAGCTTCCATGCGAAGATATCTCGCCTCTCGCTCCGTAAAAGGCATAGGTCCGAAGCTTGCCGACAGGATAGTCGACCGCTTCCGCGAATCCACGTTCGACGTGCTTGAGAATTCGCCGGATCTTCTGTGCGAAGTCAAAGGGATATCGCCGAAAAAGGCGCGGGAGATATCAGACGCTTTCCGCGAACAGTTCGGAGTACGCAACGTCATGATGTATTTCGGCGGATTTTTCGGAGCATCCACTTCCGTAAGGATATATAAAAGATGGGGAAGCGCCGCGATAGACGTGGTGAAAAACGATCCGTATATCCTCTGTGACGAGATATACGGCATCGGTTTTGAAAGAGCCGACAAGCTCGCCATGGAGCTCGGCATGGCGAAGGATTCCGATCAGCGGCTGTCCGCGGGCGTGAAATATCTTCTGAGATTCAACGCCGCTTCCAACGGTCACTGTTATCTGCCGTATGAAAAGCTCGTCTCGTCCTGCGCAAAAATGCTCGACGCTCCTGAGGACGCGGTAAGGAAAACGATAGAAAAGCTCCTTGTTTCGGGCGATCTCTGCGGCAGGACGGCGGACGGGACTCTCGCCGTATATTCAAGCGAGATATTCGAAGCCGAGAGCATCATCGCTTCAAAGCTCGTCGCGCTTTCCGGCATAAATCTCGCCGGAAGCGTCACCGGAACGGACGAGCTTCTTATAAAGGCGCAGCAGGACAGCGGCATCATATTCGCGCCCCTGCAGGTAAAGGCGATAAAGAGCGTCATAGAAAATCCCGTGACCGTCATAACGGGCGGTCCCGGCACCGGAAAGACCACCATCGTCAAGGCGATAGTCTCGATCTTCGATCATATCGGGATGAAAACGGCTCTCGCGGCGCCCACCGGCAGAGCCGCGAAAAGGATGTCGGAGGCAACAAGCTGTCCGGCAAAAACGATCCACCGCCTTCTCGGCACGGAATTTTCCGGCAGCGACGAGCACACTTTCATAAAAAACGAGCACGATCTGCTCGAATACGACGCGATAATACTCGACGAGATGTCGATGGTCGACGTGAATCTTTTTTCGTCCCTTCTCCGCGCCGTAAAGCCCGGCACGCGTCTCGTTCTCATCGGCGACGCGGATCAGCTTCCGAGCGTGGGACCCGGAAACGTGCTCAACGATATCATCTCGAGCGGCAGGTTCTTCGTATGCCGTCTCGGCGAGGTGTTCCGTCAGGAAAAGGAGAGCCTTATCGTAACGAACGCGCACCGCATCAACAACGGACAGTATCCGTATACGCTCGGGAAAAACGGCAACTTCTTTTTCATCGAAACGGAAGGAACCTCCGGCACCTGCGAGACAATATCTTCGCTGATCACCTACCGCCTGCCGAGGACGTACGGAGATAACGTCGCAAAGGATATCCAGGTCATCACCTGCACGAAAAAAGGTCCGTGCGGCACTCACGAACTCAACGCCATGCTCCAGAGCCGCATGAATCCGCCGTCGGATACGAAAAACGAGCACGCCGCCAGAGGCGTCATCTACCGCGAGGGCGACCGCGTCATGCAGATAAAAAACGACTATGATCTCGAATGGGAAAGCGACGAGACCGGCGTTTCCGGAAAAAAGCTGACCGGCAGCGGCGTTTTCAACGGTGATATCGGCGTCATCGAGGAGATAAACGACGAAGATCAGTACGTCGCGGTAAGATTTGACGAAAGGGTCTGCAAATACGATTTCAGTTTTTTGGACGAGCTCGAGCACGCCTACGCCATAACCGTCCACAAGAGTCAGGGCAGCGAATATCCCATAGTCATCATGCCGATGAATATCTTTTCGAAAATGCTCGCCACGCGCAATCTTCTTTACACAGCCGTGACGCGCGCAAGAAGGATGATAATCATCGTCGGAAGCTCCCGAGATCTGAAAGCCATGGTGGACAACAATACCCACGCGCTGAGATACACCGGGCTTTGCGCCATGCTCGCGGAGCAGAACAAAACAGTTTGACAAAAAAAACGCGGTCACCCAAGCGGTCGACCGCGTTTTTGCCGCTTCATGCGGCTTTTTCATTCAAGATCGAATACCTTGACAAGATCCGTCGATACCGGGCTGTTGTCGGGATTCGTTTCCATGATATCAGCCATATAATCCCACCAGCGGCGGCATACGGGATCTTCGGCGCTTTTTGCCCACAGCGTCTCGTCCTCGAGCTCGATATAGCCGAAGAGAGTACCGGTTTTTTCGTCGAGATAAATGGAATAATTATGACCCCCGTAACGGTGGATCATATCCTTCATTTCCTGCCACAGGGCGCCGTGACGCCGCTCGTATTCCTTTTCCATGCCCTTATAGAGCTTCATGACAAACGCTTTTTTCACCATATCGGTCTTTGCTCCGTTTTTCGTTATCAGCCCACGGGGAATATGCTTCCGCCGATGAATTCTCTTACGAGGCTGTTTCTCGGTACGTCCTCACAGGAAAGCCCGAGAAAATATTCGAGAAATTTGAGAAGCCGTTTTGCCTCCGTGTATTCCGGCGCGTCGTGCGGTATGGAAAACAGAAGCGGTTCCGCGAAGGTCTTCAGAACTGCAAGCTCGTAAAGAGACGCTGAATTAAACATGACGTCCGCGTCTTCCTGGAACGGGAAAATGTGCTTCTGCTCGCCGTGGCGCACGGAATCCCATCTCGATATCGTCTCTATCGCGGAAAAGCCCCTCGTTCTCGCGTCGCGCACCATGCGGCGGATCTCGCGGTTGTCGGTGGTCGGTATGCGGTTGTGTTCGTCCACATTGAGAGCCGTCACGGCGCTGATGTATATTTTGAATTTGTCCTCGGGGCTCACGGCGTAGGTGAGCTTGTTGTTGAGACCGTGGATGCCCTCGATGACCAGCACCTCGCCGTCTCTTATACCCATGACATTGCCGTTATATTCCTTCTTGCCCGTTCTGAAATTGAACTCGGGAAGCTCAACTCTCTCTCCCCTCAGGAGCGACGTCATATTGCGGTTGAACAGCTCGATATCGAGAGCCTCGAGGCATTCGAAATCGTACTCTCCGTTCTCGTCCTTCGGGTTTTCCGTCCGCTCAACGTAATAGTTGTCGCACGCGATGGGATAGCCCTTGAGTCCGACGTTTGCGAGTTGGATCGAAAGACGGTGGGAAAAAGACGTTTTTCCGGAAGAAGAAGGACCCGCGATGAGCACGATCCGGCGCTTCTCCTGCTTGATGCGGCGGGCGATCTCGCCTATAAGGTGCTCCTGATACGCCTCTGAAGCGAGGATTATCCTTCTTCCCTCTCCCCTTGCGATGGCGTCGTTGAGCGCCGCCACGGTGGGAACGCCGATATATTCTCCCCAGAGATTCGTACGGCGCATGGTCTCGAAGAGTTTTTTGGGGATCGCGGGGTCGCCGGGCGTCTCGGGAGAAGACTTGTCCGGAAGCACGAGAAGTACGCCTCCGTCGGTTTTTTTGAGATCAAAGACCTTCACGTATCCGGCGCTCGGCGGCATATATCCGTAATAGTAGTCGCAAAAATCTCCGAAGGTGTACACATTCGTCACCGAAGAACGTCTGTAATGGAAAAGCCTCTCCTTGTCCTTCATGCCGAAATCGCGGAGCATTCCGACGACGCGGGAGGTGGGGAGCTTTCTTTTCACGAATTTTTCGTCGTTCCTTACGTACGACTCCATGACCGCCTTTACCTGACGGATCTTATCATCCGGGATATCGCTTTTGTCCGAAGCGCCGCTGATAATCGAAACGCTGAAATAAAGGCTGTCTCCGATGGCGTATTCGAGTTTGAGCGACTCGATGTTCTTTCCGAAAACGCTGTTCATGGCGCGAAGGAACATCATCGTGGCTCCGCGTTCATACGTTTTATGCCCGTCGCGCTCTTTCGTCGTCACAAAGGTTATATCCATGGGGCTTTGGCAGTCGTCCCGCGCCGCGTTCTCGGCGGCTATATCCTTGTTAAGTTCAACGAGCTTACATCCGACTTTCGCAAGGATGATCGGCGCGTCGTATTCCGGCTGCACCGTCTTTGCAAGAGACAAAAACGTCGCGTTCTCTTCCGCTTCTATCAGTTTGTTTCTGTGGGTTACTATCATATATTCTCCGTGTACCGCCCTTATTGCGGCTGAAAAAGCTTCGTAAATCGCGCCGGTATTTTAATATGCGGTGCTTTCGCCGCAAGGAGCGATCCCGGGCTTTCCGTTCTGTCAGGTACTGTTTCGTCTATTTGATTTTATAACAGCGCGGGCGTTTTGTCAATCATATTTTTTCGCGCCGGGAGTTATGTCCGCTTTATCGGCGGCGTTACGTATTTTTTCACGAGCGCGCAAAGCTCCGCCTTGTTTTTCACGCCGCACACCTCGAGCATGGCTTTCACTCTGTATTTTATTCCGTTTGTCGACATGAAGAGCTTTTCCGCCGCCTCGGCGTACGTTTTGCCGGTCAGAAGCAGATCGAGGAGCGCGCGGTCGCTTTCCTCCGCGAAATTAAGGAGCTTTTCCGTGCGCATCATGCCGTCAAGCTCCGCGTCGCTGTAAAATCCGTCGGGTCCCATGCTGACGGAGATATCGTTTTCGGCGCGTTCATACGAAACGTCGGCGGGGATGTTTTCCGTCGTCTCTCCCGGAACTATCCTGCCGGAGAGCCGCACGACAAGAGAGCTGACGGCGCCGTTTTTCATAAGGAGGCGCGCCGCCTGAACTCCCGCTTCGCCGAATTTGGGGTAATTCGTCTCGAGGTTCGTTATGCTCGGCGAAAACGCCCTCGCCAGCGCCGTCTCTCCGCAGCTCACGATAAACGGGACGGATACGCCCTTTTCTTCAAGCCTCCTGATAAGCGACACGGCGCAGTAATCGTTCACGCAGATGATCCCGTCGTACGCCTCTTTGCTTTTCTCAAAATCCGCAAAGCATTTTTCAAGATCGCCCCTGTTCTCGAAAACGTCCCGGATATCGCCGCCGCAGCTCATGAACGCGCTTTTTCTGTACGCGTCGGACGATGAAAGCGGATTTACTCCGTACAGCGCGGCGCGCTTTTTCCCGCAGGAAGAAAGGTATCCGTAAAGCATGGCGACGTCGCGGGAAACGTCGGTGGTGACGACGCTGTGATCCTCCCATCCCGTGTGGCTCTCGCAGTTTCCGAGAACTATCACGCGGTTTCCGAAAAGATCGCCGCATCCGCCTATGACCGACGAGAGCCACGCGCTGTCGGAGCCGATCAGGAATATAAAGTCGCTCTTTCCGGCGCCGGACGCCTCCTTTACGGAGCTTATTTCAACCACGCTGAATCTTTTCGTTCTTTTTTCGCTTTCTATCCCGGACATTATCCTTCCGTGCCAGCTGCTCGTCCCGTAGCCGGGCTCGCTCAAACAATAAAACCTCACGTCAACCTCCATGCCGCTTTATCCGGCGCTTTACGTGATTTTTTCCTTTATTGATTTTATCACAAAGCGGCGGATTTAACAAGTACAAAAGATTCAGCAAGTACAAAAAACAAGGCGATACGCCGCACGCGTTTCATGCTTGAAACGTTTTCGCGTCCGGAATATAATCATACCGTAAAAACAAAAAGGAGAAAGATATGAGCACGAAAAACGCAAACAAGGTCAAAGCGGAAAGGCAAAACAAAGTCATACCCACGTACGTTCCGGGTGAGGCAATAAAGCTCCCGCTGTTTCTCGAGCACCGTCCGTATCAGGGTGCTTCCGGGAGGCTTTATCCGCTGCCGTACACAGACAGCATCAGCGACGAAAAGAAGGATGTTTCCTACGACGTTTTCACTCTCGAAAACGAATATGTGAAGACGGAGATACTGCCGGAGCTCGGCGGCAAGATACTCTCGGGATACGACAAAATATCCGATTACGATTTCATATACCGCAACGAGGTTGTAAAGCCCGCCCTCGTCGGACTCGCCGGTCCGTGGATATCCGGCGGCATAGAGTTCAACTGGCCGCAGCATCACCGTCCCACCACGTTCATGCCGGTGGAATCGTATCTCGAGGAAGATCCCGACGGCTCGAAGACGGTGTGGGTCGGAGAGACGGATCCGTTTTATCACATGAAGGGCGAGGCGGGCATAACCGTCGAGCCGGGAAGATCGTATATAAAAGCGAAGGTAAGGATATACAATCCCACGCCCGAGAGGCAGATATTCATGTGGTGGGCGAACATCGCCGTACCGGTGAACGATTCGTACCGCACGATCTTTCCGCCGGACGTGGAGTGGGTGAACGATCATGACAGAAGATGCGTTTTGAGCTGGCCCGAGGCAAAGGGCGTATACCGCACGGCGCGCCCCTTCGATTACGGCGAAGGCACCGACGTATCGCGCTATTCTTCCGTAAAGGTGCCGTCGTCCTTCCTCGTCGCTCAGGGACAGTCCGACATGGACTTCGTCGCCGGTTACGACGGAGGCAAAAGAGCCGGTATCGTCACCGTCGCGGATCATCATATCGCCCCCGGAAAAAAGATGTGGACCTGGGGAAAAGGCGATTTCGGACGGATGTGGTGTTCCAACCTCACCGACGAAAACGGTCCGTATATCGAGCTCATGGCGGGAGCGTTCACCGACAACCAGCCCGATTTCACGTTCATCGCACCTTACGAAACAAAGGAATTCGAGCAGTTCTGGTATCCGATACGCGACATCGGAGACGTAAAGAACGCCTCAAAGGACGCCGCGGTGAACCTCGAGCGGCGCGGTGATTCGCTCTTTATCGGGTTCAACGTCACGGGAACGTTCAAAAACGCCGCCGTGACCGTGAAATGCGGCGAAAAGACTGTCTTTTCCGATATTGCCGATCTTGATCCCTCGTCGTCGTACGTCAAAGAGATCCCCATGGGAGATATGGATATAAACGACGTCTCGGCGTCTCTTTCATCGTCGGACGGCGCGGCGCTCGTATCGTACAAGACGTACGTCCGCGGAAATAAAAAGCCGATCGAGCCGAGAAAGCCCGTAAAGCGTCCGCGAGAGATAGCTTCAAACGAGGAGCTTTTCATAAACGGTCTCCATCTCGAGCAGTACAAGCAGCACAATTACGACGCGCGCGATTATTATCTCGAAGCGCTCTCCCGTGACGGCGGCGACTCGCGCTGCAATACGGCGATGGCGCGCATCAGCTTCAAAAACGGCGATTTCGAAGGATGCGTTTCTTACGCCGACAGAGCGATAGAGCGGCTCACCATGAGAAACACGCATCCGATCGACACCGAGGCGCTTTATCTCAAGGGAATGGCGAAAAAGTATCTCGGCGACTTCGCGTCTGCGCGGGACGCTCTTTTCACGGCGTCCTGGGATCGCTCGCAGCGCTGCGCGGCGCTTTTTGCTCTTTCACAGATCGACTGCGCGGAAAAGAAATTCTCCGACGCTCTCGCAAAGCTCGACGAATGTCTGACGCTCGACGTGAAAAACAACGCCGCCCGTCTTCTCAAAGCGGCGATATACAGAAACACGGGAAGGCTCTCTGAGGCAAAAAAAGAGGCCGAAGCCGTTCTTGATACCGACAAGCTCGACATCGGCGCAAGGATCGAGCTCGCCTGCTTCGGATACGATAAAAACGCCGTCAGGGATATGTTCGGCAAAAAGCCCGAGAATCATATCGGCGCCGCCGTGTTTTACGAAAACGCGGGGCTTTACCGCGACGCGCTTTTCGCCCTTGCGATATCGACCGACGAATATCCCCTCTTTGAATATCACAGGGCTTACTGTCTTGAAAAGCTCGGCGATCTCTCCGCCGCAAAAAAGGCGCTTGAAAAAGCCGAGTCCATGGACGAGGGGTACTGCTTCCCGTCTCGCATCGACGATATCGCCGTCCTGAGCCGCGCCGCCGCCATTCTTCCCGACGGAAAGAAAGCGCGGTATTATCTCGGCTGCTTGTACTACGACAGATTTTCTTACGGCAAAGCAGCGTCGTTATGGGAAGAAGCCGTGAAGATCGATCCCCGGTACGCGAAGGCTCTGCGCAATCTCGCTTTCTTTTATTTCGACAAGGCGAAAAAGCCCGGCAAGGCTCTCGCATGCATGGAAAAGGCGATATCCGCCATGCCGGACGAGCCGAGGCTTTTGATGGAATATCAGCAGCTTTTGAAAAACACGAACGCAAGCCTCGAAAAAAGGCTCGCCGTTTACGAAAAATACCGGTCGCTTCTCTCAAAACGCGATGACTGTTATCTCGATATGATCACGCTCGTATGCCTTTCGGGCAAATACGGCGAGGCGATAGAGATGGCGAAAAAGCGCCGCTTCCACATTTACGAGGGCGGCGAAGGAAAGCTCACAAAGCTCCACGCCTGGATGCACGTTCTTTTGGCAAACGAGCTCACGGAAAAAGGCGAATACGAAAAAGCGCGCGACGCTCTGATAAACGGCACGAGGATACCCGCCTCTTACGGAGAAGCCAAAACATTCTTCAATCAGGAGGCGCACGTTTACTGGCTGCTCGGTCTCATTTGCGAAAAGACCGGAGAAAGCGCCGCCGCAAACTATGAAAAGGCGGCGGAATACAAGGCGGCGGTGTCCGAAGTCTCGCTCTTCCGCGCCCTCGCTCTGAAAAAGCTCGGGAAATACGCGGAAGCTGATCTCGTTCTGTCCGAAATGGAGGATAAAGCCGCGGATCTGATAAAAAACCGCGATCTGAGAACGTATTACGGCGTCGGATCCCCGTCTCCCCTTCCCTTTGAGGACGACGTGGAAAAGAACAATCTTCTCGAAGGATACGTGCTGTATTCCTACGCGCTTTCGGGAAGAGGCGACAAAGCCGGTTCGGAAAAATACGCCGCCGCGGCGCGGGAGATCGCTCCGTGCGACCTGCGGATTTACGCGCTGGAAAAAATACGCGGAGCTCTCGACTGTCAGCCCGGCGATATACCCAAATAATAGCGCGAAACGATCCTTGATCTGAGCAAACTTCACTTTTTCGCGCTTGCGAAATCGCCCCTTGCGGGGCGATTTGCGAATTTGTGCCATGTCTAGCGCGAAACGATCTTTGATCCTTGTCCGGCCTCGGCTGTTCGCGCTTGCGAAATCGCCCCTTGCGGCATTCCATGCCGCATATCACTGATACCGGGGCGATTTGCGAATTTGTGCGAGCCGTCAAAGGCGGAATTCAAATCAATACGAAAAAAGGCGGCTGTGCTTTCGGCACAGCCGCCCTATTGTTTATTATCCCGTAATTACCATTGACTGTGCATCCAGTTGACCCATTTCCCCTCGGGATCGCGGTACTCGAAATGTATTCTCGGGTTCTGCTTGTATTTCTCGGGACTTTCGTTGTAGAACTTCGTATAATACGCGGTGAATTTGTCGGCGTTCACAGCGAGGCGCCTTATCGGATATCCGCCGATCTTGTTTTCGATCCAGCGCTCCTCCGGCTCGTCTCCAAGCGCTTCGTAGTCCGCAACTATCCCTCCGAGCAGATGCACGTCTCCGTTTATTATCGGCATTATGTTGCTCTTCATATCTACTGCGTAATACGTGCCGAAAACTTCCCTGTATAACGCAAGCCTGTCTTCTCCGTCTTCGTACCTCTCCGGCAAGCTGTCTATCCTGTCTTTGTCCGAGTACGGCGCGATGATGTATTCCTTGCCGACCTCCATGGAAACGTGATACCGCGCGTTGTTCGTTCCGTGATACTGACAGAAGACTTTTATCGTGCCGTCGGGAAAGCTTTCTCCCTCCCTGACGATATACTCGTCGGATATCCTGAAAGTATAGAGTACGAAGTATTCGGTTTTCGGGGGAAGCTGCGTGGATCCGATCCTCGGGCACGTCACGGTGAAGCATTTAACGTCCGTACATTCTCCGCGAAGAAGAAAGTCAAAGGACATCAGAAAGCCACTCGATGATTTGATCACGGAATAATCGTCGTCAAGATCGACGTCAGACGCAGAGAACTCCGCCGACGAATAGCCCTCGGTCTCGATCACTCTGTATATTCCGTACGTCTTGTCTATCATCTCACCTCCCGCGCTTGCCGAAGGCTTCGAACACGAGAAGAGCATGACCGCGCAAAGCGCGAGAAGAGCAAGCAGATAAAATCTGTTTTTCATAACGTTTTTCTTTCCGCCCGTATGGGCACACCGCGTTTGCGGTCCGTTTTTGCTTTCGGTC
>Ga0079305_1002076_pt1 | contig 20046 bp, 16 predicted proteins | sample LMS_cellobiose_e_FD_79183 | JGI IMG/M metagenome (GOLD analysis project Ga0079305, IMG submission 79183) | Rumen-fistulated moose microbial communities from Alaska, USA - LMS_cellobiose_enrichment | ecosystem: Host-associated > Mammals > Digestive system > Stomach > Rumen fluid ... | reverse complement strand
TAAGCTCACATACACCGACAATACTTGGCTGGCAACGGCCCGGGAAGATAGGCAGCCGCCGGGACCCCAAAGAGTCACTCACTCGAGTGACTCTTTTCTTGTGTGCTCGCTTGCTGTATACTGCTCCTGTTGAAGATGTTTTGACGACGGTTTCCAGCATGTGCCGTTCGTTCTCCTCCTGAGCTTCTTTTTTGGGCGTCTTTTCCTTCTTCATTGGGGAGAAAAGGGCGCAAAAATCCCTCCCATCCACCCAAAATTTTTCTCAAAAACCCCTTGCAACGGGGCTTTCGGTTTGCTATACTATGCAAGGTTATCACGCACCCCCGCGGATCGGCGGCTCTCGTCCCTGCAATATGGGTTGCCGTCTCTGGAAGCGGGGGAAGGACAAAAATAAAACGAGGAGGTTTGATTACTCATGTCCGTGATCTCTATGAAGCAGCTGTTGGAGGCCGGTGTACATTTCGGCCACCAGACCCGCCGTTGGAACCCCAAGATGAAGCCCTATATCTTCACCGAGCGCAACGGCATCCACATCATCGACCTGCAGATGACCGTCAAGAAAATCGAAGAGGCCTACTATTTCATCCGTGACCTGGCTGCCCAGGATAAGGATGTTCTGTTCGTCGGCACCAAGAAGCAGGCGGCCGAGGCCATCGAGCAGGAAGCCAAGCGCTGCGAGCAGTACTACGTGAACCAGCGGTGGCTGGGCGGCATGCTCACCAACTTCAAGACCATCCAGACCCGTATCGCTCGCCTCAAGGCCATCGAGAAGATGGAGGAGAACGGCGATTTCGAGCTGCTCCCCAAGAAGGAAGTCATCGCCATCAAGGCCGAGCAGGAGAAGCTCATCAAGAACCTGGGCGGCATCAAGGAAATGAAGAAGCTCCCCGGCGCCCTGTTCATCATCGACACCCGCAAGGAGCACATTGCCGTCACCGAAGCCCGGAAGCTGGGCATCCCCATCGTCGCCACCGTGGACACCAACTGCGATCCCGACGAGGTGGACTATCCCATCCCCGCCAACGATGACGCCATCCGTGCGGTCCGCCTGATCACCTCCAAGATGGCCGACGCCGTTCTCGAGGGCAAGCAGGGCGAGCAGATGACCGACGCCGCCGTGGACGCGGCCGAGGCGGAGGACAAGGACGAGACCGAAGAGTAATCGAGGAGGATAGAATTTTTATGGCAACGATCACTGCGAAAGATGTTGCGGCCCTCCGTGAGCGCACGGGTGCCGGCATGATGGATTGCAAAAAGGCCCTCATGGCCTGCGAAGGCGATGTGGAAAAGGCCATCGATTTCCTGCGGGAAAAGGGCCTGGCGGCTGCCGCCAAGAAGGCCGGCCGTATCGCCGCTGAGGGCGTTGTGGCCGACTATCGCGAAGGCGATGTGGCCGTGCTCGTCGAGGTCAACTGCGAGACCGACTTCGTGGCCAAGACCGACAAGTTCCTTGACTTCGTGAAGCAGATCGCCAAGCAGATCGCCGTCGCCAACCCCGCGGATGTGGACGCTCTCCTGGCCACCACCATGGACGGCGACACCGTGGAGCATGCCGTGTCCACCGCCGTGGCCGGCATCGGCGAGAAGATCTCCATCCGCCGCTTCGTCCGCATCGAGGGCGCCGTGGACACCTACATCCACATGGGCGGCCGCATCGGCGTCGTGGTCCAGTTCTCCGCTCCCTGCGACAAGGAAGCCATGCACGACGTGGCCCTGCAGATCGCCGCGGCCAATCCCGTGTGCGTGGGCGTGAAGGATCTTCCCCAGGACTACATCGACCATGAGCGCAAGATCCAGCTGGCCAAGGCCCTGGAGGAGAACGCCCAGGCCGCCAAGCCCAAGCCCCAGGCCATCGTGGAGAAGATGGTGGACGGCCGCATGAGCAAGTACTACAAGGAAGTCTGCCTGCTTGAGCAGGTCTATGTGAAGGACCAGGGCATCGCCGTCAAGGATATGCTCAAGGCCAAGAACGCCTCCGAGGTCGTCAAGTTCGTCCGCTACGAGATGGGCGAGGGCCTGCAGAAGCGGGAGGACAACTTCGCTGAGGAAGTCATGTCCCAGATGAAGGCGTAAACAAAGCGAACCACGAGCCGGCGGAACACCGTCGGCTCGACTTTTATGCATATGAGAAGAAAAGACAGAGAAATAACAAACGAGGCGGATATCCGCGCCATCCTGGGCAAAGCCCAGATCCTGCACCTCGCCATGATCGACGGGGACCGACCTTACGTGGTGCCCCTGCACTATGGCTACACCATGGAAAACGGGGTTTTGACCCTGTATCTGCATAGCGCCAAGGAGGGTCGGAAGCTGGACGTCCTCGGCAAGAATGACCGGGTGGCTTTCGTGCTGGAAACGGATGTTTCTCCCATCTCCGGCGGCGAGATCCCCTGCAAGTACGGGGCTGCTTATGCCTCCGTCATGGGGGAGGGGAAAGCGGTGTTCCTCACGGACCCGGCGGAGAAGGCGGCGGGGCTGCGAATTCTTATGTGCGCTCAGACCGGTCGGGATTTCATCATCACCGAGGCTATGACTGAATCTGTGGCCGTTTTGCGGGTGGATGTGGAGACTTATTCCGCCAAATCCCGGCCTTTAACCCATTGAACGGTAGAGGTGAGAGCCAATGAAACGGTTGCTTTTTGTCCTGTCGGCTATTCTGTTGCTTTTGGCCTTCAGCGCCTGTGAACAGAAAGAGAGCACAGCCGAACCGCAGACAACGAGAGCCGAACCCACTGCCAGTGCCGAACCCACCGCCAGCGCCGAACCCAAGGCGGAAGCGTCCGCTTTGAGGACTGTGGGCGGCTACATGGTGACGGCCAACGAAGGTCAGCGCAAAAATGAATACCCCTATGTACTGCAGACGAAGAACTCCGTGTGGTATCTTGCTTCGGCTGACCTGGACTTGATGGGGGAGGAGGCCTTCTATGCAGGCTTGGAGGACATCCTCCAATACATGGAGGCTGACATGGCTGACGCCCGCAAAGCCCTGACCGGCCGCATCTGGAAGGAGGTTCCGCCCGTGGAGATCCGCACGGACTTCTGCGGTAAGGCCGGCGCCTCTCAGGACGCAGGGGCCTATTATAACGGCCGAGTCAACTTTATCAAGCTCTTTCGCAGCTGGGACATGGCCAAGTTCGCCCTGCTCCACGAGTACGTGCACTATCTCACCATCCACTGCGCTGAGAAGAAGACCATGTCCGGCTTCTACAACGAAACCGTGGCAGAGTACGTGTCCAAGCTCCTCTGCGAAAACCGCATGTTCCGCAGCATCGACTTTAGCAAGAACGATCAGCCCGAGCTGAATTCCGTAGCGGAGATCTGGGGCGACTTTGACGAGACGAAATATCGCAATTCCTGCCTGTCCGAGAGCGACAACTATACCCGAGGCACGTACGACGGCCAGCCCTACACCTGCGTGGGCCAGTTCACTGCCTACCGCTGGCCGAATAAGCGACTGCCTGACCATCTTTACGAGCTGTCCTACGCCGAAGCCATGTCCCTTGCCTTGTATCTCATGGAGACCTACGGAGCGGAGAAGTATCTGGACAACTGGGATATCGTAGAGGAAGACAAACTGGCGGACCTCTACGGGTATACCGTGGAGGAGCTGCTGATCGTCTGGAGCCAGTGGAACGCCGAACAGTGCGCCAAGTTGGGGATCCGAATGGAGCAGCCGTAAGCGAAAAGGGAAAATGAACATCGTCCCGGGACGCATCGTTTCGCGTCCCGGGGCTTTCTTTTTGTATAAAACGCCGCGAAAACGTTGCATTATTCACGAAAAAGGGCTATACTTGTCAAAATATCAGCCCGACAAACAGGGCAGTAACGAGGCAGCGATATGACATTGGATAAGGTAGCCGTCGGCAAATCCGCCGTGATCCGCGCCGTGGGCGGAGAGGGTGCCCTGCGACAGCATTTCCTGGACATGGGTATGATCCCCGGGGCAGAGATCACCGTGGTGAAGCTGGCCCCCATGGGGGATCCCATGGAGCTGCAGGTCCACGGCTATGAGCTGACCATCCGGGTGGCCGATGCCAACGAGATAGAGATCGAGCCCATCGAGCAGCGGTCCAACCCGCACAGGGGCATCTCCACCATCGAAAGAAGCGAGCACCCGGGTTTGGGCGAGGGCGGCAAGTACCATTCGAAGGGCGACGGCGACCCTCTACCCGAAGGCACCACCCTCACCTTCGCCCTCGTCGGCAACCAGAACGCGGGGAAGACCACCCTCTTCAACCAGCTCACCGGCGCCAATCAGCACGTGGGCAACTTTCCCGGCGTCACCGTGGATCGGAAGGACGGCGTCATCAAGGGCCATCCCAACACCCTCATCACCGATCTGCCGGGCATCTACTCCATGTCCCCCTATTCCAGCGAGGAGATCGTCTCCCGCAGCTTCGTGCTGGACCAGAAGCCCCGGGCCATCATCGACATCGTGGACGCCACCAACATCGAGCGGAACCTGTACCTGACCGTTCAGCTGCTGGAGATGCACATGCCCATGGTGGTGGCCCTGAACATGATGGACGAGGTCACCTCCAACGGCGGCTCCGTGGATGTGAACGGCATGGAGAAGCTTTTGGGCGTCCCCGTGGTGCCCATCGCCGCCGCCAAGAATCAGGGCGTGGACGAGCTGGTGAAGCATGCCCTCCACATCGCCCAGTATCAGGAGCGGCCCACCCGCCAGGACTTCTGTGACAAGCGGGACCACAACGGCGCCATCCATCGGTGCCTTCACGCCGTCATCCACCTGATCGAGGATCATGCGGAGCGGGCGGGGCTCCCCGTGCGCTTTGCCGCCAGCAAGGCGGTGGAGGGAGACAGGCTGGTTCTCGACCAACTGGCCCTGGACGACAACGAGCGGGAGATGCTGGAGCACATCATCCTGCAGATGGAAGCGGAGTGCGGCATGGACCGCAGCGCCGCCATGGCCGACATGCGCTTCGACTTCATCGAAAAGGTCTGCGAGGCCACGGTCATCAAGCCCCGGCAAAGCAGAGAGCGGGCCCGTTCCGAGCGCATCGACCGCATCCTCACGGGCAAGTATACGGCCCTGCCCTGCTTCGTCCTCATCATGGCCGCCGTGTTCTATCTCACCTTCAACGTGATCGGCGCCTTTTTGCAGGACCTGCTGGCCGCCGGCATCGAGGCCCTTTCCGGTCTGGTGGACGGAGCCCTGACCGCTGCCGGGGTGAGCCCCACCATCCATAGCCTCATCGTCTCCGGCCTCTTTGAAGGGGTGGGGAGCGTGCTCAGCTTCCTGCCCCTCATCGTCATCCTGTTCTTCTTCCTCTCCCTCATGGAGGACAGCGGCTATATCGCCCGGGTGGCCTTCTTCATGGACAAGCTTCTTAGGCGCATCGGCCTCTCCGGGCGGAGCATCGTGCCGCTGCTGGTGGGCTTCGGCTGCACGGTCCCCGCCGTCATGGCCACCCGCACCCTGCCCAGCGAGCGGGATCGGAAGATGACCATCCTGCTGACCCCCTTCATGAGCTGCACCGCCAAACTCCCTATCTACGCCTTTTTCGTCAGCGCCTTTTTCCCGAGGCGAGGCGGCTTCATCATGACGGGGCTGTATCTGCTGGGGATCCTGATGGCGGTCCTCATCGCCTATCTCTATAAGGGCACCCTTTTCAGGGGGGAGGCGGCCCCCTTCGTCATGGAGCTGCCCAACTATCGCCTGCCCAGTCCCAAAAACGTGGTCCGGCTCCTGTGGGAGAAGGCCAAGGACTTTTTGCAGCGGGCCTTCACGGTGATCCTGGTGGCCACGGTGGTGGTCTGGTTCCTGCAGAGCTTCGATCTTCGGCTGAACCCGGTGACCGACCAGCAAAACAGCATCCTGGCCCTGCTGGCGGGGCTGCTCTCGCCCCTGTTCCGGCCCCTGGGGCTGGGGGACTGGCGCATCTGCACCTCCCTCATCACCGGCTTTTTGGCCAAGGAGAGCGTGGTTTCCACGCTGGAGATCCTCTTTTCGGGCGGGGTGGCCGCCGCCCTCACGCCCCTTGCCGCCGGATGCCTGCTGGTGTTCTGCCTCCTGTATACGCCCTGCGTGGCCTCCGTGGCCGCCGTCCGCCGGGAGCTGGGGGGCAAATGGGCCCTGGCCGTGGTGCTGTGGCAGTGCGTCCTGGCCTGGCTCGCAGCTCTGCTCCTGCGCCTCGTGGGTCTTGCGGCGGGGGTGATGTAGCATGTGGCTGGATATCCTTCTGGTGGCCCTGGTGGTCGGGGCCGTCCTGCTTGCACTGAGGAAGATCGTCCGTGACCGCCGCCGGGGCAAGGGCTGCTCCTGCGGCTGCGGGGGCTGCGACGGCCGTTGCCGCTGACCCCCTTTCCATTTTTGCTTCGGCATGATATACTACAAAAAAACTTTGGGAGGATGAGAGGATGTACAAGCGCATTCTGTTGAAGATTAGCGGCGAGGCCCTCATGGGGGACGACGGCCCCATCGGCTTTGAGAAGGTGGAGAAAACCGCCAGGAGCATCGCGGCTCTGGCCCAAAAGGGCATGGAGGTGGGCGTGGTCGTGGGCGGCGGCAACATCATCCGGGGCCGGGACGCCGGCCAGCACGATCGAAACCGCCGGGACCACATGGGCATGCTGGCCACGGCCATCAACGCCCTGGCCCTGCAGGACGCCTTCGAAGGTCTTGGACAAAAGGCGGCGGTCCTCTCCGCTGTGGACATGGACCGGTTCTGCGACAGCTTCTCCAGCCGCCGGGCCAAGGAGCTCCTCTCCCAAAAGGTCATCGTCATCTTTGCCTGCGGCTCCGGCTGCCCCTTCTTCTCCACGGACACGGCGGCGGCCCTGCGGGCGGCGGAGATCGGCGCGGACGCCCTGCTGCTGGCCAAAAATGTGGACGCCATCTATTCTGCCGACCCCAAGAAGGACCCCAACGCCGTCCGCTACAGCCACCTTTCCTATGAGAAGGTCATCCAGGACAACCTGAAGGCCACGGACCTGACCGCCATCACCCTCTGCCGGGAGCAGGAGCTGCCCATCCTGTGCTTCGCTCTGGATCGACTGGAGGCGGCGGCGGAATGTGAAAATGTTGGCACTTTGATCGACAGCCGCCCATAAACCTCTTGAATTCAGCGTCGGCCTATTGTAAAATACATCAGGTAAAAATGGAAAGGGGACAAAAGCCATGCCGGAAATTTTAGATATCGCCACCGATAAAATGAACAAAACCATCAGCGTCATGAAGCAGGAATACACCTCCCTGCGGGCCGGCCGAGCCAATCCCCAGGCCCTGGACCGCATCACGGCGGACTATTATGGCACCCCCACGCCCATCAACCAGATGGGCAACATCTCCGTGCCCGAGCCCAGGATGCTCATCATCGCCCTGTGGGACACCAAGATGATCCCCGCGGTGGAGAAGGCCATCCAGAAGTCCGACCTGGGCATCAACCCCGCCAACGACGGCAAGGTCATCCGCCTCATCTTCCCGGAGCTCACCGAGGAGCGCCGCAAGGATCTGGCCAAGGTGATCCGCAAGAAGGCGGAGGAGAGCAAGGTGGCCGTCCGCTCCATCCGGCGGGACGCCATGGAGGACATCAAAAAACAGAAGAAGGACAACCTTTTGACCGAGGACGACCAGAAGAAGCTGGAGGAGAAGGTCCAAAAGCTCACCGACGAAAAGGTGAAGGAGATCGACGCCATCGCCCAGGCCAAGGAAAAGGAGATCATGTCCGTTTGACGAACGTGCTCTGCTGGCCTCTGGAGGAGGCCCTCGCCCGGCTGGAGGCGGAGGAGGTCAGGGTGGAGCTCTCGGAGGCGAAGCCCCGGAAGGAAACCCCCGCGAAGGTCCGCCGGGTGATCCGCCAGGTGGAGGAGGGGGGCGTCTGCCGCCTCACCTGGTCCAACTTCAAAGCATAGCCAAAGAAGCGATGCAAGGCGGTTTTCGCTTTGCATCCTCTTTATGAAAGGGAGGGAGCATGGCAAAGCTCACCGCGGAAGAACTGAACAGCCTGGGCCTCCAGGGGGAGACCCTGCCCCGTCATGTGGCCATCGTCATGGACGGCAACGGCCGCTGGGCCCAAAAGCGGGGCCTGCCCCGGAGCTTCGGCCACCGGGCGGGAACGGAGCGACTGCGGGAAATCATCCGCTTTTCCTCCGATGCGGGCGTCCAGGCCCTGACCCTCTATGCCTTCTCCACGGAAAACTGGCGGCGGCCCGAGGAGGAAAAGAGCATCCTCTTCTCCCTGCTCATCGAATATTTCAACAGCGAGATCGACGAGCTCCACGAGAACAACGTGCGCATCACCATCTTCGGCGAAAAGGACCCCTTCCCGGAGAAGGTCCGCGCCGCTCTGCTCCGGGCCGAGGACAAGACCCGGCAAAACACGGGCCTGCGCCTGAACATCGCCCTCAACTACGGCAGCCGGGCGGAGATATTGCGGGCGGTCCGCCGCTGTGCCCAAAAGGCCATCGAAGCGGGGGAATACCCGGGGGACGAGGCCTTTGAAAACGAGCTCTATTCCGCGGGGCAGCCGGAGCTGGATCTTTTGATCCGCACCAGCGGCGAGGAACGGCTGAGCAACTTCCTTTTGTGGCAGGCGGCCTATGCGGAGCTGTATTTCACCCCTATCTATTGGCCCGATTTCACCCGGGACGAATACATTCGCGCCCTGCAGGTCTATGCCCGCCGGGGCCGCCGGTTTGGAGGCCTGGGATGAAAAAGACGCTGATCCGCATCCTCACCGGGGTGTTCCTCATCGGCCTGCTGGTGCTGTGCCTGCACCTGGGCGACATCGTGTTTCTGCTCATCTTCGGCGGGGCCTTTCTCATCACCATAAAGGAGATGGACAGCCTCATCAAGGCCATGGGCAAGGAGGTGGTCATCACCCCCGCCTATATCTTCGCCGGCTTTTTCGGCATCGTTTACTATCTGACCTCCTATAATCTATCGGTGGTGTGCGCCTTTGCCCTGCTCATGGTGGTGGCCACCGTGATGGGCCAGGTGCTGCTCATGCGGGAGGATTTCACCGCGGCAGTCTATTGCCTGCTGCCCTTCGTCTACCCCATCCTGAGCGAATGCGCCCTGGTGGCCATCTATTTTGCTTTGCCTCCCTGGATGGCCAAAACCGCCTGCTGCGCGGCCATCCTCTGCCCCTCGGTGGGGGACATGTGCGCCTATTTCGGAGGCATGGCCCTGGGCAAGACCCCTCTGGCCCCCAGGATCAGCCCCAAGAAGACCGTGGAGGGGGCGGTGTTCAGCCTCCTGGGGTCCGTTTTGGCGGGATTGGGCCTGTACTATGCCCAAAGCATATGGGAGCTCCAGCGGGGCATGGATCTCTTCGCCCTGCTATCCCTGGGGTTCATCTGCGGCGTGGCGGGCCAGTTTGGAGACCTGTTCGCCTCCTGCCTCAAGCGCGGGGCGGACATGAAGGATTTTTCGGAGACCCTGCCCGGCCACGGCGGGGTGCTGGATCGCCTGGACAGCGTTTTGCTGTGCGCCCCGGTGGTGCTGGCCTTCTGCATCCTGGCCCTGTCCTGAAAGGAGAAAGCCTATGAAGCGTGTGACCATCCTGGGCAGCACCGGCTCCATCGGGAAGCAGGCCCTGGATGTGGTGCGGATGCACCCGGACCTGTTCTGCCTCCATGGTCTCAGCGCCCACAGCAGCGAGGCGGCCTTCCTGGCCCAGCTTCGGGCCGAGCGGCCCCGGCGGGCGGTGTTCTCCCGGCCTTTGGCGGAAGCAGAGCCGGGGGTGGAGCTGAGCTTCGGCGAGGCGGCCCTCTGCGCTCTGGCGGCGGACCCGGAGACGGATGTGGTGGTGCTGGCCATCTCCGGCATCGCGGCGCTGACGCCCCTGCTTTCGGCGCTGAAGGCGGGGAAGCGGGTGGCCATCGCCAACAAGGAATCCTTGGTCTGCGGCGGCGACTTGGTGAAGCGGGCCCTGCAGGCGGGGCAGGGGGAGCTCCTTCCCGTGGACAGCGAGCAGTCCGCCCTGTTCCAATGCCTTCAAAACGGCCGGCGAAGCGAGGTGGAGAAGCTGATCCTCACCGCCTCCGGCGGCCCCTTCTTCCGGCGGCCCCGGGAGGAGCTGCGGGACATCACCCCTGCCGAGGCGCTGAAGCACCCCACCTGGTCCATGGGCCGCAAGATCTCCCTGGACTCCGCCACCCTCATGAACAAGGGGCTGGAGGTCATGGAGGCGTCCCGGCTCTTCGATTTTCCCGGGGAGCGGATCGAGGTGCTGATCCACCCCCAATCCCTGGTCCACAGCATGGTGGCCTATCGGGACGGCACCGTCATGGCCAACTTGAGCGCCGCCGACATGCGCCTGCCCATCCAGTATGCCATGACATGGCCGGAGCGGATGCCCTCCCCGGCGGCGCCGCTGAAGCTGTGGGAGCGGCCGGAGCTCACCTTTTTCAAGCCCGACATGGCCCGGTTCCCGGCGCTGGAGATGGCCTATTTCTGCCTGAGGGCCGGCGGCGGCTGCCCCGTGGTCTATAACGGCGCCAACGAGCGGGCGGCGGAGCTGTTCTTCGCCGGGCAGCTGGGGTTTTTAGAGATCGAGGAGAGCGTGGCCTATGCCCTGGACCGGTTCAGCAACCGGCCCATGAAGGACCTTGACGACATTCTGGCGGCCGACGGGGAGGCCCGGCGGCTGGTGGATGAGTTTCAAATGACAAGGAGTTTGCAATGACACTGATACATATCCTGGAAGCCCTGCTGGTGCTGTCCTTCCTGGTGATGTTCCATGAGCTGGGCCACTATGCGGCGGGACGGCTGCTGGGCTTTACCATCCTGGAATATGCCGTCGGCATGGGCCCCAAGCTGGTGGGCTTCAAGAAGAACGGCATCGAATATAACCTGCGGGCCCTGCCCCTGGGCGGCATGTGCCGCTTTTACGGGGAGGACGACGGGGTCAAGGACCCCCGCTGCTTCAACGCCCAAAGGCCCTGGAAGCGGTTCATCGTGATCCTGGCGGGACCGCTGATGAACTTCGTGCTGGCCTTTTTGATCGCCGTCGCTCTGCTGCTGGGCTGGGGCGTGGCGGACGAAAGCAAGGTGGTCGTCCAGATGGTCAACGAAAACAGTCCCGCCCAGGCCGCCGGGCTCCTGCCTGGGGACACCTTCCTGACCGTGGACGGCGCGGCGGTGGCGGGCTTCGACGGCCTCACCCAGGCGGTCGCCGCCGCGGACAGCGACCATATGGAGGTGAAGATCCTGCGGGCGGGGGAGGAGCGGACCCTCACCCTTTCCAATCTCTATAACGCCGAGGCCGACGCCAATCTGATGGGCGTCACCATCGCCTATGGCACCAGGCGGGTGGGCCTGCTGTTCGCCGTGAAGGAGGGGGCCGCCTACTGCCGGGAGATGGCCGGGCTGGTGTTCAAATCCCTGGGCATGCTCTTCTCCGGCGAGGCGGGCCTCAAGGACATGGCGGGCCCCGTGGGGGTCATCCAGATCCTGGGCCAGGCGGCGGATTCCGGCTGGTACTATGTGCTGAGCCTGTGCGTCATGCTCAGCGTGAACCTGGGCATCGTGAACCTGTTTCCCATCCCGGCCCTGGACGGCGGAAGGCTGCTGTTCATCCTCATCGAATGGGTCCGGGGCAAGCCCGTGCCCCCGGAGAAGGAGGGGCTGGTCCATGTGATCGGCTTCGGCCTGCTCATGATCCTGGTGGTGGTCATCACCTTCAACGATGTGCTGCGGCTCATTCGGGGGTAGGCCCATGACCCGACAGGTTTTCATCGACACCGTCCCCATCGGTGGCGGCGCCCCCATTTCCATCCAGTCCATGACCAACACCGACACCCGGGATGCCCCGGCCACCGTGGAGCAGATCCACCGTCTGGAGGCTGCGGGCTGCGAGATCGTCCGCTCCGCCGTCTTCGACATGAATGCGGCCAGGGCGGTCCGGGACATCGTGGATAAAATCTCCATCCCCCTGGTGGCGGATGTGCATTTCGACTATCGGCTGGCCATCGCCGCCGTGGAAAACGGCTGCAGGAAGCTGCGCATCAACCCGGGGAACATCGGCTCCACCGACCGGGTGAAGGCGGTGGTGGACTGCTGCAAGGCCCATCACATCCCCATCCGCATCGGCGTCAACGGCGGCTCCCTGAACAGGGACAGCCGGGCGAACCATCCCGACGATCCCGTCGCCGCCATGGTGGAGAGCGCCCTGGAGCACGTGAAGCTCCTGGAAAAGGAAGGGTTCGGGGACACGGTCATCTCCGTGAAGCATTCCAACGTGCGCTATACCGTTCAGGCCATGCGCCGGCTCCATGAGCTGGTGGACTATCCCCTCCATGTGGGCGTCACCGAAACGGGCAGCGGCGAGGCGGGCCTCATCAAATCCGCCGCCGGCATCGGCAGCCTTTTGATGGACGGCATCGGCGACACCGTGCGGGTGAGCCTCACCGGCGACCCGGTGCAGGAGGTGCTGGCGGCCAAGAGGATCCTGGCGGCCATCGGCGTCCGCAAAAACGATGTGGAGATCATCTCCTGTCCCACCTGCGGCCGGACGAGGGTGGACCTGCTCTCCATCGCCGCCTATGTGAACGAGCATGTGCGCCACGACGCCGGGTATCTGAAGATCGCGGTCATGGGCTGCGCCGTCAACGGGCCCGGGGAGGCCGCCGACGCGGACATCGGCATCGCCTTCGGCCAGGGGAACGGGGTCCTGTTCCGCCGCGGCCAAAAGGAGGCCGCCGGTCCCGTGAACGACATTTTGGAGCGGCTGGTGGCGGAAGCCAACCAGATGCTGAGCGAACGATAGAAGCGGCGCAGGCGCGCTGCAGACCGGCGAGCGCGGAACCCGTCCCATGGAAAAACAAAGGTTTTCGACGGGATGAATGAGGTAGCTATGGAACAACCCCTTCGACAAGTGTATGAGCAATCGGGCATCACCGAGCGGGAGATCGCCATCGAGCGCGTGCACCTCATGCGGAGCACGAACGCCCTGGAGATCGCCTGCTCCCTGGCCGCGCCCCTGCCCCCGGAACGGCGGCAGGCCTTCGAAGCGGCCATGAAGGGGCTGCTGGATCGATACAGCCTCACCTTCTCCTATGCGGTGCGCCCTGCGGAGGAAGCGCCCGCCCCGGAGCCGGCCCCCCAGGCCGTGGCCCCCGCATCGGTCCCCGCGGCCCCCACATCGGTCCCCGCGGCCCCCACGGCGGTGCCCGTGCCCCCCACGGCGGCGGTGGCGGTGAAGAAAAAAACCAACGTGATCGAGGCGGATCTGCCGGAGAGCGGCGTGCTGCTGGGCAACCGCATCCCCGGCGGCAAGCGGGCCCCCATCCATGACCTCACCGAGGGGGATCGTCTCTTCACCATCGAGGGCCGCCTGGTGTCCGCCACGCTGCGGGAGGGCTGGGGCAACCGAAAGGAAAACGGCAAGAACAGCTGGCGCATCCAGATGAACGTGACGGATTTCACCGACTCCGTCTACTGCGAAGCCACCTTCTTCGAGGAATGGAAGGCCCAGCGGTTTTTGTTCTGGATCGAGACGGCCAAAAAGAAGGGGAAAAACTTCGTTCTCCGGGGCAGCTGCAAGAGCCGCAAGTTCAACCCGGAGCTGAATTTCTATATCAACGACTGCAACCTGGCGGACCGGGTGCTGCGGGAGGATACCGCCCAGCAGAAGCGGGCGGAGCTTCATCTGCACACCCGCATGTCCACCATGGACGGCCTCACGGATCTCACCGAGGCCTTCAAAACCGCGGCCCGCTGGGGCCACAGGGCCCTGGCCATCACGGACCACGGCAACGTGCAGGCCTTCCCGGAGGCCGCCAAGGCGGCGAAGGCCACCGGCGTCAAGGCCCTTTATGGGGTGGAGGGGTATCTGCAGCCCGACACCGTGGACTTCCCCATGGCGGGGGAGTATGTGGCCTTCGACATCGAGACCACGGGCCTCAAGGCGGAGCAGAACGACATCATCGAGATCGGCGCCGTCCGCCTTGTGGACGGGCAGGTGGTGGAGCGGTTCGACACCTTCATCGACGACGGCGTGGTCATCCCCAAGAAGATCACCGAGCTCACCGGCATCACCAAGGACATGCTCCTGGGCGCGCCCCCCAGCCGGGAGGCCTTGAAGCGCTTCCGCGACTTCTGCGGCAGCGCCTGCCTGGTGGCCCACAACGCCAAATTCGATATCGGCTTCATCACCCATCACGGGGCCAAGTTCGGCATCCGCTTTGATCTGCCCTATGCGGACACCCTCATGCTCTCCCGGTATATCCTCCACGACGATGTGCCCAACCACAAGCTGGACACCCTCTGCGCCCATTTCGACATCGACATGGGCAGCCATCATCGGGCGGACGACGACGCCAACTCCTGCGCCATGCTCCTTCTGAAGATGATGGAGGAGCTGAAGGCCATGGGGGTCGCCACGCTGCCCGTGGTTCCCGATGCGGCGGCGGAGCGGGACCGGCATCTCAAAAAGGAGAAGCAGCGGAGCTACCACATCATCATCCTGGCCAAGGATCAGCCCGGAATGAAAAATCTCTATAAGATCATCAGCTTCTCCAACCTGGACCACCTCCGGGGCGGCAAGCCCCTGATCCCCCGGAGCATGCTCTCCGTCTTTCGGAGCGGGCTCATCCTGGGCTCCGCCTGCGAGGCGGGGGAGCTCTATCGGGCGGTGCTCGCCGGGGAGCCGGAGGAGAAACTGCTGAAGATCGCCGCCTACTATGACTATTTGGAGATCCAGCCCGACGGGAACAACGCCTTTCTCCTGCGGGAGGGGCAGGTGAAGGACCGGGAGGGCCTTCACGACATCAACCGCCGCATCCTTTCCCTGGCCGACAAGCTGGGCAAGAGGACCGTGGCCACCGGCGATGTCCACTTTTTGGAGCCGGAGGACGCCATCTATCGGCAGATCCTGCTCTATAAGCTGGGCTTCGACGACGCGGCCTTCCAAACGCCCCTCTATTTCAAACCCACCCAGGAGATGCTGGCGGAGTTTGCCTATCTGGGCGATCGGGCCAAGGAGATTGTCGTCGACAATCCCAACGCCATTGCGGACGAGATCGAGGTCCTCAAGCCCTTCCCCGACGGCACCCACGCCCCCATGATCCCCGATGCGGAAAACGAGCTCACCCGCATGACCATGGACAAGGCCCACGGCATCTATGGCGACCCCCTGCCTGATGTGGTTCAAAAGCGGCTGGACAAGGAGCTCAAGTCCATCATCGGCAACCACTTCGCCTCCCTGTATCTCATGGCCCAGCGGCTGGTTCACAAGTCCAACTCCGATGGGTATCTGGTGGGCTCCCGGGGGTCCGTGGGCAGCTCCTTCGTGGCCACCATGGCGGGGATCACCGAGGTGAACCCCCTGCCGCCCCACTATGTGTGCCCCAAGTGCAGATACAGCGACTTCGACATCGATCCCCTTCAATACAACACCGGCGTGGATCTGCCGGACAAGGCCTGCCCGGTCTGCGGCACACCGCTGAAAAAGGATGGGTTCGAGATCCCCTTCGAGGTCTTTTTGGGCTTCAAGGGGGACAAGACCCCCGATATCGATCTGAACTTCTCCGGGGAATATCAGCACCGGGCCCACAAATATGTGGAGGAGATGTTCGGCGAGCACCACGCCTATCGGGCCGGCACCATCTCCGGCGTGGCGGAGAAGAAGGGCTTTGAGTGCGTCTATCACTATGCCGAGGTCACGGGCCAAACCCTGCGCCGGGCGGAGATGGAGCGGCTGAGCCAGGGCTGCCTCAACGTGAAGGTCACCACCGGCCAGCACCCGGCGGGCATCGTCATCGTTCCCAAGGACGAGGATATCTATATGTTCACCCCCATCCAGTATCCGGCGGACAAGGTGGAGCAGGGGACCATCACCACCCACTTCGACTTCCATGCCATGGACGATCGGCTGGTGAAGCTGGATATCCTGGGCCACGATGATCCCACGGCCCTGCGCATGCTCCAGGATCTGACGGGGATCGACCCCACTACCATCCCCCTGGACGACCCGGAGACCAGGAAAATCTATTCCTCGCCGGAGCCCATCCATGTGGACCTTTCCGCCCTCGAATGCACCGTGGGCACCCTGGGCGTGCCGGAATTCGGCACCAGCTTCGTGCAGAAGGTTTTGGAGCAGACCCGGCCCACCACCATGGAGGAGCTGGTCCGCATCTCGGGCCTGACCCACGGCACCGATGTCTGGCTCAACAACGCCGAGCCCCTGGTGGTCAACGGCATCGCCAAGCTCAAAGAGGTTCTCTGCACCCGGGACGACATCATGAACTATCTCATCGTCCATGGCATGGAGGCGTCGCTGTCCTTCAAGATCATGGAGCGGGTCCGCAAGGGCAAGGGCCTCACCGACGAGATGGAGGAGGCCATGCACGCGGGCAAGATCCCCGCCTGGTTCATCGACTCCTGCAAAAAGATCAAGTATATGTTCCCCCGGGGCCACGCCGTGGCCTATACCATGATGGGCTTCCGCATCGCCTATTTCAAGGTCCATCACCCTCTGGAGTTCTACACGGTCTATTACACCGTCCGGGCGGACGCCTTCGACATCTCCCGGTCCCTGGGCGGGGCGGAGGCGGTCCTCCAGCAGATCCACACCCTGGAGAAGAACCTGAACGCCGGTGACGCCGACGCCTCCAAAAAGGACAAGGACCTGATCACCATCCTGGAGGTGGTCTATGAGATGAACAAGCGGGGGATCGAGCTTCTGCCCGTGGACATCTATAAATCGGAGGGCACCAAATTCGTCATCGAAAACGGGGCCATCCGCCCGCCCTTCAACGCCATTCCCGGCGTGGGGGACACGGCGGCCCTGGCCATCGCCGAGAACCGGGGAAAGGAGCCCTTCCGGTCGATAGAGGAGTTCGCCGCCCGGACCGGCGCCAACAGCGGCGTGGTGGCGGCGCTGGAGAGCTGCGGGTGCTTTGAAGGGCTTCCCAAGAGCGATCAGATCTCCCTCTTCGATTTTTGATGCACAAAACGGATGCAAAGTGCTTGACAGAGGGAAAGGGAAACCGTATAATATCCTCAAGTGATCCTGCACGCTCGGTGCGTTCATAGATAGATATATATAGATGCTGAAAATAGAAGCGATTTCATACGTTTTTTGATATAGACATCGAATATATACGACCCATGCTTTGGGAGGTATGACCGGGCGTTTGCTCGGTTATATTCTTATAGATGGGAGATTCGATGTGATGGACTGGTGGATTTTGATCCCCGTCGTCCTGGTGTGTGCCCTCGTCGGCGCTGCGGTCGGCTATTTCTACCGCAAGAACGTGGCGGAAGCCAAGATCGCCAAGGCTGAGGACGCCGTTCGCACCATGCTGGACGATGCGCAGAAGAAGGCTGAAGATATTCGCAAGGAAAAGGAGCTGGAGGCCAAGGAGGAGATCTACAAGCTCCGCACCGAGGCCGAAAAGGAGAACCGGGACCGCCGCAACGAGCTGCAGCGCACGGAGCGCCGCCTCTTTCAGCGGGAGGAGTCCCTGGACAAGAAGATCGAGGCCGTGGAGGCTCGGGAGCAGGCCCTGAACCAGCGGTCCGCCAAGGTGGACCAGCGGGAGGCCGACGCCGAGGCCCTGGTGGAGAGGCAGGAGCAGGAGCTGGAGCGGATCTCCGGCCTCACCGTGGACTCCGCCAAGGAGATGCTCCTGGCCCGGGTGGAGGAGGAGGCCAAGCACGATGCCGCCATCCTCTTGCGGGACATCGAGCAGAAGACGAAGGAGGAGGCCGACCGCAAGGCCAGGAACATCGTCACCCTGGCCATCCAGCGTTGCGCCGCCGATCATGTGGCCGAGGCCACCGTGTCCGTGGTGCCCCTGCCCAACGATGAGATGAAGGGCCGGATCATCGGCCGGGAGGGCCGGAACATCCGGGCCCTGGAGACCGCCACCGGCGTGGACCTGATCATCGACGACACCCCCGAAGCCGTGATCCTGTCCGCCTTCGACCCGGTCCGCCGGGAGATCGCCCGGATCGCCCTCGAAAAGCTGATTATGGACGGCCGCATCCATCCCGCCCGTATCGAGGAGATGGTGGAGAAGGCCAAGAAGGAGGTCAGCAACCAGATCCGGGAGGCCGGCGAGGCCGCCGTGCTGGAGGTGGGCGTCCATGGCCTCCACCACGAGCTCATCCGCTATCTGGGCCGGATGAAGTATCGCACCAGCTATGGCCAAAATGTGCTGAACCACTCCATCGAGGTGGCGCACCTGGCGGGCATCATGGCCGCTGAGGTGGGGGCAAACGTGGCCCTGGCCACCCGGGCAGGCCTGCTGCACGACATCGGCAAGTCCATCGACCACGAGGTGGAGGGCTCCCATGTGGAGATCGGCGCGGACCTGGCCAAGAAGTATCGGGAGAACAACCAGGTCATCCACTGCATCATGGCCCACCACAACGATGTGGAGCCCCAGACCCTGGAGGCCGTGCTGGTCCAGGCCGCGGACGCCATCTCCGCCGCCCGGCCCGGCGCCCGCCGCGAGACGTTGGAAACCTACATCAAGCGCCTTGAAAAGCTGGAGGAGATCGCCAACTCCTTCGACGGCGTGGACAATTCCTATGCCATCCAGGCCGGCCGCGAGGTGCGCATCATCGTCAAGCCCGAGAAGGTCTCCGACGCCGACACGGTGCTGCTGGCCAAGGACATCGCCAAACGGATCGAGAACGAGATGGAGTATCCGGGCCAGATCAAGGTCAACGTGATCCGGGAGACCCGGACCATGGAGCTGGCGAAGTAAGGAACCTATTGAAAGCCATTGTTCCTTTTCTTGTAAGAAAAGGAACCGAAAAGAACTTTAAGAGGGGGGCAATCGTCGCGGCGAAGCCCCCATTCTCATCTTAAGCTTTTCTTTTTGGGCACCTTTTTCTTTTCACCGAAAAGAAAAAGGTGCAAAAACAAAAGAAAAAAGGTGCAAAACATGAAATTCCCCATCGCCGACGCCCACTGCGATTTTCTCTACGGGGCCATGGAGTATGGCTACGACATCAACTCCCTGCGCCGGGACCAGGTGATCCATCTGCCCTATCTAAAGCAGGGAAACGTGAAGATGCAGTTTTTCGCCTGCTGGTACGATGCGAAGCTCAAGACCCCGCCGCTGCAGCAGGGGCTCACCATGGTGGACTGCTACAACCGGATGCTGAAGAAAAACCCCACCCTGGTGCCCTTCACCCGCGACTTCGACCCCAGCGGCGACAAGATCGCGGCGGTCCTCACCATCGAGGGGGGCGAGGTCTGCGAGGGGAGCCTGGCCATGCTCCGCATCTTCAGGCAGCTGGGCGTGAAGACCATGACCATGACCTGGAACGACAACAACGAGCTGGCCGGCGCGGCCATGGGCCGGCGGCAGAAGGGGCTCACCATCCTGGGCCGGGAGATGCTGCGGGAGATGAACGAGATCGGCGTCGCCCTGGATGTGAGCCACCTCAGCGACGAGGGTATCCGGGACGCCCTGGAATTTTCCACCCGTCCCATCTTCGCCTCCCACTCCAATGCCCGGGCCCTCATGAATGTGCCCCGCGCCCTGCCCGACGATCTCATCCGCGCCATCGCCCTTCAGGGCGGCGTCATCGGCGTCAACTTCTATGGCCCCCACCTGACGAAGAACAAGCAGGCCTGCATCGCCGACATCGTTCAGCACATCCTCCATATCGTCAGCATCGGCGGCGTGGACTGCTGCTGCTTCGGCTCCGACTTCGACGGCATGAGCGTCTATCCAAAGGACCTGAAGAACAGCGCCGACTATCCCGCCCTCTGCGAAGCCCTCCTCAGGGCCGGCTTCAACGAGGAGCAGGTCTCCCGCATCGCCTATTGGAATTTGCATCGCTATCTTTCGCAATTCGCGTAAGGTAGGATGTATTGTTCACACCTTTTCTGGAAAGAAAAGGTGTCCAAAAGAACTTTATGAGGACAAAACGGATAGCGAATTCTATCGAATACTCCTCATAAACAAAAAACCACCCGGCTGGGTGGCTTTTTATTTGGCAGGGGCAGAAGGACTCGAATTCGCGCCTGCGGCTTGGAAACTGTGGGAAACGAACACGGACTCGAACCCACTCGCTGCGGCTCGCTCAGGTCGCGGCTCTGAAGCCCCACAGGGGCT
>Ga0079305_1002075_pt1 | contig 20071 bp, 18 predicted proteins | sample LMS_cellobiose_e_FD_79183 | JGI IMG/M metagenome (GOLD analysis project Ga0079305, IMG submission 79183) | Rumen-fistulated moose microbial communities from Alaska, USA - LMS_cellobiose_enrichment | ecosystem: Host-associated > Mammals > Digestive system > Stomach > Rumen fluid ... | reverse complement strand
GACCATCCGCAAGGATACCCAGGACCAGGTGGTGAAGGATGCGGCGCGGGTGATCCGCGAGGCGTTCCCGCCGGAGTGGGAAATGTTTGTGCCCACCCATGAGGATATCGCCCGGGAGGTAAAAAACATAAAGACCATTTACCGCCCGGAAATGACGGTGATGGCCTTTGCGGACAAGCGGCCCATCGGGCTGCTGATGGCCTTCCCGGATTACAGCCAGCTTTTGAAAAAGATGAAGGGCCACGTGCTGCCCATCGGCTGGCTGATTTACCTGCTGGGCCGGAAGAAGATCCGCGGCGCCCGGTGCAACATGCAGTTCGTGGTGCCGGAATACCAGCGCAAGGCCGTCAACGCCGCCATGCTTTACGAGGCGCTGGGCGGCGCCCGGGAACTGGGCATCCAGTGGGCGGAGGGCTCCACCGTGGACGAAACCAGCGTTTCCTCCATCGCCAACACCCAGGCCGTGGCCGCCCACCGATACCGCACATACCGGCAGTATGAAAAAAGCCTGCTGGAAGAATGAACCGCGGCGCCTTCCCTTCCGGGGGAAGGCGCTTTTGGGAGGGAGGATGGCGTGAGCATGAACAGGACGATTCCCCGGATCGGGGCGGAGGCCGCTGCGGCGGCGCTGCTCCTTGGGTGCGCCTATTTCCTTCCTGTTGGGATACTGGCCTTCAGGCATTTTGGCAAGAAGGACTGAAATTTTCCCCTTGGCCGCCGGTTCAGGCGCCCTGCCCCCATGCCGGGGGCTTTTTTCTTTTGCACCCGGAGGGCGGGGCGCACATAGGATGCAGTAAACCAAAAGGCGAGGTGACAAACATGAACCCATTGCAGGAAGCCAGAAGAACCGCCCTGAACATCGAGGAAGCGGCGCTGCTGCCCGCCCTGCGGGCCCGGTCCATGGACGGCGGCGCGGCGCTGCTTTCCGCCCGCCGGGCGGAGGAGCAGATGAAGCGCATGACCCTGGGCCGGGAGATGCCCTGGGGGCAGGCGCGGGCCGCCGTTCCCGCCGCGCCGCGGGCCGGAACGCATCGCGCCGCGCTGAACCACGTGCTGGCCGGGCGCCGCTCCTGAAAAAGGAACGGGCCGCATGGCGCAGCCCGTTCCGGATATACTGCCGTTACGGATCGTGAGAATAATTTACCGGGCGAACAATTCTGTTACATAAACGAAGCCGTTTTTGTCGATACTGACGCCTACGCCCACGCGCGTCCATTGGCTGCCCAGCACGTTCCGGCGGTGGCCCGCGCTGCTCATGAAGGCGGCCTGGGCTTTCTCCGCGGTGGCGTGGTGGGCGATGTTTTCACCAACGCCGCTGTACGCGTAGCCGAAGGCCCGGAGCATGTCCGCCGCGCTGCCGTAGGTGGGGGATTCATGGGCGAAATAGCCGCTGTCCCGCATGTCTTCCGCCTTGATCCGGGCAATGCGCGAAAGCTCTTTGTCCAGGGGCAGGGGAGACAGGCCGTTTTTCTGCCGATCGGCGTTGAGCAAATTCCATACTTTTTGCTCTTGCGCAGAAGCAGATAATGTAGTATAATCTCCCCGGCTTACGGAAGGCGCCGGTGTGGGCGAAGGCGCGGGCGCCGTGGTGACGCTGGGCCGGGCGGTGATGCTGGGCCGGGCGGTGGCGTCGGGCCGGGCGGTGACGCTGGGCTGCGCGGTGGCGCTGGGCCGGGCGGTGGCGTCGGGGCAGGCTGTGGCCTGCCGACAGGGCCGATAGGGCCAGCCCCGAAACCCGAACTGGGATGCGGGGGCGCTGCCCGCCAGGGCGGCAGGCGGCCAGGCCGCCATCAGCGCGCAAAGGGACAGGATGGCAATGGCACGTTTCATGTGAGGTCCTCCTTTGTTAAGAAAATGTTACGATCCGCCATAAAATCGTAATATGTTAGTCCATAACAGTCAACGAAATTACCAGTACGCTGCCATGGAAATCATTGGCAGGCGAGAAATGGGGGAAAGGCCATGCGGCTTATCAAATGTCCGCGGTGTGAACTGAATTATATTGCGCCGGAAGAGGGTTACTGCAAAATCTGCAAGCGGGAAATGAAGGGCGAAAAGCAGCAGGATGAAATCGAACTGTGCACCATCTGCAATGAAGCGCCCGCCCTGCCGGGCAAGGACGTTTGCCTGTTCTGCCTCAAGGAAATGACCGAGGGAGCCGACCGCGGCGAAAACGAGGCCGAGGAGGAACCGGTGGATGAGGCCAGCCTGGGCATTGATCCGGTGAGCAGCATGGATGAGATCATTCCGGAAATCGACGAAGATATCCCCGAGCGGGAATATGACGAGATCGAAAACGATCTGTCCCTGGAGGAAATGGGCGAGGACGAAGAGGACGAGGACGACGACGAGGACGACGAGGAAACGTGAGCATCTACGCGATCGGCGATCTGCACCTGCCGGGTGGAGACAATAAGCCCATGGATGTGTTCGGCCCCCACTGGGAGGGCCATTTTGACAAAATCCGGCGGGACTGGCAAAGCAGGGTGGAGGACGCCGACGTGGTCCTGATCCCGGGGGACATCAGCTGGGCCATGCGCGCGGAGGACGCCGCGGAGGACCTGCGCCGCATCGGCGAGCTTCCGGGCAGCAAGATCATCCTGCGGGGGAACCACGATTATTGGTGGTGCGGCATCACCCGGCTGAGGGAAATGCTGCCCCCGCGGATGTACGCCGTGCAGAACGACGCCCTGCGCCTGGGGGACGCGGTATTCTGCGGCACCCGGGGCTGGACGCTGCCGGGGCCCGGGTCGCCCCCGGAGGATGAAAAAATCTACAGCCGGGAACTGCAGCGCATGGAAATGAGCCTGGAGCGGGCCCGGGCCTTGGGGGGAAGCAGACTGGTGGTGATGTGCCATTATCCGCCCCTGGGGGAAGGCGGCGCGGAAACGCGGCTTTCCGAGCTGCTCCGGCGATATCGTCCTGACGACGTGGTGTACGGCCATCTTCACGGCGCGTCCCTCCGGGGCGCGGTGACGGGAGAGGTGGACGGCATCCGGTATCACTGCGTTTCCTGCGACGGACTGGGCTTTCAATTATACTGCCTGCCGCCCGCGCCGGTGGAGACGGCGCCCTGACCGGGGCGCTCCGCGGGCGGATGCGCCCAAACGACGGCCAAATCGGCCGCCGTTTTTTTGTGTTTTCGTCCTTCCCGTCCCCAAAAGTGGGGAAGAATGGCGGGCAGGATCATATCTGTCCCGGAATATAAAATTTGTATTACATTTTCCCAAAAGGCGCGACTTGAAGAGAAATTGAAACTTTGTTAATAATAGACAAAACTTGAAAAGAATAATAATATATATAGCTAAAATTTCAGGGAATGCGAATGCGTGTTCCCCATCTTTTTGTGCAAAAAAACGGCCAAAAAATCAAAATATGAAGAAAAGAAGAAAAAAATATGTCGTTTTTATTTCCCAAAGAGAAAACCACATTTTAGAACGAACCTTGACAAAGCGGCAAAAAGTGCCTTAAAATGGTTTTGCATTCACAAAAGTGGTGAATTTGTGGCAAATAAGGTGGTGGAAACGTGGCGGAGGAGAACAAACCCCGGCAGGATGCCGCATGCGGCCCCGACGAAGCGTCGGCCGCGGATCAGGGCGTTTCCACCACGGAAAACAGGGGCGGCGGCGACGGAAACCTTCCGTTCCTGGGGTTCCTGGGCAGCTTCACCCATGGCATCGACGCCAAAGGGCGCATGATCATCCCGGCCTCCTTCCGGGAGCCGCTGGGCAGCCGGTTCGCCGTGTGTCCCACGCCGGATTTCAAGGCCATCGCCCTGTACCCCATCCAGGGGTGGATCAGCAGGCGGGATGAGCTGCTGGGGCTGCTGAAATTGGACGCGCGGCTGCAGCCGCTGGTGGACCAGTTCAGCAAATACAGCTTCGCGGATTGCGAATCCGACGCCCAGGGGCGGCTGCTGCTGCCGCAGAAGATCCGCGCCTGGCGGCTGGGCGACACCCGGGAAGTGGACGTGAACGGCGCGGTCTCCCACGTGCGCATCGTGCCCTCCAGCGTCAGCCGCGAGCAGGACCAGCACTTTGACGAAACCTTTGACGACGTGCTGGGCATGATCGCCGAAATTCAAAAGAAACAATCGTTCTAACAGGCGGGAAAGGAGGAATAAACTGATGCAGAAGGGCAGAAAAATGCAGTATGCCTCTGCCGGCGTCATGGGCATGCCGGGCATCAGGCTGAACGTGCGCAGCAACGTGCGCCTGCCGGATTCCGAGGCGGGCGGCGCGGAAATGCCCCTTCAGCAGCCTTTCTACGCCGGGTGCACCGCGTCTCCGCCCAGGCCGCATCTGACGGTGACCTTCCGCAGCGCGGCGGTGTTCCTCTGCGCGCTTTCGGTGCTCTTTGGGGCGATGATCCTCAGCCGCATGAGCCAAAAAGCGCAGCTCGCCCGGGACAGGAGCGCCATGGAAAGCGCCATCCTCAACACCCAGGCGGAAAACGAAGATTTGAAGCGCCAGGTGGATGAGGCCCGGGATTCGGCCCGCATCTGCTACGCCGCGGCGCAGTCCCTGGGCATGATCTCCTCCAGCGGCGTGGAGGCCGTGTCCGTGGTGGCCCGGGAAACCCGGCCCGCCCAAACCAATACCGCGATGGAAACCTCCCCCTATTCCGCGCGGGACGGCATTATCACCGGCAGCCGATAGCCCGTATCGCCTGCCCGCGGGGGGAAGAAAATGCGCGGGGAGACCCTGATCAAAAAACGGTTACTGACGATGCTGGCGGTGCTCACGCTGATGTTTTTTCTGCTCAGTGTGCGCATCGGCAGCTTAACCCTGTTTCAGGGGGATGCGCTCACCGCCCGGGGAGTCAGGCAATGGACCCGGGAAGGGGTGGTGGCCGCTCGCCGCGGACCAATCCAGGACCGCAGCGGCAGCACCCTGGCCCTGTCCGCCGCGGCCTACATCGTGACGGCCAATCCCCAGCAGGTCAAGGACGAGGCAGCCTTCGCGTCTTTGCTGGCGCCTGTGCTGGGCGCCGACGCGGAAACCCTGGAAAAGCGGCTGCAGAACAAGCGTCTGGCCTCTGTGATCCTCAAGCGCCAGGTGCCCCGGGAAACGGTGGACGCCATTCGCCTCCTGCGGCAGGATATGCCGGATGCCCTCCGGGGCATCGCCTTTGAGGAGGATTCTCGGCGCTGGTACCCCAAGGGCGCGTTCCTTTCCCAGGTGCTGGGGCTCACCAACGTGGATTCCGTGGGGCAAAGCGGACTGGAGAGCCGGTATGACGAGCTGCTGAGGGGCAAAAGCGGCTCCCTGCGCACGGAGGTGGACGCCCATTCCCGGCTTTTGCCGGACGGGAAATGGGCCTATGAGCCGCCGGAAAACGGCTGCACCCTGCGCCTGACGGTGGATGAGACCATCCAGGGCGTGGTGGAAAAGGCCATGCGGGAATGCCTGGCGGTGAACAATGCCAAATCGGTGCAGTGCATCGTGATGGATACCGACACCGGGGCCATCCTGGCCCTGTGCATGAAGCCGGACTACGACCCCAACGCCCCGCCCCGGGACGACGTGGAGAAGCTGCAGAATTTGATGCGCATCACGGCGGTGTCCGACGTGTACGAGCCCGGCTCCACCTTCAAGATGCTCACCTGCGCCGCCGCGCTGGACTGCGGCGCCGCGGCCCTGAGCGATACCTTCAACTGCTCGGGCTCCATCCTGGTGGACGGCGATAAGATCCGCTGCTGGAAAAACAGCCACGGCCACCAGGACCTGACCCAGGCCCTGGCCAATTCCTGCAACCCTGCCTTCGTCACCCTGGCCCTGCGCATGGGCACCGATACTTTTTACAGGTATCTGCGCGCCTTCGGCCTGGGCGTAAAAACGGGGGTGGACCTGCCGGGGGAAAGCCCGGGGATCCTGATCAACAGCCGATACGTGAAAAATGTGGATCTGGCGCGGATCGGCTTTGGCCAAAGCGTGGCGGTAACGCCCCTGCAGCTCATCACCGCGGCCTGCGCGGTGGTGAACGGCGGGCGGCTGATGCGCCCCTATATCGTGCAGGAGGTGCTGGACGAAAGCGGGGCCGTCATCGACCGCACCCAGCCGCAGGTGGCGGCCACGCCCATTCACGAGGAAACCAGCGCCGTGATGCGAAGACTGCTGGAAAACGTGGTGGAAAACGGCGGGGGCAAAAACGCCGCCGTCAGCGGCTACCGCATCGGAGGCAAAACGGGCACGGCCCAGGTGTACAAGGACGGCCGGGTGGTGAGCAGTGTACACATCGGCTCCTTCCTGGGGTTCGCGCCCATCGACCAGCCCCGGTTTGCCGTGCTGGTGACGGTGAACGAGGCCCAGGTGCCGGTGGATTACGGCAGCACCACGGCGGCGCCCTTCGCCGCCCAGATCATGGAGCAGGTGCTTTCCTATCTGGCGGTGCCCCCGCAGACGCCGGGGGCCACCTCCGCGCCCAAGGCGACCGTGCCGGACGTGGTGGGCATGACGGTGGCGGAGGCCCGGAAGGCCCTGGCAGCCGCGATGCTTTCGTACGATACCGATGGGGAAAGCCAATTGGTGTCCGCCCAGGCGCCGGCGGCGGGGGCGGAAATGAACGCCGGGGGCAGGGTGATGCTCTATACCTACGAGGCATCGCCCCTGGAGGCGGTGGACCTGGTGACGGTGCCGGACGTCAGGGGCATGTCCATGGTGGAAGCGGGCCGGGCGGTGCGCGCACGGGGATTTGAAATGGAGGTATCGGGCAGCGGCCTGGCCGTCAGGCAGGAGCCCGCGGCAGGCAGCTTTGCCCGGCTTGGCAGCACAGTGAAGGTGCTTTTTGAATTACCGCAGGGAACGGAGTGAGAAGCGATGTTGTTATCCGCACTGGCGAAGGAAGCGGGAAGCGAAGTGTTGGAAATCCGGGGCGACTGCGAAATCGCGTCGCTGAGCATGGACAGCCGCCAGGAAACGCACCGGGGCCTGTTCTTCTGCGTACCCGGCGCCCGGTTCGACGCCCATGAATTTGCGCCCCAGGCGGTAAAAAACGGGGCCGACGCCCTGGTGGTGACGCATTTCCTGGATATGGACGTGCCCCAGGTGCGGGTCAAAAATGTGCGGCGGGCCATGCCGCTGATGGCGGGGGCCTTCTTCGGCCACCCGGACAGGGAAATGAAGCTGCTGGGCGTGACGGGCACCAAGGGCAAAACCACCACCAGCTATTTAATCAAGGCCATCATGGAGGAAGCGGGCTATCGGGTGGGCCTGATCGGCACCACGGGCAACATGATCGGCAGCCAGTACATGAAAAGCGAATTCACTACCCCCGAGCCTATTGATTTTTTCCGCATCCTGCGGCAGATGCTGGACGCGGGGGTGCAGGTGGTGAGCATGGAGGTCAGCGCCCACGCCATTGAAATGGACCGCCTGCTGGGCGTGCATTTCGAGGCGGGCTGCTATACCAATCTGAGCCAGGACCACCTGGATTTGTTCGGCACGATGGAAAGGTATTTTCAGTGCAAAAAATCCTTCTTCCGGCCCGAGTGGATCTCCAACGCCGCCATCAACGTGGACGACGACAGCAGCCGGGAAATCCTCAAGGATATCGCCGTGCCCCATTCCACCTACGGCATCTGCAACAACGCCGATATTTTCGCCCGGGATATCGAAATCACCGAAAACGGCGTCAGCTTTATGATGAAGCTCTTTGACGTAAACGAAATGCCGGTGAAGCTGAAGCTGACGGGCATGTTCAATGTGTATAACGCCCTGGCCGCCGCGGCGGTGGGCCTGATCATGGGCGTGACGCCGGAAACCATCACGGCGGCGCTGGCCAAGGTCCGCTCCGTGCCGGGGCGGGCGGAGGTATTGGATACCAATACGCCCTACAAGGTGATCCTGGACTATTCCCATTCCCCGGACGCCCTGGAAAACATCCTGACCGCCGTGCGGGGCTTCGCCCGGGGCCGGGTGATTTCCCTCTTTGGCTGCGGCGGGGACCGGGACCATCTCAAGCGCCCCATCATGGGGGAAATCAGCGGGCGGCTGGCAGACTATTCCATCCTGACCAGCGACAACCCCCGCACCGAGGACCCCATGGAGATCCTTGCTTCCATTGAAGAAGGCATCAAGCCCACCGGCGGGCGGTATACCGTGATCGAAAACCGGCGCGAGGCCATCCGCCATGCCCTGGAAATAGGCCGGGACGGGGACATCATCGTGCTGGCCGGCAAGGGCCACGAAACCTATCAGGAAATCATGGGGGTGAAGCGGCCCTTTGATGAAAAGGTGGTCGTGGCGGAGCTGATGGAGGAACTGAGGCGGGAATAACACAAAAGGGGAAGATGCGGATATGTTTTTGCAGTGCGCTTTTGCCGCCGTGGCGGCCATGGCCGTGGTGTTTCTGGTGATGCCCAGGTTCCTGCCGTACCTGAAAAAGCTGAAGTTCGGCCAGACCATCTATGACCTGGGGCCCAAGGCCCATTTGGCCAAGCAGGGCACCCCCAACATGGGCGGCATCGTCACCGCCCTGGCTACCGTGGCCGTCACCGCCGCCGTCACCGTGATCGTGGGCGTCAAGAATCATTGGGGCTTCGGGCTGGAAAACGCCCTGTGGCCGCTTTTGTTTATCACGGTGGGCTGCATGGCGCTCTTTGGCTTCCCGGATGATTACATCAAGGATGTGAAAAAGGACCACGAGGGCCTAAAGCCCAGGCAAAAGCTCCTGGGCCAGATGATCGTGGGATTGGTTTTCTCCGTCTTCTGCTTCTGGCAGATCGGAAGCGACGTGCTGCTTCCCTTTACGGGCAGGACCTGGGACCTGGGCGTTTTCTACATTCCCGTTATGACGGTGCTGGTGATGTTCATCACCAACAGCGCCAATTTGCAGGACGGGGTGGACGGCATCCTGTCCTCCGTCACCGTCATCGGCATGGCGGCCTTCGGGCTCATCGCGCTGTTTCTTAGCGATGTGCTGACCACGCCCTTTTCCGGCGGCAATAACCCGCTTGCGTGGGCGTTTCCCACCCTGGATGTGACGAAGGATTCCTGGTTCGCGCCCATCGCCTATCTGTGCTTCGCCCTGGCGGGGGCCAGCGTCGGGTTCCTGCGGTATAACCGCCACCCGGCCATGATTTTCATGGGGGATACGGGCAGCATGTTCATCGGCGGGGCGTTCGTGGGCGTCAGCATGCTGATGAAGTGCCAGTTCCTTTTGATCCCCATCTGCTTTACCTGCATAATGAGCAGCGTATCCGTGATGCTGCAGACGGCGTATTTCAAATACACCAGGAAAAAGACCGGCACGGGAAAGCGCATCTTCAAAATGGCGCCCCTGCACCATCATTTTGAGCTTTCCGGCATGAAGGAAAACCAGATCGTGCTCATGTACGCGGCGGTGACGCTGGTGCTGAGCGTGATCGCCGTTTGGAGCCTGTACCGTTTCTATTGACCGCCTTGAAGCGGCGGATGTGAGGTGAAAACGCCCATGAAAGCCGAACTGTATTACGGAAAAAACCGCGCCCGGCATTTTGCCGCGGAAGGAAACCATAGCCCCTTCGCGGGCAAAAAAGTGCTCATCGTGGGCATGGCCCGCAGCGGCATCGCCCTGGCGCAGCTTCTGCACCGGGAAGGCGCGCTGGTGACGGTGAACGATCAAAAGCCCTGGGAGGCGTTTGGCGATAAGCTGGAGGAGCTCAAGGAGCTGCCGCTGCGCTTCCGCCTGGGAGAAGACGGTCTGGATGCCCTGGCGGGCCAGGATATGCTGATCATCAGCCCCGGCGTGCCCATTGACGCGCCCATCGTGCAATCGGCGAGGGAGAGGGGCATCCCCGTTTCCGGGGAATTGGAGATCGCCTCCCGCATCGCGAAGGGCACGCTGGTGGCCGTCACCGGCACCAACGGCAAAACCACCACCGTGTCTCTCCTGGGCGCGATTTTCACCGCCGCGGGGAAGATCGCCCGGGTGTGCGGCAATATCGGCTATCCCTTGTCCGCCGCGGCCATGGAAAGCCGGTGGGACGACGTTATCGTGGCGGAGGTTTCCTCCTTCCAACTGGAAACCACCTCCACCTTCCATCCCCTGACGGCGGCGGTGCTGAACGTGACGGAAGACCATCTGAACCGCCACGGCACCATGGAGGTATATACGGGCCTCAAGCGCCATATCTTTGACGCCCAGACGGAGCAGGACTATGCCGTGCTGAACGGTGACGACCCTGTCTGCCAAAGCATGGCGGAGGGGCTGCGGGGCCGGGTGCTGTTTTTCTCCCGGCTGCACGAAGTGGAGATGGGCGCCTTTGTGAAGGACGGCCAGGTGATGCTGCGGCTGGACGGCGAGGAAAAGACGATTTGCGCCGTGGAGGAAATCCGCATCCCCGGGCCGCATAACCTGGAAAACGCCCTGGCCGCCGCGGCGGTGGCCGCCTCCCGGGGCGTGCCCGCGCCGGTGATCCGCCACGCGCTGCGCACCTTCCCGGGGGTGGAGCACCGCATCGAATTCGTCCGGGAACTGGACGGCGTGCGCTATATCAACGACAGCAAGGGCACCAACGTGGATTCCACCATCAAGGCGGTGCAGAGCATGAAGGCCCCCACCGTGCTCATCCTGGGGGGCTATGACAAGCACGTGTCCTTCCTGCCGCTGGCGGAGGAAATCCAAAAAACCCCGCTGATTAAAGCCTGCGTGCTCATCGGCGCCACGGCGGGGCAGATCGAAGCGGCATTGAAACAGGCGGGATACGCCGGCATCCGCCGGGCGGATACCCTGGCGGACGCCGTGAAAATGTGCCGCGCGCTCAGCGCCCCGGGCGGCAATGTGCTTCTGTCTCCTGCCTGCGCGTCCTTTGATATGTTCGAGGATTACGAGCAGCGGGGCCGCATCTTTAAGGAAATCGTGAATGAACTGAACTAAGGCTGTGGGCAACGGGAGCCATCCCCCTTCCGCCTATATTTTCCGTGAACGAATGACGCAGCGCGTGAATGCCTGCGTCTTTTTATTATCAAAAAACCAGGAGGCCCGCCATGCTGACCACCCTTCGCCGCCCCAAACGCAAGCCCGTGGATAAAACGCTGCTCACCATCATGGCGCTGCTGATGATGCTGGGGCTGCTCACCCTGTTCAGCGCCACCTACTACAAGGCCCTGGATACCGGCGACCCGTGGGACCAGGTGAAAAAGCAATTGTTCGGCGCGGCGGTGGGCGCGGCGGCCATGACGGTGACGGCCTGGGTGCCCTACACCTTCTGGCGGCGCAGGCGGGTGGTGCTTTCCGCGGTGGGGGCCAGCCTCATCCTTCTGGTGCTGGTGGCCATTCCGGGCATCGGCACCTCGGTGAACGGCTCCCGCCGGTGGATCACCCTGGGCCCCCTATCTTTCCAGCCGGGGGAAATGGCCAAATACGCGGCGGTATTGTTCATGGCCATGACGCTGACGGTGCGGGGCAGGCGGGTGGAGCGGCTGTTTTCCGGCATCCTGCCGGTGCTGATCGTGCCGGGGGCCATGTTCCTTTTGATCCTGGAGCAGCCCAACCTCTCCACCGCCGGCACCATCATCATCGTATCCGTTTTGATGGTGATGCTGGCCGGGGCCAAATGGCGCCATCTCACGGTGCTGGGCCTGGGCGGGCTTGTCGTTGGCGCGTATTACGCCTGGAGCGCCGATTACCGCCGGGAACGATTGCTTTCCTTCACCGATCCCTTCGCCAAAATGAGCGATGAGGGCTATCAATTGTCCCAATCCCTCATCGCCTTCGGCTCCGGGGGGCTGTTTGGCATGGGCCTGGGGCAGGGCCGGCAGAAATACGCCTATTTGCCCTATCCGGAAAGCGATTTTATTTTCGCCATCGTGGGGGAGGATTTCGGCCTGGCGGGGTGCCTTACGGTGATCCTGTTGTTCGTGGCGTTCCTGATGGCGGGGATGCGCGTGGCGCTGAACTGCGACGATCTGTTCGGCTGCCTGCTGGCGGCGGGCATCACGGCGATGATTTCCGTGCAGGCGTTCATCAACATGGGCGTGGTGGTGGGCATCCTGCCCACCACCGGCTTGCCCCTGCCCTTCTTTTCCGCCGGGGGCACCTCCCTTTCCATTACCATGGCGGCGGTGGGCATCGTGCTGAACATCAGCCGCTATGGACGCAGGAACCTGACCTGAGGCCCGCCGGCCTTTACGGGCTTTGGCATTGTCTTTTCTCCGCACTCTTTTTTTCACCACTTTCTTCTTCCGGCATAGCCTGAAAGAAGAAAGAAGGTGATCCTCATGGAAGGATTCCGGGTACTGGGCGGCGAAAGATTACAGGGTCAGGTGCGTCTGGAGGGGGCCAAGAACGCGGTGCTGCCCATCCTGGCGGCGGCGCTGCTGCCTGAGGGGGAAAGCGTGATCCGCTCCTGCCCCGATATCCGCGATGTGCACTATATGGCGCAGATTTTGGAAACGCTGGGCTGCCGCTGCCGCTTTGAAAACGGGGAAATGCGCGTGGACAGCGGCGGGCTGTGCCGCCATGAAATGCCGGACGCCCTTTCCAAGCGGATCCGATCCTCCATTTTCCTGCTGGGCCCCATCCTGGGCAAAATGCGCAGGGCCACCGTTACCTATCCCGGCGGCTGCGAAATCGGGCTGCGGCCCATTGACCTGCACCTGAAGGGCCTGCGCGCCCTGGGGGTCACAATCGTGGACGGCGGCGGCGTGCTCTCCTGCGACGGGCGGGGCATGCACGCCGGGGAGGTGCACTTCGATTATCCCAGCGTGGGGGCCACGGAAAACGTGATGATGGCCGCGGCGCTGCTCCAGGGGGTCACCACCATCCATAACGCCGCCCGGGAGCCGGAAATCGAAGATTTGCAGGCGTTCCTCAACGCCATGGGCGGCCGCGTCCGGGGCGCGGGCACCTCGCTGATTGAAATCGAGGGGCAGGGGTGCCTCCGGCCGGTAAAGTACACGCCCATCCCGGACCGCATCGCCGGCGGCACCTACCTGTGCGCCGGGGCGGCTACGGGGGGCGAAATCGAGCTGATCAACGCCCGGCCCCGGGATTTGATCCCGGTGACGGATAAACTCCTGGAAATGGGCTGCCGCGTGGAGGAAGGAAAGGAAAGGCTGCTCCTGCGCGCTCCGCAGCGGCTCCGGGCCTTTTCCAGGCTGCAGACCCAGCCTCACCCGGGCTTTCCCACCGATATGCAGGCGCAGATGCTTTCCATCGCCTGCCGGGCGGCGGGTACATCGGTGATCGTGGAAAACGTGTTTGAAAACCGGCTTTCTCACGTGGCGGATTTGTGCCGCATGGGCGCGGATATCCGGGTCAGCGGCCGCACGGCGGTGGTGCAGGGCGTGGAAAAAATGCGCGGCATGCCCGTCACCGCCCGGGACCTGCGGGGCGGCGCGGCGCTGGTGCTGGCGGGGCTCATGGCCGAGGGGGAGACGGTGGTGGAAAATATTTCCCTCATTGACCGGGGCTACGCCCGCATGGAGGATACCCTTTCCGCCCTGGGCGCGAAGATCACAAGAATCCAAATGGCGTCATCCGCCGTTGGCTGATACTGGGAGGTTTGCCATGTCACAAACGCCGCTGCCTCAGGGCTTCATGCCCTTTGAGGATGGACCCGCGCCCCTGCCGCCCCGGAAAGAATCGGGGCTGCTGACGGCGGTGCTCACGCTGGTATTGATATTGTGCCTGGCGGTGCTGCTGAATGAAAGCGTGCTGAAGATCCATCACGTGGCGGTGATGGGGAACGTGACGGTGTCCTGGGAGGAAGTGGTCAGCGCCGCGGGGCTGGACCGGCCGGTGAGCTATTTTTCCGTGAACGAGGAAAAGATCGCCGCGGGGATCAACGCCCATAAGCTGCTGGTGTTTGAAAAGCTGGAAAAGGAGTTTCCCGACCGGCTCACCCTCTATGTGCGGGAGCGCCAGGCCTGGGCCTATATGCAGGTAATGGGCATTACCTATAAGATCGACAACGAGGGCATGGTGCTGGAGCGGCTGGGCAGCGTACAGCCCGCGGAGGACCTGATGACCATCACGGGCTTCAAGGCCCGGGACGTGCGGGTGGGCCGCACGGTGGTGCCCGCCACGGCGGAGCATATGGACGCCTTCCTGCTGCTGATGCAGGAAATAGAATTGCAGGGCATCCGCCGGGAAGTCGCTGAATTGAATCTCTCCGATCCGGACAGCCTATATCTGATCACCGTGGATGGCTACACCGCCCACCTGGGCGACAGGACCGACTTAAGGGCCAAAATCGGCACGGTGCGGGCCGTGGTGGAAAAGCTCCGGGAGATGGGCAGATTGGGCGGCATGCTGGAGGCGAGCCGCCCCGGCGAGGCCACTTACACCCCCGCCAGCCCCTGAAAATGGATGATAAAAAGGGAAAAAACGAAAAAAATTTGAAAAAAGACCGTCTTTTTCTCGTTTTTGGCTTGCCAAATTATCACAAAACAGTTACAATAAAGTGACCGAATAGGATTTTTCTTGTTTCGGCTTTTCTGCCTGTGGGTACACAGACGCCCGCGGGGCCAATGAACAGGGGATGATGGACGGATGAAAAACACGGTTGCCGCAATGGAATTCGGCACGAGCAAGCTGGTGGCGCTGGTGGCCGAAACCAGCGGGCGTCAGCGGTGCGATATCGTGGGCGCGGGCACGGTGGTGTACGACGGCTACATGGACGGCCGCTGGAACGCGCCGGAATTGCTCAACGACGCTATTGCCGAAGCGGTGCACGCGGCGGAGGATCAATCCCATATTCACGTCCGCGAGATCTACGTGGGTGTGCCGGGCAGCTTTTCCCAGGTGCGCACGGTGGAAGTGAAGGTGGAGCTGCAGGGCGCCGATCCCCGGGTGACCGAGCGGGATATCATCGCGCTGCTGGATAAGGCCACCGACGAATTGGGGGAGGTGCGCGGCAGCGTCATTCACCGCAGCCCCGCCTGGTTCATCGTGGACGACGGGAAAAAGACCCTGGAGCCCGTGGGCATGCATGGGTATGAGCTCAGGGCCATGGTGTCCTTCGTGATCGCGGATCAGTTTTTCCTGGACGATATTACCGAGCGGTTCCGCAGCCTGGGCATCCAGGTCACCGGCTGCCTGAGCACGCCGGTGGGCCAGGTGATGCTCTTCGTTCCCGATGAGGAGCGGGACCGGGCCGCGGTGCTGGTGGATATGGGGTATCTCACCACGGAGGTTATGACCGTGGAGGGCGACGCCATCACCAATCTGAAAACCATCCCCATGGGCGGCGGCCATATCGCGGCGGACCTGGCCTACGGCCTGGAGATCACCCTGGCCTCCGCCGAGCAAATCAAGCGTAGCTATGTCTACGGCCTCTCCGCCGGGCAGAGCACCTTTGAGGGCACGGACAAGGAAGGCGCCGGCAAGACCTTTACCCGCGAGCAGGTGGAGGAGGTGCTGGAGCCCCGGGCCGAGGAAATCTGCGAAGCCGTCCGGGACGCCATCAAGGAAACGGGCGTGAAGCTGGGCAATTGGTCGCCGGTATATCTGACGGGCGGCGGATTGGCCATCAACCGGGGTGGCCGGGATTTCCTGGCGGCCAAACTGGAAAAGCCTGTGCGCGAATTGCCCCGCAAGGCGGTCAAGCTCTCCAGCCCCGCCTATTCCAGCGCCCTGGGGCTGCTGGACCTGCTCATTGACACCGCCGCCAGCGCGCAGGCGGGCAGCGGCGTGGGCGGCTTCTTCCGTAGTCTTTTCGGCGGCTGAGGCCGCTCTTCAGATTGATATAGGGGGAGAAAAAGATGCCTTTTGAAGTACAAGTGGATCAACCGTCCTTCGCTTCCATCAAGGTCGTCGGCTGCGGCGGCGGCGGCACCAACGCCGTGAACCGCATGATCGAGGCCGGCCTTCAGGGCGTGCAGTTCATCGCCGTGAACACCGACCGCCAGGCCCTGAGCCTTTCCCAGGCCGATTTGAAAATCCAGATCGGCGAAAAGCTGACCAAGGGCCTGGGCGCCGGCGCGGTGCCCGATGTGGGCCGCCGGGCGGCGGAGGAAAGCCGGGAGGAAATCGCCCAGGCCATCAAGGGCGCGGATCTGGTGTTTGTCACCGCCGGTATGGGCGGCGGCACCGGCACCGGCGCGGCCCCCATTGTGGCGGAAATCGCCCGGGAGAGCAATTGCCTCACCATCGCGGTGGTGACCAAGCCCTTCGCCTTTGAGGGCAAGCAGCGCATGAAGAACGCCGAGATGGGCATCAATGAGCTGAAGCAGAGCGTGGACACCCTGGTGGTGATCCCCAATGACCGGCTATTGCAGGTGGTGAGCAAAAACACCACCGTGCTGGAGGCCTTCCGCATCGCGGACGATGTGCTGCGCCAGGGCATTCAGGGCATTTCCGACCTCATCGCCATGCCCGCCATGATCAACCTGGACTTTGCCGACGTCAAGACCATCATGGAATCCGGCGGCATGGCCCATATGGGCATCGGCGAAGGCAAGGGCGAAACCCGCCTGGTGGACGCGGCCAGCAAGGCCATCTCCAGCCCCCTGCTGGAAACCAAGATCGACGGCGCCCGCGCGGTGCTGATCAACGTCACCGGCGGCAAGGATCTGAGCATCATGGAAATCAACGAGGCGGCCAACCTGGTGATGGAGAGCGCCGACAGCGAAGCCAACATCATCTTCGGCGCCGGCATCGACGAATCCATGCAGGATGAGGTGCGCATCACCGTCATCGCCACCGGCTTTGAAAAGACGCCGTTCCCCACCCGGGAGCGCAAGAAGGGCCGCGCGGCCACGCCTTACGCGGCTTCCGTGCCCTCCTATAATCCGTATGAAAACCGCCCGCGGGTGGATGGCCCCGCCGCGGAGGGACAGGCCTTTGAGGCGCCCGCCCCCGTCACCTACGAAGGGGACAGCGCCTACTTCTCCGGCAGCGCCCGGCCCGCGGCCCCCGTGGTGCCCGCCCCTGCGGCGCAGCCCGCCTATCCGCCCCAGCAGCCGGCCTATCAGCAGCCCTATCAGGCCCCCTATACCCAGCCCCAGCAGCCCTATCAGCAGCCTTATCAGGCGCCGGCCCAGCCCGCGGCCAATACCCGGGATGACCTGGGCGTGCCCGCTTTCCTGCGCCGGGGCAACAAATAATCCATCAACCAAACAAAAAACAGCCGCCTGCGAAAAGGCGGCTGTTTGCTTATGGGTCAGGGCCGTTTCGCCGGGGCGCAGGCGGGGGCCCAGACGATTTCCCGGCAGGCGTTGAACCGGGCAAAGCGGCGAACGGCGCTTTGAAGGGCGTCGTCCAGCCTTTGCGTGCGGCGGACGCCCTCCTCCAGCCACAGGTTTTTGATTTCCAGGACGCCGTCCCTGCCGCGGGCGGCGGGCTCGATCCGGCCAATGAGCTTTTCGCCGTAGACCACGGGCAATGTGTAATACCCGTACTGCCGCTGATTCGCGGGGGTGTAAATCTCCCAGCGATAGGAGAAGCCGAAAATTTCCCGGATCAGCTTCCGATCCCACAGCAAGGGGTCCAGGGGCGCGAGAAACGCGCACCGGGCGGGAAAGGCGGCGTCCGATTGGGCGGCGTCCAGAAGGGCGTCGTCCTCGGCCCGGAGGTAGAGGGGAGAGGGAACGCCCTCCACATGGATTTCCCGGATGCTGCCCTCCTTCAGCAGCGCCGCGAAGGCCCGGCTCCGGGCGGCGGTGGACATATTCCAAATGCCCAGAAACGCGTCGGAAGCGCGGTCATGCAAAAGGCCCACGGCCCCGATGCGGCGCAGCACCCGCCATTTCAGGTGGTCAAAATCGTCGGGCAGGGGGTCGGGGGCGGTCAGCGTTTCCTTCGGCAGGCACTTTTCCGCCAGGTCATAGCATTTTCGCGCCCCTGTTTTGTGGTGGATCACCAGCCGCCCGTCGGTATACATCTGCTCCAGCACGGCCCGGGCCGCGCCGGTTTCGCCGTGCCAATTGCCGCTCCAGTGAATGGCGGAATGCCAGCGGATTTTGCCCGCGACGGGCAGCTCGGCGGCCTCCGCCGGGCCGTGCTCCCGAAGGAAATCGGCGGCCCGGGCTTCCAGGGGCGGCAGATCGCCAAACTGCCGTCCGCAGGCCCGGGCGGCGGCGCGGAGCCGCTCAAAATACGGCCAATCCTCCACCGGCAGGATGGACAATTCCTTGTCCGGATAATCAAAAAGCAGCCGGTCATGGTACAGCAGGTCATTGAGCATTTGCTTCGAAAAGCCCCTGACCCGGGACTGCAGCGTCAGCTCGGCGTTTCTTCCGCACACGTCCACCGGGTCGAACTGGATGCAGCCGCACTGGCGGATGAAGTCCAGCGCCCCGGCCCTGCCGGAAAAACGGCGGCCCAGCAGGCCGTGCTTCAAAAGCAGAAACCGCCGGGCGGCGCGGTTGGAAATCGTCACGGGCATCGGTCCTTCCACTGCGATATGAGAACATACGTTCATAATACACAAAAAGAAGCGCCCTGTCAAGGGCGAAAAATGCGCGACGCTACGGGCGCAGATGATAGATGCGGGCGATTTCCTCCGTATCTGTGCCGTCGGGGTTTTTGACGATGAGGGGCGGCTCCGCCACGAGGCCGGGGCGCACGTCCCGCATGGCTTCCATCAGGGCCAGCCGGGCCGGGTGCGAAGCGGTGGCGTGCACCAGGCGCAGCCGCTTGATTTCCAGGCGGTGCTGCTTCAGGGTGCCGATGGCCTCGGGAAGCCGGGGGGCGGGCAGCATGAACACGAACCGGCCCCTGCCCTTTACCAGGTACGCCGCGGACCGGATCACGTCCTCCAGGGTGCATTCCCCCTCGGTGCGGGATACGCGCAGGGCGGCGTTGGGGCTGAGGAGTGCGGCGTCCTCCCGGCTGTACGGGGGATTGCATACCACCAGGTCATAGGCCGCGTGGGGCAGGAAGGCGCGCACGTCCTTGAGATCCCGGCAGTGCACCGTGATCCGGCCTTCCAGGCCGTTTAAGGCCATGGTGCGCCGGGCCCGGTCCGCGGCATCCGGCTGGATCTCCACCGCGTCGCAGGCGATGTTCTCCGCCCGGCCCAGCAGCAAAAGGGGCAGGATGCCCGTGCCCGTGCCCAGGTCGCATACCCGGCTGCCGGGGCGCGGCGCGGCAAAATCCGCCAGCAGCACGGCGTCCATGCCGAAGCGGAAGCCGCGGGGGGACTGGATCACGCGGAGGTCCTGAAGCTGCAAATCGTCGATGCGCTCGCCGGGGAGGAGCAGTTCTTGTTCACTCATACAGGGTATACTCCAGGTATTTGGTCATGCAGTAGCCGTGCTTGCCCTCGTATTCCACTTCGCACCAGGTATCGCCCACGGCGATGATGAGCAGGAAATCGTACTTGGGCATTTCCAGGATCACCCGGGCGCTGGTGGAGCATGCCTGCCGCAGATTCAGCCGCTTGTCCTCGGGCATTACGCGGCCCATCACGGGCATGTCCAGGGCCCGGAGGGTGGGATCGGTCTGCTGCCCGGCGGGAGAGGAAACGGGGGCCGCGGACGGGGCGGGGGACGCGGCGGTCCCCGCGCCGAAGGAGAGGAAGCGGGTCATGGCCCAGCCGGCAGTGCCGTCATAGGTGACGCGGCACCAGACGCTTCCGCGCTCCTGCACGGTGACGAAGCCGTACTGGGGGATGGTGCGCAGCACCCGGGCGCTTTCCCCGGGGGACTGCCGCAGGTTCAGGCTGCCCTGGACGGTCACTACCCGGGCCACGGCGTCCCCGGATACGGGCACAGGCGCGGCGGTGGGCGCCGGGGCGGAAGGGGCCAAAGTGGGCGCGGCGGAGGCGCCGAAGCTCAGGAACCGGGCCATGACGAACCCCGTTTCTCCGCTGTACGCCACCTGGCACCATTCGGTGCCCGCCGACAGCACCGTCACAAAATCGTATTGAGGGATGGTGCGGATGATCCGCGCATTGTTCCGGGGCCCTTCCCGCAGGTTCAAGGACCCCTGGGGCGTCACCACCCGGGCCACGGCGTCCCCGGATACGGGCACAGGCGCGGCGGTGGGCGCCGAGGCGGTGGGGGCCTGAGTGGGCGCGGCAGAAGGCATGTCAGTGGGGGCCAAAGGGAGGGCGCCGGTTTGGAAGGTCAAAAAGCCCGTCATCACGTAGCCGGTGAGTCCGCCGTAGGCGGTCTTGCACCAGGCGTCGCCCTTCTCCAGGATG
>Ga0079305_1002074_pt1 | contig 20074 bp, 16 predicted proteins | sample LMS_cellobiose_e_FD_79183 | JGI IMG/M metagenome (GOLD analysis project Ga0079305, IMG submission 79183) | Rumen-fistulated moose microbial communities from Alaska, USA - LMS_cellobiose_enrichment | ecosystem: Host-associated > Mammals > Digestive system > Stomach > Rumen fluid ... | reverse complement strand
TGCGGAAAAGACGATCACGGAGAGCTGGAACGCGCTGCACGGCGCTTCGGACGGCTGCGATTGGCAGTGCGTCGGCGCGGGCGGCGGCACGCTCGCCGCGGCCGCGGGCTGGCGCGACGGCACGCTGCGGCTGCGCTATTTCACGACGGACGGCGCGTTTTTGCGCGAGCAGCGCGTGGAAATGCCCGAGGAGCTCACGGGCGGGGTGATCTCGCATCTTCTTCCCGCGCAGGAGGGCTTCTGCTACCTCGGCATCTACGGCCCGAACGCGGAAAATCTGTATCTGTACCGGATCGATGAGAGCGGGGAGACGGAGCGCCTGCTCGCGGTGATGTGCGAGGGCGGATCGTTTGCCGAGCGCACCGCCCGCACAAGGCTCTCGGAGCTTCTGTTTGAGGACGACATTCTGTCCTTTGCCCTTTGGACGGACGACCGGCTGGATTTCTATCTCTGCCGCGGGAGCGGCGGTCTTGAGGCCGCCGGCTCCGAAACCTGCGAGGACAGCCGCGCGCTCAGCGCTCTTGTGGATCAGAACGGCGTGCTGCTGCTCGGCGGCAGCGACCTGCTGTCGGAAAACGGCGTGGCGCGTCAGGGGCTCGTCGAAGGACAGACCGTGACGCATCTGACGCAGGGACGGGGCGGCTGGTATTATCTCGATGCCGACTGTCTCGACATGTGCTTTGTGGACGCCGCCTTCGGCGAGTCGTATCGCCTGTACCGGCTGGAAACAACGTGGAAAAGTGTGCGGCGCAGTCTGCGCTGTCTGGCGCTGACGCGCGAGGAAAGCGCGCTGATGCTGCTGGACGGAACGATCCTGACGGTGACGGACGCGCAGGGCACGCGGGAGCTCGCGGGCGCCCTGCATCCCGGGACGCTCAGCCTCTGGCTTACATTCGCAAAGCTCGCGGCGATCGCGTTTGCGGCGGCCGTTTTGCTGTGGCTGCCGCTGTGCGGGATCCGCCGGGGCTATACCTCGCTGGTCGTGATGCGCGGCAGCGCGCTGATCGCGGCGGCGCTGCTGTGTCTGACGGCGCTGCGCTTCACCGTGCTGCTGACGGAGACGAATGCGGACGCGCTGAGGGAGAACGAAGCGCTGGCCGCCGGCCTGCTGCATACCGCCCGCGCCGAGGATCGGCTGAAGGATCAGACGCTCACAGAGGAAGCCTGCCGTCTGCTCGAGGGAGCGGATGAGGACCGCGGCAGCAACGTGCGTGCGGTGCTTGCCCGGCTGAGCGACGGCGAATGGAAAACGGCGGACGGACGCCTTGCGGTGACGGTGGACGGCTTTTCGCCGGCGCTGGCGGATGCCGCCGCCGCATCGGGGCGGGCCGGCGCGCTGCAGGGGGGTGTATTCTCCTATGCGATCTCTTCGGAAGGACGCTGTCTGAGCGTCCGCGTGGAGGAGCCTCTTCTGCCGGAAAGCGGGCCGCTGTATGTCACCGTTTCGGCGAGCTATGCGCTGCTGACGCTCCTCGCGCTGCTGGTGCTGCTTTCCGTCGGCATCGATCTTCGGCGGATCACCGGCAGGATGGAAGCCATCACCCGCGGCAGCGTGCCCGAGCCCCTGTGGTATCGGACGGGCGACGAGCTCGAGAGCATGGCCAGCATCGTCAATTCGCTGGGACTTTCGCTGCGCGCGCAGGAGGAGCGGCAGGAGAGCCTGGAGCGCTCTTACCGCCGGTTCGTTCCGGAAAAGGTGCTCGCGCTGCTGGGAAAGCAGTCGATCCAGGAGGTGGATAAGAGCGCCTTTGCCGTGCGGCGTATGGCGATCATGACGGTGTGGTTCCAGTTCCCCGATTCGCTGTACACCCGGCTGAACAACAGCCGCCTGCTGTTTGACAGCGTCAACGAGGTGATCGAGCGCACGGCCGCCATCGTCGCACAGAAAGGCGGCGCGGTGTTCCGCTTCTCCTACGACGGCTTCGATGTCGTGATGGACGAGGGCAGCGAGGCCGTCAGCACCGCCGTGGCGATCCAGCAGGAGGTGCTCTCCTTCAATGAGGAGAGAGAGAGGGACGGCCTGCCCGGCGTCACGCTGCGCATCGCGATCGACGAGGGAGACGTGATGCTCGGCATCGTCGGCGATCTGTCGCAGATGGAGCCCGCCACGATCTCCAGCAGCCTCTCCACCGTGAGAGAGCTGATCGGCGTGTGCAACCGGCTCAATGCCGGCATCCTGTGTACCGAGGTAATCCTGTCGCAGCGGCAGGATTACGGCAACCGCTATCTGGGCAAGTGCATGGTCGGCGACCGGCCTGTCCGCGTCTATGAGGTGTTCGACGGAGACGAGTTCACCGTTCGCCGCGGAAAGGCGGGCTGCGTGCAGGAGTTCTCCAAGGGCGTTTACGATCTCTGCAGCGGGGACGCCGCGGGAGCAAAGCATCTCTTCCTGCGGTTGGCGCACAGCTACCCGCTCGACGGCGGTGCGCGCTACTATCTGTATCTGGCGGACCGCATCGAGCACGACCCGTCGCTCCCGTGCATACTGAACGGAAAGCCTGCAGACGAAGGGGAGAGGTGAGGCAATGTCCTTGGAGGAACTGCTGAGGCAGCAGGAAGATGGCAAGGAGAGCGCGCCGCCCCCGCAGGACGGGAAACCGCGCGGCGGGGACAGCCTGATCCGTCAGGCCGAGGCGATGGCGGGACAGGCTGCCGCGGCGCCCCCCGCGCAGCGGATGGAAGCCGATCGGGAGCCCCTGCGGCTGCCGGACGGCTATGTGCGCCGTTCTCCGGTGCAGGTTTATCAGACGGCGGAGGATTACGGCCGCCGCCGCGCCCGCCGGGCGGGATTGGCCGTGCTCGGTTTGCTCGTGGCGGCGCTTGTGCTGGCGGCGCTGGTCAAAAGCGGATTTGTGGTGTTCCGGTTCCGCTGACGGCGTCCGCGGATCTGGCTTTTCTAAAATGCTTCCCCGGGGAGGGATTCGGTTTTGGATTACTTCTTTTCTCAGCTGCTCCGTTCGATCGGCGTGTTTTTCCGCACGGTCCGGGCCTTCTTTTCGAGAAAACTGATGGGCTTCACGTCAATGCTCCGCAGGCTGACGAATTTTTCGCGGCACGCGACAAAAGTGGCGTCCTCCTCCCTGCAGAGCGTCATGTCCGCCGCGCAGGAGCCCTCCGGCCCCTCGGATTACGTGGAGACGGGGAGCCACTACATCGCAAAGGCGCTGATCATCCGGATCGTGCTGGGGATCGCGGCCTTTGCGCTGATCGCGTATTTTCTCATATGGCCTTTTGTGCTCAGCCATTTTCTGACGGCGAGATTTTACGAGCAGGATCGGCGCGTGGCCGATTGGAGCGGCCGCGTGATCGTATATTCCGATGCGAAAAAAACGGTTCCCCTGTATGCCGGCCGTCTCGAAAAGGGCGTGCTGCAGGGGGAGGGAAAGCGGTATGACGGCGACGGCCTTCTGGCCTACGAGGGGCAGATGAAGGACGGAGAGCCGGCCGGCAGCGGAAAAGAATACCGCGGCGGCGTCCTCGTGTACGAGGGACTGTTTTCCTCGGGGCTTTACAACGGCAGCGGAAAGTGCTACGCCGACGGCGAGCTCGCCTACGAGGGGCAGTTCCTGGACGGTCTCTACGAGGGGAGCGGCAGGCTGTATGAAAACGGCGTGCTGTCCTACAGCGGCAGCTTCCACGCGGGCGCGGCGGAGGGGACGGGCGTTTCCTACGATCCGAGCGGCAGGATCGCCTATCAGGGGCAGTTCCTCGCGGGGCTGCCGGACGGAACCGGCACCGCCTACGGCGAGAACGGCCAGAAGGAATACGAAGGCGGCTTCGTCAAGGGCGAATACAGCGGCGACGGCGTTCTGCGCTTTGACGGCGGTCAGCTGGAGGCCGCTTTTGAAAACGGCGAGCCGAAGGGCGTCGTCTCATGGAAAAAGAACGGGCTTCTCTACTATCAGGGCGAGTGGTCGAACGGCATGCCCGAGGGCTTCGGAACGCTGTTCAGCAAGGCGGGAAAAAAACTCTATGAGGGGCAGTTTTGCGCCGGTACGATCGATTGCGACAGTCTTCTGTCGGGCTCGACGGATCAGCTGCGCGCCGCGTTCGCCGAGGGCCGCGTGAAAAACGAGGTCGATTCGGCGGGCTTTCTGGTCATCGCGGAGGAGCTGGGCGTCTCGGCGCTCTGCACGTTCCGCACCGAGAAGGAGGATTCGGCGGTCTGCCGGATCGATCTCTCCGCGCCGGAGAAGGACGGCTGGGTCGAGCTGCTGCCCGGCTCGGCGCATACCGGCGGCGTCGCCTGGCCCGAAAAGGCGCAGCCGCAGCGCCTCACGGCCCCGTTTTCCGGCCGGCCCGGCGTGAATGTCGCGCCCGGCGATTACGCGGCCGAAAGCGCCGTCACGGACGGAAAGAGCGTCCTGGCGCTGTATGAAAGCGAGGCGCGCGAAAAAGCTGTCCTCGTGACCTGGGTGCGCGTCAACGCGCCGCAGACGCAGAGCCCGCCCCCGCAGGAGCAGCAGAGCGGCGGCGACGCGCCGGATGACCCGCTGCTTGCGGCGATGGATACGATGATCGAATCGGGCGGCACGCTCGCCGGCGCGGGCGCCCCCTCCAAGGGAAGCGACACACAGGCCGTTTTCCGGCAGATGACAGATGCCGAAGCGGCGGCGGAGCTGACCGATGCGATGATCGATTACTGGGAGGGCTCGACGCGTCTGACGGCGCTTCAGAAGGCCGACGAGCGCTGCGAGGCGCTGATCGAGGATACGCGCAGCGCGGCGGCGGAGGGCCTGGAATCTGCGGAAACGGTGAAGGCGCTCGAGCGGGAGCGGCAGGAAATACAGACGCAGATCGACGGCTGCGGGACGGCGATGCAGCGGGCCGCGATACAGGCGGACGCCCTGGGCGTCCGGAATCTCGGCTCCTACGCGCTCGAGGAGCTGCTCGTCAGCTTTGATCCCGCACAGCTGAAGGCGGAGGAACTGATCCCGATCGCCGTGAGCTGCGCGGAATCGAACGACCCCGAGGCCGACGCGGCCGCCGTGCAGACGGCGGTCAGAATGGGCCTTTTGAATCTGACGGATGCCCGCGGCGAAATGGAGCTGGCTTTTTCCCGCTGCCAGGCGCTTTCGGAGAATGAAAGCGATGCCGCCGAGGCGTTTTCGATGGGCTCTGTCTCCAGAGGGGACTGGTACGAAGCGGAAAAGGAGCTTTTCTGCGCCCGCGCCGAGCTCGCTTCGGCGGCGGCCGAGTTTTCGAGGCAGGCCAACCGCTTCGATCTGCTGACGGGCGGCTGGGTTTCCCGTGCGTTCGGCTGGCGCAGGGACGTCTCCTGATCCCGCGGCGGCGCGGGCACAAAAAAGGGCTTGGAAAGGAGCGGGCTTATGGCTGACTATACGGCTTTGACGGAGGCGGGCATGGCGCTGACGGAGCTGCTGCGCGACGCTCTGACGCCGGAACCGCTGGGAAACCGGGAACTGATCAATCTCTGCTCCCCCCATGAGAGCGGGAACAACCAGCTGACGCTGTATCTCTATCACATGGAGGAGGAGGCGCAGAATCTGAACGCCGGCTATTACAGCGTGGACGGCGAAACGCAGCGGATCCGTCCGGCGCAGTATATCCTGCGCTTTCTGATGACGCCGCATTCCAAGGCGCCGATGCAGCTGCGGGAGGCGGATCAGTATCGCATCATGGGCGCGGCCCTGCAGACGCTGCGCGATCACCCGATCATTCCGCAAAAGTATCTCAGCGGCTCGCTCGCGGCGGAAAACGCCCAGATCCACGTCCTCGTGGAGAGAACGAACATGGAGCAGCTGCTCAAGATCTGGAACAACACCTCGAAGGACTACAAGCTTTCCGCCGTGGTGGCGGTGACCGGCGTGACGATCGATTCCAAGCGCTCGCGCCGTGTGCCGCGCGTCACGGAGGTCGTCATCGGCACCGAAGAAAAGAAAGGGGCGTCCACATGATCCGGCGGACGGTGAGCGCGGCGCTCCTGCTGCGCGACGGCTTTACCGGGGCCGTGCTGAAAGACGCCTCGGCGACGCGCTGTCTGCTTGACGGCAGGCCGCTGTCCCGTCCGGTCTGGAAGCGGGACGGCTATCTGATCCTGACCGACCTTTCGCCGGGCGAACATCTGCTCTGCATCTGCCGCAGCGGATACCGCGACGAGACGGTGCCGCTGCAGATCCGTGAGGGAGCCCCTCTGGAGGATACGGTTTCGCTCAAGCCCGGGAAGGGCTATCGCTTCCCGCCGGAGACGGCGCGCGTTTCGCTCGCGCTGCGGCGCGGCGGCCGCCCTGCCGCGGGGGAGACGGTCTGGCTGGGCCTGCAGCCGCGCGCGCGGCTGAAGCTGGCGCAGGAAAAGACGGAGGCCGGCGGCGCGAAGGCGCATCTGTTCTGTGAGGGAAACGCGTCGCTCCTGCCGATCCCGGGGCATTTCCTGCTGACGGATCAGGCGCCGGAGCTTGTGTTTCTGCGCAGCCTGAATGAAGAAACGGGGGAGTTTTTTCCGCCGATGGCGCTTTCGCACAGCCGCGGCGCGCTTTTCGTCCCCGTGCAGCCCTACCGCGCGGATGACGCAGGCTGCGTGCAGGTGCTTCTGCGCGAGCCGGGGACGCTGACGGGCTTCTGCGGCGGCGCCGTCCGGCAGGCGCTGCTGACGGCGGGCGAACAGAAGCTGGAATGGAAGTTGGAGGATTGAAAAAATGGGAAATCCGGTTGTGCAGACGGCGCTTTGCACCTGTGTTTTCGGCGCGGCGCCCATGCCGCTCTCTGTTTCGTCACAGCAGTCGGTGACGGTCTTTAACCTGCCGCAGGCCACGATCCTGGACAACATGTTTCCATCCTTCGGCATGTGCAGCTGCCCGAGCAATCCGGCGGTCATTGCCGCCACGGCCGCAAAGCTGGGCGTGTTTTCGCCCGCGCCGTGCGTGCCGGTCATACCGGGGGCGTGGATGCCGGGCGTGCAGAACATTCTGGTCTGCGGAAAGCCGATGCTCAACAACACCTCAAAGCTGCTGTGCGCATACGGCGGCCTCATCCAGGTCTCGATCACGCCGGCGCAGACGGTGGATACGCCGTAAGACTGGGAGGGAGACGCTATGGAGCCGAATGAGCTGAACCGAATCCATGCAGCCCGTCTGGACAGCGCCTATGGAGGACAGGACGAGCTGCTGCGCGATCTGATGGCGTGGCTCGATCTGCAGCTGTATTACTATTACGACCACCACCAGTGGCTGGGGCCCTCCAGCGAGATGAAAAACCTGCTCGGTCTCGTGGTGACGCGGGAGGAATTCGAGCACAGCCTCACAAAGGCCGCCCAGCGCGGTCTGCCCGCCGAGCTGAGCGGGGAGGAGCGCGAACAGATCGCGCTGGCGAAGTCCGCGATTGCGCTGCGCCTGGAGCACACGGGGGAGGAGCTGCCGCTTTTGCAGCTGTTTCACCGATTCGGGCTCGATGCCTTTGAGCGCAGCTGCGTCGTGACGGCCTACGCGCCGGAGATCGATCTGAAATACACGAAGCTGTTTGCCTACCTGCAGGACGACATGACGCGCAAGGCCCCGGGCGTCTCGCTTTGCTGCGAGCTGTTTTTGCCGGAGGGCTGCGAGCTCGTCGCCTGCATGTCGCGCTTTCACGGCGGCGGCTTCGTGCGCCTGTTTGACGCCGCGGAGCTGGAAAAGGGTCTTCTGGTGCTCCGCCGCGAGGTCGTGGAGTTTCTGGCGAACGGGACGCTTCGGGACTGCGGCGCCTTCCGCCTGTTCGACGGCGGCGCCGGCGTGCGCCTCGATCCGCTCGCCATTCAGGAAACCGTCGCCCGCCAGCTCGATGCCGCCTTCTGCTATCCGGAGCCGTGCTGCGTGCGCCTCTCCGGCCCGAAGGGCGGCGGCAAGCGGTTCCAGATCGAGCATTTGATGGCGCGGCAGCGCGCGCGGTGCGTCTTTTCCGATCTGGAGGGGGAGCATTGGCGCGAGGCGTCGCAGAGCGCCTCGCTGGCGGCGGATCTGACGGACGCCTACCTTTGCCTCTACCATCTCGACCGGAAGGACGAGACGGGCCAGAGCGTCCCGCCGCCGCAGGCCATGCTCGAGGAGCTCGAGCGGCTCGAGGTGCGTCGGGACAAGCGGTTTTTCCTTTCGCAGCTGCCCTCTCCCATGCGCCTGCAGACGCTGACCGTAGAGCTGGAGCTGCCCCGGGCGGACGAATCGGAGCGGCTGACGCTCTTTGAAGCCTGTCTGCGGGAGGCGGTGCTGACGGGCTGCACGGCGGAGGAGCTGGCGGCCAAGTTTCGCTTCAGTCCCCGCCAGATCCGCGTCGCCTGCGGGCAGGCCGTGGGACTTGCGCGGCTCGACGGCGAAAATGAAATCTCCGGCGAGCTGATCCACCGCTGCTGCTACCGGCAGGCGGTCCACCGGCTGGGAGAGCTGGCCGCGCAGATCACGCCCGGCTATCGCTGGGACGACGTCGTGCTGCCGGAGGAGCAGAAGAGCCTGATGCGCCGCGCCTGCGGGCACATCCGCTACCGTCACAAGGTATCGGCCCGCTGGGGCTTTGCGGACAAGGTCGGCTACGGCTGGGGGCTCTCGATCCTCTTCATCGGTTCGCCGGGCACGGGCAAAACGATGTGCGCCCAGGTGATCGCCCGCGAGCTGAATATGGAGCTTTACAAGATCAATCTGTCGCAGATCGTCAGCAAATACATCGGCGAGACGGAGAAAAATCTCCGCGCGCTGTTTTCCGAGGCGAAAAACGCGAGCTGCATCCTGTTCTTCGATGAATGCGACGCGCTGTTCGGAAAGCGCAGCGAGGTGAAGGATTCCCACGACCGCAACGCCAATGTGGAGGTCGCATACCTTCTGCAGCAGATCGAGGAATATGACGGCGTGTGCATCCTCGCCACCAATCTGGCGGGCAACATCGATGCCGCCTTCATGCGGCGCATCACCTACGTGGTGCATTTCCCGTTCCCCGATGCGGCGGCGCGCGAGGCCATCTACCGCGGGCTGATCCCGCCGGCCGCTCCGACCGCGCAGGACATCGACTGGCGCTTCCTCGGGGAAAAATTCGAGCTTTCCGGCGGACACATCAAAAATATCGTGCTTTCCGCCGCGTTCATGGCGGCGGGCGAGGACGAACCGATCGCGATGCGGCATCTGCTGCGCGCCGCCGTGACGGAACTCAAGAAGAACGAGATCGTCGTGGTGCGCGAGCAGCTGCGCGAATACGCCGATCTGCTGGAAGGGGAGTGAGCGGTTGTGAGCGGCCTTTTGATCGGTTTGCTCCTTGTGCTGCTGATCGGCAGCGTCATCTCTCTGCTCCTGCTGCGCGAGTGGGCGTTAAAGCCCCTGAACGAGCTGAAGGAGCTGGTGGCGGATCTCGATGTGATGGATGCGGCGGAGCTCAAAACCCGCGCCGCCCGGATCTCGGGCATCCCGGGCGAGGCGGCCCGCGCCTTCGCGGCCTCGCTCGAGTCGTCCGAGGGCCCTGCGGTCAGACGCGGCGCCCCCGCGGCCGCGCCGGAGGAGAGCGATCGGCAGAGCGTGGTCGATGAGATCTGCGGCGCGCTGCTGCCGCAGCCGCTGAAACATCACGGCGCGGCGCAGCCCTTTTCCCTGACCGGAGGCATCCGGCAGGGAACGCGGAAAAGCTGCGCGTTTTACGATCACTTCTTCCTCGACGAGCATACGCTCTGTTTTGCGGTGGGGCAGGTGCCGGGCGGCGGGATCGCCGAGGCGCTGTTCGCCGTGATCGCGCAGACCATGGTGCGCAGCCGCATCCGGCTTGGCCGCTCGCTGACCGAAACCATGTCGGATGTCAATGCGCAGCTCTTTGATCTGGGCGGACGAAACAGCGTGCAGGCCATCGTGTGCGTTCTCAATACCGTCAGCGGAGAGCTCAGCTTCGTCAATGCGGGCGGCGCGCTGCCGGCGCTGATGCGCCGGGAGGAGCGCTACGAATGGCTCAAGGCGCCGATCTATGCGCCGCTCGGCGCAAATGAGAGCGTCTGCTACCGATCGGAGGCGCTGCGTCTCGGCCAAGGCGACCGACTGTTCCTCTATACGGCCGATTTCGGCGAGATCACAAACCGCGAGGGGGAGCGGTTCTGCGAAAGCAGATTCCTTTCCGCCCTCAACCGAAGCCGCGGCAAAGCCGGCGGCACAGCGGAGCTGCTGCGCGCCGTTCAGGATGAGGCGGCGGCCTTTTGCGAAAGCGAGGCCGCGGTGCTGAGCTCAGCGGCGATCGCGCTGGAATACCAAAAGGGCAGCCGCGATTTCGTCTTTACGACGGTGCAGGCCTCGCCGGAGGCCGCTCCCGCGGTGACGGCGTTTATCCAAAAAACGCTGGAGGAGGGCAAGATCCCCCGGAAGGAAAGCGCAAGGCAGCTTCTGCTGGCGGATGAGCTCTTCGCGCTCTGCTGCCGCGCCTGCGGAGACGATGCTGCGCAGGTCAGGGTCGAGTGCGCGATCCAGACAGAGGAGCGGGCGATCCATCTGCGCCTGTTTGCGCCGATGGGCGGCAGCGACCCTCTGCGGGCCGCGGCGGATACGGCGGGCGGCACCGCGGCGGACTACATCCGCGCCCACACGCGGCGCGCGTCGTTTGAGGCGGGAAACGACCGCGATCTGCTCGAGATCGTCTCCGATCTGCCGTGACCGCGTGACAGAAAATTCGAACGCATTTTTCCGGTTATTTGCTGCGAAACGGGCGCTGCGGCGCAGGGAATCGTTCTCTGCGCCGCAGCTTTTTTTGCGTTTGAAAGAAAACGATCGGCGTTTCGGTTGAAAACCTGCACCGACTCGGTTATAATCAGTGTGACAGCAGTTCGTGCCATTTTATTTATAAAGGAGCGAAAAGCGCACAGATCCGTGCAAAAGAATTCTGCGAAAGGGAGGGGCATGCCGTGTCGGACGATGAACTGTATCTGGCATATTTTGCCGGCGATGCGTCGGCGGGCGACAGCCTGATGCTTCGCTATGCCGATCCGCTCACGGCTTATCTGGCCGGCTTCCTTCATCATGCGCAGGATGCGGAGGATCTGATGCTCGATTGCTTCGCCGTCATCCTGGTCGATCGGCCGAAAATCGCCGAGGGACATTTCCGCGCCTATCTGTTTCGGGTGGCCCGCAACAAGGCGTGCCGCCTTTGGCGGCTGCGGCGAAAGGAATTCAGTCTGGACGAGAGGCTGCTTCCGGCCGGAGAATCTCTGGAGGAGACGGTCTGGGCGGGCGAGCGCAGCTCGATTCTGCGGCGGTGCCTCAACCGCATCGCGCCCGATTGCCGCGAGGCGCTCTGGCTGGTTTACGAAATGAGAATGAGCTACGCGCAGGCGGCCGAAGTGCTCGGCTGCAATGCCAAAAAAATCGACCATCTTCTGGAAAAAGGGAAAAAACGGCTGCGGGCGGAGCTGGAACGGGAGGGAGTAACGCATGCGGACATCTGAAGAGCGCGTGAAAGAGCTGCATCGGCGGATGCAGGTGCGTCGGCAGAACCGGCTTCGTCGGCGCTTCTCTCTGATCACCGTATCCTCCGGCGCGGCCGGCCTTGCTGCGGCGCTGTTCTTTGCCGTCGGTCTCTCCCGCCTTTCGGTCGAGGTCCCGCAGCAGACGATCATCGGGGCCGCAGGCAGTATCTTTGCCGATCACAAGGCGCTGGGCTATGTGGTGGTGGCGCTGACGGCCTTCTGTCTGGGAGCGGCCGTCACGGTTCTGTGCTATCGGCTGAAGCGGCGCATGACGGAGGAGCACGGCGATGATCGAGAACCTTGAGAATACGCTGCAGCTCGCGGTGCTGCTCTGCTGCACGGCGGTTGCGACCGTTCGGGCCGCTGCGTTCAAAAGCCGCACCTGGACGCTTCTGGCGCTCTTTTTCGGAAGCTGGGTGCTGGGGGACTGTTACTGGCTCTGCTGCGCGGTCTTTTTCGGCGAAACGCCGCGGATCCCGCTGATCTCCGATCTGAGTTGGTACGCCGGCTGTATCTTTCTGTATACGCTGCTGCGGCAGGTCTCTCCGCCGAAGACGCGCGCGGAAAGGCGCCTGCTGCCCTGGCTGGGTCCTGTCTTTACAGCGGCGATGGCGGTATTCTATCTGCAGTGGGGCCAACTGTTCAGCAATCTGGTCTATGCCTCGCTGATGGGCCTGCTGCTCTTTTCGTCGATCCGCAGGCTCATGGACGCCGATCCGGCATGCAGCCATCGGATGCTCTGCGCCGCGATCCTGATCTTCTGTTTCCTGGAATACGGAATGTGGACGGCCTCCTGCATTTGGGAGGGCGATACCCTGCGCAATCCCTATTTCTGGTTTGAGTTTGCGCAGACCGTCTTTTTCCCGTTTCTCCTGCCCGCGACGAAAAAGGCGGTGACGGCATGAATTACATCGAGAACGTCTATATCTGCATGGCGGCGCCGCTGCTGCTGGCGATCCTCTGCCTGCGGCGCGAGGGGCGCCGGTCGCTGATTTTCCTGCTGGCCGGCATGACGGCCTGTCTGTTGTCCGCCTATATCAGCGCCTTTGCGGCCGGCGCGGCCGGTACGGATCTCGTCGCCGCCTCGTATGAAATCACGCCCGTGGTGGAGGAAACCATGAAGTCTCTGCCGCTGCTTTTCTATCTTCTGGTATTCGAGCCCCAAAAGAAGAACGTCATCAGCGGAACGCTGCTGGTGGCGGTGGGCTTTGCCACGTTTGAAAACTGCTGCTTTCTCATCACTTACGGCACTTCCAATCTGACGCGGCTGCTGATCCGCGGCTTCGGCACCGGCGCGATGCATGTCGTCTGCGGTATGGTGGTGGCCGTCGGCCTGTTTTTCCTTTGGGATCAGGTCTGGCTGCGGGCCGTCGGGGCGTTCGCGCTGCTGTGCTTCGTGATCACGCTCCATGCGATTTTCAATGTCATCGTGACGCAGGCCGGCCCCGTCTTCTGGATCGGCAGCCTGATCCCGCTGACGATGGTGCTCGTCTATCTGCTGCTGTTTCGCAGAAGAGTTTCGCTGTCCTGAATCGAGCCTTCGCTTTCGCGCCCCCTCGGGGGCGCTTTTCGTTTGCGCGAAAACGCCGTTTCAGAAGAAATGAAAATCATTTTGAACCGGTGTTGTGCTGTGGGCGCGATCGCGGCCTCTGTCGGCGGCTTTTTGAGCGACTACTATGGAAATACGGAAAAACCTCTCTGGTCATGTATGATGGTTTTCTTCCGCACGGCGCTGTTTCCCATCTTATAATGTACTTATTGCGAAACAGCGCTTTATTTAGTATAATAACACCGACAGCATAAAATCGAGCGTTCCCAAAAGCGGTCATAGCATTTGGAGGATAGCGCACTGAAAGGAGACGATGGGGTTGATCCCGAGTTTTTCCGTTGACCACAGAGCCATTGTTCCCGGCATCTTCACCAGTCGGGAGGATCGGGTCGGCAGCGGCATGGTTACGACATATGACATAAGACTGACAAGGCCGAACAGGGAACCGGCAATTGATGCGGCGGCGATGCACTCGCTCGAACACATCATCGCCACGTTCCTTCGGAACGATCCTGAATGGAAGGACGAGATCGTCTACTGGGGGCCGATGGGCTGCCTGACCGGCTTTTACCTCCTTCTCAAGGGCGATCGCTCCCCACGGGAAATCTATGAGCTGATCCTCAGAGCCTTCCAATCGGTGGGGGATGCGCAGAGCGTTCCCGGCGCCGCCCCGAAGAACTGCGGGCATTACCTCATGCATAATCTTGGGATGGCAAAATGGTACGCGGCAAAATTTGCCGACTACCTCGTCTCGAACTCGGAAAACCCCGAAATCTTCGAGTATCCGAAAACGGACCGCCTTCTTACGGAGGATGGACAACCGTTCTATGATTCGTGAGAAATTGCGCCGTTTCGTTTTTTGATTTCTTACAACTGTATTTAAGGAACCTCGGAGGTTTACGCTTTATCTGTGATGCGTATCGCGGCGATCCGGAAAAAAGCGGCATAGGAAGGAATCGTACAGCCGGCCGTCGATCGTCTGCGGGAGGAAGCATTGAGCCATGTTCAGATGAACGGAAAAGAGCTGCGATGAATAGGCGCCGGTACGGCAATCCCCAATCCTTGTCTTTTTCCGAAAAATCCGCGTCGTGAAGCCTGTTTCACGACGCGGATTTTCGTTTTGCCGCACGGTTCTCTTTTTCTGCGCGGCAAGCTCCGAAGCAGGAATCTCCGAGACGATCGTCCGCGGGCGGTCGACGGTCCGGCAGCGCGATCTGCGGCAATGCCGTAAATCGGCAAAAATACCGGGCGGTTCAGCCGCTCCGGAGGCGCGGCCCGCTTACGCCCGAATCAATACGACCGCAATGTCGTTGACATTTGTCCCCGTCGGGCCGGTTGTGATCAACCCGTTCGCTTTCCTCAGCGCACGGTAGGAGTCATTGTTGTCAAGAAATTCGCGGATCGAGATGCCCTGCGCTGCCAGTGCAGCGGCGGTGCCGCCGTCCACGATGCCGCCTGCGGCGTCTGTCGGGCCGTCTGTTCCGTCAGAACCGAGAGAAAAGATCAGGACATTTTCCAATCCCGCAATGCTTTCGGCAGCGGAAAGCGCAAGCTCCTGATTGCGTCCGCCCCTGCCCGTCCCCGTCAGGCGCACGACGGTTTCCCCTCCTGCAAGAAAAGCAAGGCATTTCCGATCCCGCGCATGGCTGCGCGCGACACTGCCTAAAAACATGCCCGCCTGGCGCGCCTCACAGCGCAGTTCATCCGTCAGCAGGAGCGGCTCATAGCCCAGATCGGCGCATGCCGCCGCAGCGGCGGCGCATAGCTCGCGGACGCTTCCGACGACGAGTGATTCGGCGTTTGTGAGCGTTTTAGGCGTTTCCCGTTCCAACAGAGAGGAGGCCTGTGCGGAAAGGCACAGCCCATACCGTTTTACGACCGCTTGTGCCTGCGCGCAGGTAGAGGGGTCGGGGCTTGCCGGTCCGGAGGCGATCATATCGAGGGGGTCGCCGATAACGTCGCTGAGCACGACGGAAAAGATCCGCGCGGGTGCGCAGGCCGCGGCAAACCGCCCGCCCTTGACCGCGGAAAGGCGTTTGCGGATCGTGTTGATTTCCGCGATATCGGCGCCGCAGGCGAGCAATCGGGCGGTGATATCCTGCAGTTCCTTCTCCGGCAGCAGCGGTTTTTCAAACAGCGAACTGCCGCCGCCCGAAAGCAGAAACAGCACCGTATCATCGGCAGACAGGCCAAAAACAAGGTCCAGCGCTGCCTGCGTACCGCGAAAGGAACCTTTGTCGGGAATCGGGTGACCGCCCTCGCAGCAGAGAAAATCTGCGATGGGCCCTTTGACATGACCGTATTTTGTCAGCACAAGGCCCGCGTCGATGCGCCCGCCGAGGCAATCGTGTGCAGCCTTTGCCATCTGCCACGCCGCCTTGCCGACGGCGATAAGCACAATGCGGCCCGAAAAGGCGCGCCCGCGCAGCGCGCGGCGTACCGCCTCATCGGGGAGGACGGCGGCAAGCGTCTGCCTGATGACGGCCTGCGCATCCGCACGCATCGCACGCGCCTGTTCGCCCGCCATCAGCGGTTCACCACGTTGATCGGGCTGCCGGCAAGGAAAGCGCGCACGTTTTCGACGGTCGCATCCATAATACGCTGGCGGCTCTGCTTTGTCGCCCAGGAGATATGCGGCGTCAGAATGCAGTTTTTTGCCTGTAGAAGCGGGTTGTCGCTGCGGATCGGCTCAGAGGAGACGACGTCCAGCGCCGCGCAGGCAATCTTGCCGGAATTGAGGGCGTCGGCCAGATCCTGCTCCACGACCATCTGGCCGCGGCTGTTGTTGATCAGGATGACGCCGTCTTTCATTTTTGAGATATTTTCCTTGTTGATGATGCCGGTGTTGAAAGGCAGCAGCGGCATTTGCAGGCCCAGCACGTCGGAACGGGCAAACAGCTCGTCGAGCGAGACGTATTCCACGCCGAGCGCCTTGGCCTCCTCGGTTTGCCGTGCATCGTAGGCGATCACATGCATCCCGAGCGCCTTCACGATTTCGGCGGTGTAGATGCCGATATTGCCGCAGCCGAGCAGTCCGTAGGTCATGCCGGCCAGCTCGATCAGCGGATAATCCCAGTAGCACCAGTCGGCGTTCTGCTCCCATTTGCCCCTGCGGACGCTCTCGCTGTGGTGACCGATGCGGTGACAGGCCTCGAGCAGCAGCGCCACGGTAAACTGACTGACCGAGCGCGTGCCGTAAACCGGCACATTCGAGACGGAGATGCCCTTTTCCTTTGCGCAGACAGTATCGACGACGTTATAGCCCGTCGCCAGCACAGCGATAAATCCCAGATTCGGGCAGCGGTCCATGGTTTCGCGTGAAATGGGCGTTTTGTTGGTGATTGCAATTTCGGCGTCGCCGATAGCATCGGCGATTCTAGGCGATTCCTCATAGGAAAGGCGGTCGTAGATCTTCACGTCGCCGAGCGCTTTCAGGCTCTCCCAGCTCAGATCGCCGGGATTTTCGGCATAGCCGTCCAAAACAACGATTTTCATGGGAAACAACTCCTTTGCTTTTTTTGTGTCGGAGCGCCGCTGCAGCGCCAGGGGAACGGTTAAAAACGGGCCACAGGGACGAAGCTTTCTGACGGTTTTTTCTGTGTGGGCAGGTATCATGCTTCGACGCGCCGCCGTTGCCGTAAAGAACGAAGCCATGCCGACGCGGCCAAAGGAAAGAAGCGTTTCCGGCGACCCTACAGCTGCCGGCAAGGCGAGGAAAACGGAATCTTTCCCGCCCAAGGGATATGTCCGTGCGCGCCGCGGGCCGCAGGCTGGGGGAGACCAGGACCCTGGCGTAACGACCGAGGGTCGGCGCAAGCTGAATCGCCATATCGGAAGCGGCGCTGATTTTGATGCCCGGCGGGTGCAGGACAGCGGCCGGGCAGATCATGGCGGAGGCGGGGAACAGCCCGGTGATGCGCGTACACCTCAAGATAATTTTTAAAATTTTATTTTCTTTACATTTGTTTTCTGGGTTTTCCGGATTTATTTCATCTTATAATACGGCGTTCCCTTTGTCAATGAAAAGTCAAAAAAATAAGTAAAAAATTTTTTAAAATAGTTTTAATATTGCAAAATCTTTTCCGGTGTGTTAAACTGTACACGACTTCACGAAAAACAAGGGGGCAGGATATGAATTCCTTTGAGAGCAGGGTAAAAGACACCCGATTGACAAAAATCGAGCGCCGGATTGCGGAGTACATCCTTTCCAATTTTGAATACATCGGTTTTATGAAGTCCGCCGACATCGCGCAGAAGCTGGAAGTCAGCACCAGCTCTGTTGTGCGCCTTTCCCGCACGCTCGGTTACGCCGGCTTCAATGAGATGATGGGGGAGATCCGGAAGGAGATCGTCAACCGGATGAACGGCTTTGAGACGCACAACGTTTCGCCGGCAAGCAAGCTCGCCGCAAGTTGGAGCCGCATCGAAGCCGACGACCCCATCTCCCGGTATCTGGAAAATGTACGGCGCATCATTACGAGCGTTGTTGAAAAAAACAGCGCAGAAAAGTTCCACCGGGCAAAGCGGATTATTCTGAACGCTTGCACGCGGTATATCGCGGGCTATTGCGGATGCAGGCCCATCGCAGACCTGCTCGCGCTGCACGTCAACCGGATCCTGCCGCAGACATTCTGCGTCATGCATGCCGATTCCGACGCCTTTGTGCGCCTCGTTAACATCACCGCCGAGGACTGCCTGGTTCTCTTCAGCTATGAGCGGTATGCGGATATGGCGATTCGCAGCGCGCAGATGGCGCGCGACGCCGGCGCAAAGCTGATCGTCGTCACCGATAAGATCACCGCGCCCGTCGCGGCAGGGGCGGACGTCGTGCTGCTCTCGGAGCACAGCAGCGGCTCGTTTTTCAACTCCTCGGTCGCGCTCGTGATGATCGCGGAAATTTTGTCGCTCAGCATCACGGGCGATTATCCAAAAGAAGTGCAGGAGCACATGAATCTGATCGACCGTTACATTTCCGGCAGCGGCTTATACTGAACACGGACCATACATCAGTAAAGCGGAAGGAGGAAGACACTGTGAGACTTGCAACAATCCGGCTGGACAACAGCGAGCTGGCCGGCGTCGTTACGGCACGCGGCATCCTGCCGGTTCGCGCGCTCAATGCCGCGGCGGGGACAGAGTGGGAGGAGACGTTGTTCCCGCTGATCGCAACCGGGCAGCTCAGGCGCCTGACCGATTGGTATAACGCCGGAGGTCGGGATGCGCTGGAGCAGACGCCCGGCATCATCCCCTTTGCTCAAGCGGCCTACGCGCCGCTGTACCGCAATCCGCGCCGCATCTTCGGGATCGGGCTCAATTATGTCGATCACGCGGGAGATATCGGCTCCGCTGCACCGCAGGGTTTCCCCGGAAGCTTTTTTAAGATGGCGGATACCCTGATCGGCCCCGCAGACGAGATCCATCTCCCGCGGCTCAAAGAAGCTGTCAGGACCACCGCGGAAGCGGAATTGGGCATTATCCTCGGAAAGGACTGTCGGGATGTGAGCGAGGACAATTGGCTTGATGTTGTAGCGGGCTACACCGCCGTTTTGGATATGACGGAGGAATCCATCCTTAAGGGCAATGAATTTTTGGACGGCAATCCCCGTTACCTCTGTATTGTGAAAAACTTCCCGACGTTCTTTTCCTTCGGGCCGCAGCTTGTTACCCCGGATGAGGTCCCCGACGTTCTGAAGCTGAAAGTGCAGAGTGTCCGCAACGGCGAGGTATACGCCGAAAATATTGTCGCCAACATGACGCATCGTCCGGCCCGGCTCGTTTCGCTTCATTCCTCCATCCAGGGATGGCTTGCCGGCGACGTGCTCTTGACCGGTACGCCCCGTGCTTTCGAGATTGCGGACGGCGACACGGCCGAATGCCGCATCATGGGGCCCGGCGGTTTTTTGATGGAACCGCTCAAAAATCCTGTCGTTGATCTCAAAAAGCGTCCCGAAAGGGCATAAACGGCTGCCGCGGCAGGGCGGCGGTTTGATTTCGGCTGTCGCTGCTTCCGGCTCGTCTGCCGCAATTCCGTAAATGCGAAAACCATCGCGATGCCTTTTCTGCGTCCCTTTTTGACGAAAACGACAGGCCGCCGCGGGAATCGATCCGCGTCGGCCTGTCGTTTTGCTCATTTTTCAGACAACGGTTCGTGCAAAGAGCTCATCGTGCGAAACGGCGCTTTTCCCGGCGGGGAAGAGCCGTCCGGCGCGGCTGCGCTTTTGCAGCAGGCGCGGCGGCAGCACGGCGCCGTGCAATTTTCGCAGCAGCCGCTGCCGCGCTTCCTTTGCCTGTAGATACTCCGGCAGGCCAAGGCTGCCGCTGTAAGGATCAGAACGAGGAGAAGAAGATCCAAGACGCTCATGTCACAACCCTCCCGCCATCATACCGATCAGGTGCGTGATGTATGCGGCGGCCCATGCCACCGCGCATTGCCATGCCACGATACCGAGGGCCCATTTTCCGCCCAGTTCCCGCCGGATCGAGGCGACGGCCGCCACGCAGGGCGTGTAAAGCAGCGAGAATACCAGCATCGTCGCCGCCGCCAAAGGCGGCAGAACGGAGGCGACCCCCTCTGCAAACAGAACCTCCATTGTAGAGACCACGCTCTCCTTTGCCATCACGCCGGTGATCAGAGACACACAGATGCGCCAGTCGCCCAGACCGAGCGGGCGCATGATCGGCTCCAGAACGCCGGCGACCAGGGCGAGAATGCTCCTGCCGGAATCCTCAACCAGATTGAAATGCGGATCAAAGCTCTTTAAAAACCATACGACGATCGTGGCAATCAGAATGACGGAAAAAGCGCGCTGCAAAAAATCCTTCGCCTTTTCCCACAGCAGCTGCGCCACGTTTTTCGCGCTGGGCAGACGGTAATTCGGCAGCTCCATCACAAAGGGAGCCGCCTCGCCGCGAAAAAGCGTGCCCTTGTACAGAAAAGCGATCAGAACTGCGCACACAATGCCGAGCAAATACAGCCCCACCATGATAAGCCCGCCCTTTTTTGGGAAAAACGCGCTGACGAAAAATGCGTAGATCGGCATTTTGGCTGAGCAGCTCATAAACGGGGTGAGCAGGATCGTCATCTTGCGGTCGCGCTCATTCGGAAGCGTTCTTGT
>Ga0079305_1002073_pt1 | contig 20085 bp, 13 predicted proteins | sample LMS_cellobiose_e_FD_79183 | JGI IMG/M metagenome (GOLD analysis project Ga0079305, IMG submission 79183) | Rumen-fistulated moose microbial communities from Alaska, USA - LMS_cellobiose_enrichment | ecosystem: Host-associated > Mammals > Digestive system > Stomach > Rumen fluid ... | reverse complement strand
TTTGGCAGACGCTAAGGCCGGAAATTGATAGCGGAAGCGGTCAAGGACCGAACCTCGCAATTCGGCATTGTCGCAGAGCAGCCGGCGCAAGCGCAGGCTGCTCTGCTCTGTGCCTCATTGGGCCTTCTCCCGCCTTCATCCGCCACAGGCGGCGGGATACGGCCCTCGGCCGGCAAACCCGGTCCTGCGGATTGTTGATGAAGGGGCTGCGGCCCCTTCATGCTTCCCTGGGGTACTTTGTCGACAATCTGAACGCCCGGGATCACTCAACGGATCTCGGGCGTTTTTAACCGTCTTCGGGCCTTTGGGCGGCGCCGAGTTTGCGGATGCTGAGGCGGTGACGGCCTTTGGGCCGTCACCGCCCGTGACTTTTACTGGGCATCCGCGGCAGGGCTTTGGCTCTGCTCATTCAGGCTCAGCACCGGCAGGGCTTCCGCAGCGCCGCCGGATACGTAGGTGGGCAATTCGCCGTTCCACTGGTTCACCTGGGTAAAATTGATGAGCTCCGCGGTCAGGGATTCGGCGATTTTCCGGTTGGCTTCGGCCTCGGCTTCGGCCTTGACGCGGGTGGAATAGGCCGCCGCGTCGGCGTCGATCTTCGCCACGTTGGCCTTGGCTTCCGCCTCGATCTTCTGGCGTTCGGCCTGCTGCTGGGTTTCCATGGTCTTCTGCTCCTGCTCGATTTCGGCCTGGAGCTTCCTTTGGGCGGCCACCTGCTTGGCCTCCACGGCATCGGTGAAGGCGTCGGTAAAGTCAATGTTCTCGATGGAGACGGAAATGATGGAAATGCCGTACCGCTCCATTTCCCGGCTCAGGTTATCCCGGATCTGGATGGACAGCTGCTCCCGGGCGCTGACCAGGTTTTCCGCGGTATACTTGGAAAAGACGGCCTTCGTGTTTTCCAGCATCCGGGGATTCACCAGCTTGCTGAAATAATCCGTGCCCACTTCCTTGAACAGCGTCATGGCGGTGGACTTGTTGATGGCGTAGTTGATGGAACCGATGATGTCCACCTGCTGGATGTCGCTGGAGAAGGCCTGGGTGGAGAAGGGGGTCTTCTGCTCCCGGTTATCCATCAGGATGATTTCCTGGAAGGGGCTCTTGAGGTGGAAGCCGGCCTCCAGGGTGTAATCCTCCACCTTGCCGAAGGTGGTGATGATGGCGGTGTTGCCGGTGGGCACCTGCACGGTGCACAGGGAAAACAGGATCAATACCGCCACGATGATGACCCCGGCCACCGCCAGGCCCCGGATCGTCTTGGGGCTGGCTTTCTTATTCGTATTCATGGGCACGCTGTTCATTGCTTGATCCTCTCTTTCGTTGTATTCAGGAACGAGTACAGTATAGCACATCCCGCCCGCCTGCACCAGATAAAGCTGCCCAAAGATACACTTTGCCGCCCCAATTGTCCGGAGGGTCGGTTTTTTCTTTCCGCCCTGTTGCGAAACGGGCCAAAAGGGTGTAAAGTAAAAAACGAATCAAAAAACCGACAAAGGAGAGAAACGCACCATGGCGGATGAAAAGCCCATTTCCTTCTGGCCCGGCGAAGAGGCGAAGCCCATCCCTCTCTGGCCCGGCGAAGCCCCCTATACCGCCGACAGCCCCCAGCAGGCCCAGCCTTCCCTCCTGCCCGTCCCCGCAAAAGGCGCCCGGGGCGCGGTGGTGGTGGTGCCCGGCGGGGGATATTATATGAAGGCCGACCATGAGGGCGCCCCCATTGCCTGGATGCTGCGCAGCATGGGCATTTCCGCCTATGTGCTGGATTACCGGGTGCATCCCTGCCATCCCCTGGCCCCCCTGTCGGATGCCCAGCGGGCCATCCGCCTGGTGCGCTCCATGGGCCATGAAAAGGTGGCCATCCTTGGCTTTTCCGCAGGCGGGCACATCTGCTGCTCCGCCGCCACCCATTATGACGCGGGCGACCCGGAAAGCGCCGATACGGTGGAAAGGTTTTCCTCCCGGCCGGACGCGTTCATCCCCTGCTACCCGGTGGTCACGTTCCGGGAGCCCTATACCCATTTGAGCTCCCGCCAGGGGCTGCTGCGGGAGGAATGGGAAAAGGAGGAATGGCTGCGCTTTTTTTCCGCCGAAGAAAACATTACCGGCGATACGCCGCCCGCCTTTATCTGGCACACCGCGGAGGACGACCTGGTGCCGGTGCAGAACAGCCTGCTCCTGGCCCGGGCGCTGGCAGATCAGAAGGTGCCCTTTGAATTGCACGTGTATCCAAACGGCCCCCACGGCATGGGCCTGGCGTCCATGTGCGTGCCGGCGGCCCAATGGGGCCCGGCGCTGTGCCGGTGGCTGCTGAGCATGGGGTGGGGTGCGTGATGCAGAAAACGGATCCCGTCGCGCCCGTGCGGCGCTTTTCCCCCGCCTGGTGGAAGGAAATCGGCTGGCTGAACCTGGGCACGCTGCTGACGGCCGTGGGCGTGTATTTTTTCAAGTTCCCCAACAACTTTACCACCGGCGGCGTCAGCGGCATTTCCATTCTGGCGGCGCATTACCTGCCGAATATCACTACCGCCACCATGAACCTGATCCTCAACGCGGCGCTCCTGGCGGTGGGGCTGGTTTTCCTGGGCCGGGGGTTCGGCGTGCGCACGGCGTATTCCAGCCTCATGTTTTCCCTGCTGACGCTGGCGCTGGAAAAAATCGCGCCCATGGACGGGCCCATGACCACCCAGCCGGTGCTGGAATTGATGTTCGCCGTGGGCGTGCCGGCGGTGGGCTCGGCCATCCTGTTCCACATCAACGCCTCCTCCGGCGGCACGGACATCATCGCCATGCTGGTAAAGAAATACTCCAGCATGGATATCGGCCTGGCCCTGGCCCTGGCGGATCTGGCGGTGGCGGTGGGCGCGTGTTTCGTATTCGGCATGGAAACGGGGCTGTTTTCCCTGTTCGGGCTGTTTGCCAAATCCATTTTGGTGGACGCGGTGATGGATAACCTGCGCACCTACAAGGTGTTCCAGATCATCACCGATGACCCCGACCCCATCTGCCGGTATATCATGGATCACCTGCACCACAGCGCCACCGTCACGGAAGGCCGGGGCGCCTTTTCCCTCAGCCCCCACACCATCGTGATGACGGTGGTCAACCGTTCCCAGGCCATCCGGCTTCAGCGGTTCGTCCGCGCCGCCGATCCCCATTCCTTCATCACCATCACCTCCTCCAGCGAGATCATCGGCAAGGGCTTCCTGGGCATGAGCGAATAATCCATCCATATAAAATCGGAGCGCCAATCCCGAATGGGCGGCGCTCCGTCTTTTTATGGAAGAGGACAGGTTATTTGTGGGGCCCGTAGGCGAATGTCACTTCCAGGGTCTGGATGTGGTCCATGCATTCCAGGCTCCTGTCCAGGGGCGTGGCGGAAATGCCCGTCAAATCCCCGTACATGACCCGGGCCACGTCCTTATTCACCGTCTTCATGGCCACCCACTCGTTATACAGGTTGCTCCGGGTGCACTTGCCGTCGTCTGAGCAGGTATAATTCCGGCCCTTGAACTTCACCGGCTCGCCATTGACGCGGCATTCGGTGATATGGATGCAATAGCCGGGATACAATTGCTCCCCGTTGGAAATGCCCACTGCGCAGAAAGCGGTGTTGTTGGCGAAGCCCTTTTCCGTGCCGGTGAAGTCCAGCGCCACGGTGTAGGTGCCCTCGCCCGTGATTTCCGCGTCCGTGGGCACGATGCCGGGAGAGATGGAATCGGGCGTGTAGGTATCCCCCACGCTGTAGCTCAATGCCCAGCTCCCCTCGCTGAACATGATCCAGGCGACGCAGGTATCGTCCGTCACGATGATGGCATTGCTCAGCAGGGACTCCGGCGCGGCGGCGATGGTATCCTCCACGGCCTGCTTTCCCGCCTGTGCGATTTCGGCGTAATCGCGCCCCGCCTCGGAGGCGGCGTTCCTGCCGGCATACACCTGCGCCATATCCTCATCCACGATCTTGAGCTCCCGGCGGATGAAAAAGCCGCTGCAGTCCCACAGGCAGGAAGTGAAGTCCAGCGCGTCGCAGCAGTCCAGGAACGCCTTGTGATAGGCCGCGGCGTTTTCCTTCATAATTCCGTCGCTGCCCGGCAGGGCGCCGTATTCGCCGATCACCACACCGTAGCCCTGGCTGACGAATTTGCGCATCTGGCTCAGGGTTTTATACATGCTTTCAAAATCCGCCTTTTTGCCCCAGGGGGTGGCCCCCGCCGCGCTGGACGCCCCGCAGTAGGACCATGGGCCGTAATAGTGCACGGACACCATCAGCCTGCCCGCCGCCGTATCCTGGGGCATCTTGAAGCGGCTGTCGAAGGTATCGGTGATGCTGGTGCCGTATCCGGCGATCAGCAGGAAACGGTCCGCGTTCCCCCCGCCCGCCGCCCGCACCGTATCCACGAAAAGCTGATTCACCTGGTTGGTCAGGGCATAGCGTTCATTCACCGGCATATCTTTGGAATCATCGCAGAACAGCGGCGAATTTTCGTAAAAACGCGCCCCCAGTTCCTCATTGGCGCTTTCAAAAATCAGGCGGTAATCGTAAGACGCGAACCGCGCAGCGATCTGCCGCCACATACCCTGATAGGCCTCCATGGCCAGGTCGCGGGTTTCCTTGGAGGCGGAGCCGAACATGCCCCACCAGCCGCCGTCCCAATGATCGTTGACAATGACGTACATCCCGGCGTCCAGGGCATAATTCACGATTTCTTCCACCCGGTCCAGGTATCTGGCCGAAATGGTATAATCGCCCTCGTTCAGGTGGGTGGCGTTGGTCATCCAGGCCACGGGAATCCGGATGGTATCAAACCCGGCCGCCTTCATGCCCTGAAGCATCTCCGGGGTGGTGACGGGCTGGCCCCACATGGTTTCATAGACGTGGGGGTCATCCGTGGTGTTTCCGCCCAGCTTTCCGCTGTTGCAGGCCTCCATGGTGTTGCCCAGGTTGATGCCGTTGCCCATGCGCCGGGTCATTTCCACGGCGTTTATGGGCGTCTCCTCCGCCGCGGCACAGCCGCATACCGCGAAGAGCATCAGCGCAAACACGGCGATCCATATTTTCTTCATGGCGCGTTTTCCTTTCCGTATGGCGGCGTGCGGCACGCCCCGCCGGGGCGGAGCGCGCCGCACAAAGCCGCGGTCATTGACCCATGTTCTGCGTCAGTTCCCACTTCTGGGCCGCTTCCTCCTCACACCAGGCCACGCACTCGTCATAGCCGTAGGAGGCGCACAGGCGCTTCATTTCGCTGACGTGGTAATTGAATTCCCCGTCCGCCTTGGCGTAAATGGCGCGCCAGGAGTAATCCTTGACGGTCTTGGCGCAGTTGTTCCACTTCAGCGTCAGATCGGAGGTTTTTTCGCCCTCGGAATACGGGATATCGGGCATCACCACGTATTTCTTGTCGCCGTATTCGTCCACGCGGTTTTCCATGTATTCGTCGGCCAGGGTGGCGTTGTTCACTTCCCGCCAGTCATCCTGAATGGGATAGGAGGTGGCCGTCGCCACGGAAGCCCAGGTATCCTTGTTGAAGGTCTCCACGCCGTTGCCGTCGGGGTTTATCATGTCCTTGGACAGGGTGGTATTATTGATCTGGATGGAGCCGTCGTTGTAGGTGCCGCTGAGGGAATAGGTCTTGCCCGTGTAGGGAGAGGTCCATTCGATGCCGGCCATGTTGTAGCTGCTGTCCTTGGAGGTCTGCTCGCCCAGCTCCGTAAAGTACATGCCGCCGTTTTCGTCATAGTCCCAGGTGAGCCCCTGGGGGCCGTACCACGTGGTCATGGCGCCTTCGGGGGTGGCCAGCCAGTTGAGAATCTCCAGGCACAGCTCGGGATACTGGGTATAATTGCCGATGGACCAGATGCGGTTGCCGCCGGTGGAACCCAGGCCGTAAACGATGGGCGTGGCGTCCTGGGGCACCATGGCGTACATGTACTTGCCCTCGGACAGATGCTTTTCTGTGTTGTAGGCCATGGAGCCGGCATAATTGAAGATGGACCAGAAGGTGCCGCCGTTCTTGAGCTTTTCGCTCATTTTATCGTAGGTATTGGAGGAAGAATTGGGGTCCAGCAGGCCGGCGCGGTACAGCTTGTTGAAGAAGCGCAGGCATTCCATGTAGGGGCTGTCGTCATCCAGGCAGGAGATGAATTCGCCGTTCTCGGGGTTATAGTGGCCAAAGCCCAATTCGTCATACCCGTAGAACGCCGTGGCCAGGGCCTTGACGTACATGACCATGTTGCCGTCCCAGTCCGGCCAGGAGCTCAGGGCATAGGTCTCGTTGCCGATTTCATCGGTGGGGCAGATCTGCTTCATCCGGGTAAACAGCTCCACCATATCATCCAGGTCATACACCTCCGGGTAGCCCAGCTCCTTATATAGGTCCCATCTCAGGTCCCAGGTGTAGAAGAAGGATTGATGGCTGTCCGCAGAGAAGGCCACGTTGAAGCCGAAGCCGTGGATTTTGCCGTCGCCGCTGATGGTGCGGTTGCTTTCCAGGGCGTCGGTGTAGTTTTCCATGATGTAGGGGGCGTAAGTCTTGCCCAGATCAAACTGCTCCCAATCCAGCAGCATGCCCTTGGCAACGGCGTTTTTGTAATCGTCGCCGTTGGCGCCCCACACCACCAGGTCACCCAGGTTGCCAAGTTCCATCCGGGTGGCATAGGTGCCGTCCTGTTCGGGGATGATGTTGATTTCCACGTTGAACAGGTCCTTGAGCAGCGTGGCGCCCCAGCCGCCCTGCAATCCGGAATAGTTGGCCAATTGGCTGTACACGTCCAGGCGGATGGTGGGCGCGTCACGGTTCACCACGGTAGCGGCCAGGCCGGGGGCGGACACCGTCAGCAGCACGCAGCACAGCACTGCGGCAAGCAGCTTTTTCATTGTTTTTTCCTCCTTTTCTCGTTCGCGTTATCCCTTTACCGCGCCCAGCATGATCCCCTTGACAAAGTAACGCTGCATGATGGGGTATACCAGGAGGATGGGGATAATGGTGATCATGGCGATGGTGTATTTTGTGGTCACGCCATTGTTCAAAAGGTTCTGCGCCATCTGCTCGGATATCTGTTCCGTATTGATGCTGGTGGTCTGGTTCAGGTAGATATACAGGCGATGCTGCAGGGTGTACAGGTGCGGCGCGGAGGTCATCAGCAGCAAGGAATCCTGAAAGGAGTTCCAGTTCCCCACCGCACCGAAAATGGCGATGGTGGCCAGGATGGGCACCGACAGCGGCAGGATGATCCGCAGGAACACCTTGCCCGTGGAGGCGCCGTCGATGATGGCGCTCTCCTCCAGCGACGCGGGGATGGATTCGATATAGGTTTTTACCAGGATGATGTTGTAGGGCGCCACCATCCCGGGGATGATATACGCCAGGAAGCTGCCCGTGAGGCCCAGCATGAGCATGTTGGTATACCAGGGGATGAGCCCGGCGTTAAAGTACATGGTCACCACCAGGGCGCGGTACCAGAAGGAGCGGTGCCACATTTTCCGCTTCGTCACCAGATATCCCGCCCAGGCCGAGGTGAGCACCATCAGCGCCGTGCCGATGATCGTGCGCGCCAGCGTCACCACCAGGGCGTTTTTCAATTCCTCCTGGCCCAAAATCCTTTCGTAATTGCGGAAATGGATGCCCCGGGGAATGAAGTTGATCTGCCCGCCGGCCACCAGGTTGTTATCCGAAATGGTGTTGATGAACAGATAGTAGAACGGGAACACACAGATGAAGGTAAAGAGGATGAAGAAAATCACGATGGCCGTATCAAACAGCGGCTGCTGAGAGAAGAGGGCGTAGCTGACGATCAGGACGATCAGCGCCGCAATGACGACGGCGGCGGAGGTGACGGGCCATTCCCGCACGTTCTGGGAAACCACCGTGGGTTCATCCACCGATGCCTGCCATTCTTCGCATGCGCCGCCGAATATTGCGCGGGCGATTTCCTGGCCCTCCGCCTTCACCAGCTTCCCGGCGCTCTCCGTATCCGTCCAGGAGGCCATCAGCGTCAGCACCGATGGGTCCGCCGTGGTGGTGAACCCGATATGCCGGCGGATTTCCCCGGCCTTGGCGGCCAGCCCCGCCGCCGCGGCCACCCGTTCGCAGAAGGCGTCGTCGGCCAGATAGCCGTTCAGCGGCGTCACCAGGTCCAGGCTCTTTCCCAGGAATTTATCCGGCAGCGCGGACGCGGCCTCCTCCGTCACCCGGAAGGCCACCTGCACGGCGGTGCCGCTTTCATTCAGGGCGGTTTCCGTCACGGTCGCCTGGGTTTCCCCCGCCGGCGCGCCGAACACCATCACGCCCATCTGGTCCGCTGCCGCCCGGGCGAGGTGCTTGACCGTTTCGGGGTCGTCGTTTTTGATGGTCAAAAGGAGGGTCCTGTTCGTTTCGTCCGCCGGGTCGGCGGCCACGCCGATCATGTTTTTGACGTCCTTGGGCTTGATGAGGATGCCGGCGTCTTGACTGACCTGGTCGGATACGCTGCGATAAAACAGGCCCTTGTTTTTGCTGCCCACGTTCGTCAGTTCTTCCCTGAGGCCGCCCATGATATCCAGCGTCACCACCGTCAGGGAGGAATCCCCCGAGGAGGTCAGCGTTTCCGTATCCTGCACGTGAAGCTGCGTGCGGACCGAGGAAGAATACACGGGCACGGCGATGTGCTCGCAGTAAAGATATGCCGCCCCGGCGGCCAGCACCGTGCACCCGGCAATCAGCAAAAGCTTCTGCCAGAATTTCAGGGTGATGCGCTTTGACAGGAACCCGTTTCTCTTTTCCATACGCGCACCTCCTCAAATGATGCTTTCGCCGCGGACGGCCTTGGAGATGCCGTTTGCGCCGAAGAGCAGGATCACCGCGATCACCGATTTGAGAATGCCGATGACCGTGGACACGGAAAGCTGGTTGTTGCCGATGCCCAGATTATACACATACAGGTCCAGCACCTGGATATAGTCGCCGTTGTAGGGATTGGAGAAAACCAGATACTGCTCCATGCCGTTGGAAAGGATGCCCGCCACGCTCATCAGCAGCATCACCATGTAGGTGGGGATGAGGCCGGGGATGGTGATGTGCCAGATGCAGCGGAAGCGGTTGGCCCCGTCCACCCGGGCGGCCTCGTAAAGCTGCTGGTCGATGCCGGCGATGCCGGCCACGTAGATGATGGCGCTCCAGCCCAGGCCCTTCCACGTGCCCCACAAAAGCATCTTGATCCAGGTCCCGTCCGCGCTGGCCAGGTAATCCGTGCGGGTGAACCCGGCGGTGGAAAAGATGCTGGCCAGGTTGTTGATCAGGCCGTCCGCCGCGAAAATGGACAGGGCCACCGCGTAGACCAGCACCCAGCTGAGGAAGTTGGGAATGGTCGTCAGGGTCTGCACGGTGCGCTGGAATTTGGTATAGCGCACCTCCGCCAGCAGGATCGCAAACGCGATGGGCAGCCAGGACGTGGCGATGCCCAGGCCGCTCATAATCAGCGTATTGCGCAGCACCTGCAGTATCTTGGCGGAAAAGCCGGGGTCGTTGATCAGCATGGTGAAGTTGCTGAAGCCCACAAAGATTTCCTTGGTCAGCTCGTCCCCTGCCTTGGCATCATAAAAGGCGTAGCGCCAGCCGTAGATGGGCAGGTACGCGAACACGAAGGAAAGCAGCAGCACCGGCAGGAACATGATGAAGAGCTTGTATTTCTCCTCCATTTCCGCCTTGTCCTCCGCGCACTTCACCCGATAGGTGAACAGCAGCACCGCCAGCGAGGCCGCCAGCACCAGCGCCCCGCCCACGGTCCACGCCGTGTTGGCGAAGGCGGGCCACTGCAATGCCAGGTTGTTCAGGTGCTCCTCGATATGGCCGGCGGGCAGGTCCATGCCCCGCACGAAGCCCTCGATGCTCTGGTAGGCGGCGCGGTTAACTGCCAGTCCCGACAGGATCAGCGCCCCGCCGCACAGCGGCAGCCACACGCCGATCCGGCGCATTTTCCGGTTGCCCAGGCTGACGCACGCGCCGACCCCGCTCAGCACGGCGCCCAGCAGGATCATGGCGCAGCCCAGCATGGACTGGCGCAGGTCCGCGCCGCGCAGGGCAAAGCGGTTCCCTTCGGTCATGTAAGCGCCCAGCTTGGTGGTGATCGTTGAATATGAAGTCGCCGAGGTGAGCAGCGTCAGGTTGCCGCTGATCTGGGCGGAAATCCTGCCTGGATTGAAGGGCGGGAAAAACACCATCAGGAACACCAGCAGGATCACGATCCTGTGGGTCCACAGCGCGGCCCTTTCCGGCCCCGTCTGATCCGTGAGCGCCTGACGCTTCCGGGGAGCGTATTCAGCCATAGGCCAGCCTCTTTTCGGTGGGGAATAACGCGGCGGCGCCGGTCAGGGATCAGCGCCGCCGCAGGGGGGTCATTCGGTCATTCGGTGAGGCCCTTCACGGTGAAGGTGATGGTGATCTTGGCGTCCGCGCCGGGCACGGTGTAGCCGAAGGGCGCTTCGCCCCGGTTGTATTCGTCGATGACAACGATGCGCACGTAATCGCCCGAGGTATCGATATCGGTATACTTCTGGGTGGCGGCGTCGCCGATCTTGACGCGCACATCCTCGATGGTGACAAAGCCGTCCTTCACCAGCTTGGAGGGGATTTCGGTGGAGACGAACAGGAGCCGGAAATAGGTGTCGGCGCCGAAGCCCATTTCGCCGGTGGTGAGGGATACGCTGTATTCCCCTTCATTGGTCAGCAGCGCGTCCTCAAACACCCCGCCGTAGTCCACGGCATTGTTATCGGCGTCCCAGCCCACCAGGTGGGTGAAGAAGCCGGGGTTGGTTTCGGAATCGCGGCCATAGTTGCCCTCGTCCCAACTGTTGCGGAAGATATAGCTTTCAGTCTGCACGCCGATGTAGGCATTGTAATCGGCCTTCTGCATCTCCGCCGCTTCCTCCTCGGTCAGAGGCGCGTCGGCGCTCTTCTCGATGGGCTTGCCATAGATGAAGTCGAAGGTCACTTCGATGGTTTTCACATCGGTGAAAGCATCCTTCTTCACGATCATGGAGGTGGCATCTTCCAGGTTGCCGTCCGCGCGGCGGGCGTCAGAAGGCAGCACGCCGCCGGTCCATTCGTTGAAGATATTTTCCCGGGTGGTGATGCCGTCGTCGGAGGAGGTGTAGCCCTTGGTGGTTTCGATGGGCTCCCCGTTCACCTTGATCTCCAGAATATCAATGAAATAGCCGTTGAAGGTGTTTTCACCGTTCTGAATACCAACCGCGGAGAAGGACATATCTGCCGCCGCCTGCGCAAATTCCAGACCGACGGTATAGGTCCCGGGGCCAGTGATTTCCGCGCTCGTGACAGTCACGCCTTCCGAGGGTTCTCCTCCCGTATAGGAGATGGACCAGTCGCTGTTTGCATACATCAGGAATGCCGTATCCGTAACCGGAATCAGGGAGAAGTCGATTTCCACGCTCTTCACCCCCGTGAACAGGGCGGGATCCACGATTTCGGCGGAAGCGTCTTCCGTCTTGCCGTCCCAGGAACGGGCGTCCTCAGGAATCACGCCGTTGGTCCAGGCATTGTAGATATTCATCCTGGTTTCCACGCCGTTATCGGAAGAAGTGTAGCCCTTGGTAAACTCAATGGCTTCGCCGTTGACGCGAATGGCATTGATCTTCAGGTACGCGCCGGGATAGGTGACTTCGCCGTACTGGATGCCCAGGGCGGTGAAAGCCAGATCCTTCACTTCCTCAGCGAACTCCAGCCCCACGGTATAGTCGCCAAAGTCCTTGATTTCCGCAGCGGTAACCTTCACTTTTCCATCTTCGCTGTCCGTAATGCCGAAATTGGAAACGCTCCAGTCGTTGTTGGCATACATGATGTAGGCATGATCCACGCCATGCTCCAGCAAGGTGAAGTCCACGGCGATGGTCTTGACATTGGTGAAGATTTCCGGATCGACGATCGTGGATGTGACATTCTCCAGCGTGCCGTCCCAGGAACGGGCATCCGCCGGGATTTCGCCGTTCGTCCAGACATTGTAGATATTCATCCTGGTTTCCACGCCGTCATCGGAAGAAGTGTAGCCTTTGGTAAACTCAATCGCTTCCCCGTTGAGCCGGATGGCGTCAATGCGAATCAGATAACCGGGAAAAACGTTCTCTCCGTTATCGATTTTCAAGGCAGAGAAAGAAATGTCATTCGCTTCCGTTTCAAATTCCACTTCCGTTGTGTAGCTGCCCGCGCCGGTCAATTCCGCCGCGGTTACCTTCGCCTTGTCCGTGCTTTCATCGCTCATTGATGAAATGGACCAGTCGCTGTTTGCATACATAATATATGCATGCGGGAAAGCCTGTTCCTCTTCCGCAATACCGGAGGTAAAGCAGCCGAGCCCCAAGAGCAGCGCCATACCAAGCGCCAGAATGGTTGCCAGTGTCTTTTTCATGGTGTTTCCTCCTTTAAGATGGTTGGATGTGGCAACGGATTTATCGCTTCTGCCGCTGTGGCAGGCAAGCACATTTACGCCTTGGCGGGGCCCAGGGTCTCCCCTTCGATGAACGCCCCGCTGACGGTGATCTGCCGGGGCTGGTGTCCTTCGGGATTTTCCACGGCGTCCAGCAGCAGCTTCACCGCTTCCCGGGCGATGGCCTGGGTGTCCTGCCGGTAGGTGGTCAGGCGCGGATGGGTCATCTGGGTCATGCGGATGCCGTCGTAGCCGATCAGGCTGATGTCCCGGGGCACCTGCAGCCCCTTCCGGGCCAGCACGCTCAGCGCGCCCAGGCAGCTGAAATCGTCGGGGCAGAGGATGCAGGTGGGCACTTCCCCGCACGCCATCAGCTTCTCCACGGCCAGGGCGCAGGCGGCGGGATCATGGAAATGGCTTTGGGGCATGTATTCCGTGGGCACCCGGATGCCCAGCTCCGCGCAGCCTTTATAAAAGCCGTCGGTGCGCTCCCGGGTAACGGTGCTGTCCTCCCCCCGGATGAAGGCGATCCGCTGATGGCCCTTCGCGGCCACCGTCTGCACGATCTGCTCCATGCTTTCACGGTTGTCGCACATCACGCAGTCGCAGCCCTCATAGGCGTGATCGATCACCACGGTGGGGATGCTGCCGGCGGCCAGGCGCATCACATCGGCGGAATTGAAATCCGCCTGGATCACCAGCGCGCCGTCCAGGTTCCGCCGCCGGGCGCGTTCGTAATAACTGCCCGCGTCGCTTTCAGCAAAGCGGCGGAAAAACGTCAGGTCATATCCCCTCTCTTCGGTGGCGAAGCGCAGCTCATTGAGCAGGGAACTGAAATACTCGTGATCCATCCGGTCCTCATAGAGGATCCCGATATTATTGGAGCGGCTGGTTTTCAATGTTTTTGCTGCGGCATTGGGGTAATACCCCATTTCCTTGGCCACCTGGCAAATATACGCCGTATTTTTTCCGGCCGGGTCGGTCAGGCCGTTCAGCGCCCGGGAAACCGTCGCCGCGGATACGCCGCAGGCCTTGGCAATGTCCTTCAATCTGACCAAGCCGGTTCCCCCCTTCTTTTCATGCGAATGAAAAATCGCAAATTTTGTAATCGTTTGCAAATTCATTATAATTTGCCGTGTTCAAATTGTCAACCCTCAATTCATGTTTCTTTTGGTGACAATCATATCCTATTTTGACATTGCAATTTCCTTACACACAAAAAAGCGGAGGCCCGCGCCTCCTTTTCCCGTTTTAAATCGCAATCGTTTAATTTTCTTCCCTATATAAAAGGGGCGCCGCTGAAAGTCCGCCCCGCTCTCTTCACTCCTGCTGCTTCGCCGCCCGGACGGAGCGCATGTAGGCTGCGGGTAGCATGCCCGTTTCCCGCACAAAGGCGCGGCGGAACGTGCGCATGTTTTCAAAGCCGCACTGGTCGCTCACCTGGGTCAGCGTGACGTAGGGATCGCGCATGAGCATGGTGGCCTTGTCGATGCGGATGGCGTTGATGAAGCGGCGGAAATTGACGCGGAACTGCTGGGCGAACAGGTGGGACAGGTGGGATTCGCTGATGCCCAGGTGCCGGGCCGTGCTGCTGATGGTGATATTTTCGCAGGCGTGATCGTATACATAGCGCACGATGCGCGCCCCCTGGCCCCGGTCGTGATAATCCACGGCGGGATGAAAGCGCATCCCGCTGAGGATATGGGCCAGCAGCAGGTGCAGATACGCCAGCCGCAGGGGCGATTCCGCCCCCTCCGGGAGCGCCAGCATTTTTTCAATGGCAAAGCGCACGTCGCTCAAGCCATATGCGCCGCGCAGCACCGGCTCATCCGGCAGCTGGGTATGGAACGTATTGGAGAATTCCGCGATGGTATCCGCCGGGAAAAAGGCGGCGAAGCCCCGGGTGTCGGGCGCGATGGTATCAAAGCTGTGGGGCGCCAGCGGAAAGGCGATGGCCGCGTCCCCGGCCGCCAGGGCATACGCCTTGCCATCCAGCTGCATGGTGCATCCGCCGGAGAGGACGACCACCAGCTCCACGATCTCATGCACGTGCAATGGGAACGGGGAATCGGTCATCGGCCCCACGAAATACGGCTCGGTTCTCGATTCATAAAACGCTTTCATGCCGATTGCCCTCCTGATTGCAGTTTCTGTCCTTTTTTTCAGTATACCAGGTTTTCCCTGTTTTGAAAATGCACTTTTGAAGAAACGGCTGTTTTTGTCCCTAAAAATACATAAAACGGTATTGTTTCAGGATAGTGCGGATGATATGATAGATATATATTTCGGCGGGGAGCCGCAAAAAATCGGCGCGTCCCACAGGCCAAAAAAGCAGAAAAAAGCACATTCAGCATCAATTTCCAACAACGGAGGAGGGATGGACATGCAGAGGGACGAAAGGCGGATCAATTACAAAAAAATGCGGTCCTACAAGGAGTTCCTGTACATTCTCCCCTTCCTGCTTCTGGTGGCGGTTTTCTTCTATTTCCCGCTGTACGGATGGATCTACGCCTTCCATGATTACGAGCCGCCCTATCCCATCACTGCGGAGACCTTCGTGGGGTTCAAGTGGTTCGCGTACCTTTTTTCCAATTCCGTTCGGATCAACGATGTGATCCGGGTGCTGCGCAATACCTTCGCCATGAGCGGCATTTCCCTGTTCTTCTCCTGGTTCCCCATGGTGTTCGCGGTGTTCCTCAACGAAATCAAATGCCGGCCCTATAAGAAATTCGTCCAGACGGTGACGACCCTGCCCAACTTCATTTCCTGGGTGCTGGTGTTTTCCATCGCCTTCCACGTGTTCAGCACCACCGGGGCGGTGAACACCGTGCTGCTGGACCTGGGCTGGATCAAAAAGCCCATTTCCTTCCTCAAGTCTTCCGAGCATATCTGGTTCAAGATGTGGCTGTGGCTCACATGGAAAAACGCAGGCTGGGCCGCCATCATGTATCTGGCCGCCATCACCGGCATCGACGAACAGATGATCGAGGCCGCCAAGGTGGACGGCGCCACGCGCATGCAGATCATCCGCCACATCACCATCCCCAGCATCCTGCCCACCTATTTCGTCATCGTGATGCTGAATATCGCCTCCTTCCTCTCCAACGGCATGGAGCAGTACTACGTGTTCCAAAATGCCTTCAATCAGAAGTACATTGAGGTGCTGGATCTCTACGTTTATAATTTCGCCACCAGCGGACGGGGGAATTATCCCCTTTCCACCGCCCTGAGCATGCTCAAGAGCGTGGTCAGCGTTGTCCTGCTGCTGGGGACCAACAAGATTTCCAAGCTGGTTCGCGGCGAAGGCTTCATTTGACGAGGGGAGGGAAGCGGAATGGTCCATCCGGTCATCCATGCCAAAAAGGCGCATATGCACCGCAGCTTCGGGGATAAGCTCATCAGCGTGATCACCTATTTCGTTTACGCGATCTTCGCTTTCGTGTGCGTGTACCCCTTTTATTATATCATCATCAACTCCATCAGCGCCAACAACCTCAGCGAGCGGGGCAAGGTGCTGTTCTATCCCATTGATATCCATTTTACCAACTATGAACGGCTGGTGCATATCCCCGGCCTGACGGACGCGGCGCTGATGTCCGTTTCCCGCACGGTGGTGGGCACGGTGCTGACGGTAATCATCGCCGCCTTCCTGGGGTACATGTTCACCCGGAACACCCTCTGGAAAAGGAAATTCTGGTATCGCTTCGTGGTGGTCACCATGTATTTCAACGCCGGGATCATCCCATGGTATCTCACCATGAAAACCCTGGGGCTGACCAATAATTTCTGGGGCTATATTTTCCCAACGATCATACAGCCGTTTTACATCATTCTGTGCAAGACCTACTGCGAATCGGTGCCCCAGGCGCTGCAGGACGCGGCGGAGATCGACGGGGCGGGCACGCTGCGCATCTTCTTTTCCATCATGCTGCCCGTCATCAAGCCCATCCTGGCCACCATCGCCATTTTCGCCGCCGTGGCCCAATGGAACGCGTTTCAGGATACCCTGCTGCTGATGACGGATAAAAAGTATTACACCCTGCAGTTCGTTCTATACCAGTACATCAACCAGGCCAGCAGCTTAAAGGCGCTGGTGAGCAACGCGTCCACCACCACCAACGTAAGCGCGGTGCTCGCCACGGCGGCCACCGCCACCTCCATCCGCATGTCGGTGACCGTGGTGGTGGTGGTGCCCGTGATGCTGATCTACCCCTTCTTCCAGCGTTTCTTCACCCAGGGCATTATGATCGGCGCGGTGAAGGGATAACATTCGTTCCTTAGGGCACAATGCCCAAATAATAAAGGAGGGATACTATGAAACGGTTACTGGCTCTCTTGCTGATTTGCTCCATGGTCATCACCGGCGGGCTGGTCAGCGCAATGGCGGAGGATGAGCTCCTCACCATCGACATTTACGACGAAGCCGCGAACTATCATGGCGTACAGACCGGCTGGTTCGCCAAGGTCGTAAAGGATCGCTTCAACCTCGAACTGAACATCCTGGCGCCTCAGGTGGCCGGCAACGACATGCTGACCCGCCGTTCCGAAGAAGGCAACCTGGGCGACATCGTGATCGTGGACAAGAGCATCTTCAAGTCCCTGTTGGAAAACAACCTGGTGCGGGATATCAGCGACAAGCTGCCCGGATGCGAAAACATCATGCGCTTCCAGAAGCAGATCGACGCCTATAACAAGGAGCTGACCGGCGAGGATGGCAAGTACTACGGCATTCCCGCTGAAATGACCGATACCGCCCCCGACACCCTCACCGACGACGTGATCTATTCCTCCCCCATGCTCCCCTGGGATCTGTACACCGAGATCGGCCGGCCGAAGCTGCAGAACCTGGATGACTTGCTGGACGCGCTGGAAAAGATCCACGAGATCCATCCCACCAATGATGCCGGCGACCCGGCCTATCCCTTCTCTCTGTGGCCTGACTGGGACGGCAACGACAACATGATCGGCATTGCCAACGTGGTGCAGCTCACCACCTGGTACGGCGAAAAGATCAAGCAGAGCGCCATCCTCAAGCCCGACAACACCTTCACGCCCATCTATGATCGGAATGCCGCCTACTACAAGATCACCAAGTTCTTGAACGAGGCGTATCAGCGCGGCCTGGTGGACCCCGATTCCGGTGAGCAGAACTGGGATTCCGCCTGCGCCAAGATGGGCGCCCGTCAGGTGGACATGATGTGGTACAGCTGGCAGGTGGGCTTCACCAACAGCACCGCCTCCGCTGCCGCCGGCAAGTCCTTCATCTTCATCCCCGTGGCGGATCAGCTCTACTATGCCGATGCTGACCGTTACTATGGCGCGGACCGTATGTGGGGCATCGGGTCCCAGGTGGAAGGCGAAAAGTACGACCGGATCATGGCGTTCCTGGATTGGTACGCCAGCCCCGAAGGATTGACCTTCCAGCACGTAGGCATCGAAGGATTGAACTACACCAAGAATGAAGACGGCACCTTCTCCGTGCTGGATACCGAAGCCCTGGCCAAGAACGCGCCGGTGCCCGAAGAATACGGCGGCGGCGGCTACAGCGACGGCAACAACGCCATCAACCAGTGGATCGGTGCTTCTATCTGCGTTAACCCCGATAACGGAGAACGCTTCCCCTACAAGTTCTGGTCCTCCTACCGTGCCTGGGAAAAGGAAAACGACAAGACCAAGGCCGAATGGAGCGAATACTTTGAAGCGGACAATCCCGTGGACTACATGAAGAAGAACGGCCAGCTGCTGGCCAGCCCCAGCGTCAGCTTCGCTGCGCCGGACGACCAGGGCGAAGTCAAGACCAACCGCGAACTGGTGAACAAAGAGCTGTGCAACTACACCTGGCGGATGATCTTCGCGGAAACCGACGAACAGTTCGAGAGTCTGTGGGACGAAATGGTGCAGCAGATGGACGGCTTCGGCTTCAAGGAGCTGTATGATTACGACGTATCTGTGTACCAGGTCGAGCTGGATGCCAAATTGGCCGCCGCTCAGTAATTTCCCGGAAATCCAGGGGGCGCTCCATCCGGAGCGCCCCTTTTTGAAAGGATGGCCGCTATGAATACCGATCTTTCCGCCCTGCTGCCGGACGGCCGGCCCTTTGCCTTCTGGGAAAAGGAGGGCGAATACACCCAAACCCTGCATGTGGATGGAAACAGCTCTGCCGCCTCCGACGAAAACGACGGCAGCGCCGGCCATCCCTTCCGGACCGTTCAGCGGGCCGCCGAACTGGCTGTGCCCGGCACCCGGGTGCTGATCCATGCCGGGCTGTACCGGGAATGCGTGCATCCCCGCCGGGGCGGCATGGATGCGGCGCACATGATTTGTTATGAAGCCTTCGGCGACGGGCCGGTGATCCTCCGGGCGTCGGAGGAGATACATTCCTTCCAGCCCAGCACCGGCTGGCGGCTCAAGGGCTTTGATCCCGCCCAGGACGTATCCGGGGCGCGGGTATACGCCCACCGGCTGGAGGCGGATATGTTCCGGGGCTATAACCCCTTCTGCGCGGTGAATATCCTGCATGATCGGCTGTTTATCGAGTACGATAAAACGGACATGACCCCCTACCTGAACCGCCGGGGCTGCGTGTTCTGCGACGGGAAGCCCTTACGGCAGGTGCCCCTGTACCGGGACATGGGCGAAAGCGACGGCACCTACTGGGTGGAGCACAACGGCCAAACGGTGCATTTCCGATTGCCCGGCGACGCGGACCCCAAGGACCACCTGATCGAAATCACCGTGCGGGAGCAGTGCTTCGCGCCGGAGGAGCCTTTCCTCTCCTTTATCAAGGTGAAGGGCCTGATCTGCGAGCACGCCGCCACCGGCGCGCCGGTGCCCCAGCGGGGCGCCATATCCGCCGGCCGGGGGCATCACTGGATCATCGAGGACTGCCAGGTGAACTGGTCAAACGGCGTGGGCATCGACGTGGGCAACGAATGCTGGCACCATGAGCATACGCCGGGGGAAATCATCGGCCATTCGGTGATTCGCCGCTGCAAGATCCGGGACGCAGGGGTGTGCGGCATCGCTGGGCTGTTCGCGGAAGAAATGCTCATTGAGGACAACGTCATCGAAGGCACCGGCTGGCAGAAAATGGAATTGAGCTGGGAGGCCGGGGCCGTCAAGCTGCACAACAGCGTGAACGCCCTGATCCGCCGCAACGTATTTTGCAATACCCTGCGGGCGGATCACCTGTGGCTGGACTGCGGAAACGAAAACAACCGCATCACCGGCAACCTTTTTCTCAACGGCATCCAGCAGCGGGAGGCCATCTTCATCGAATGCACCCGGGATGGGGTCAACCTGATCGACAACAATATCATCTGGAACGTGGAGGGCCGCTTCGACCCGGAAAAAATCCCCGCCGAGCCCGGGTCCTCCGGCTGGTACAAGCTCAGGGAAAACGATGCCGTGAACGGCTACGCCGTCTACGCCGAGGGCACCGACCGGCTGCATATCTCCCACAACCTCATCGGAAAATGCCGCTACGGCGGCTATTACGCCAAACCCGTGCCCTTCCGCATGCACGCCTTCGACCGGGGCGGCACATCCCGCAAGGCCAAAATATTCAATAATATCTTTTATGACTGCGGCGAAGCGGCCATCTGCTTCCCCACCGCCGATAACCAGGCGGAGGGCAATCTGTACGTAAAAATGACGGGCGGGTATCTCCGGGTC
>Ga0079305_1002071_pt1 | contig 20090 bp, 13 predicted proteins | sample LMS_cellobiose_e_FD_79183 | JGI IMG/M metagenome (GOLD analysis project Ga0079305, IMG submission 79183) | Rumen-fistulated moose microbial communities from Alaska, USA - LMS_cellobiose_enrichment | ecosystem: Host-associated > Mammals > Digestive system > Stomach > Rumen fluid ... | reverse complement strand
GAAAGTCCGAATCTTCGAAAAATCCTCCTTAAAAATCCCCTCTTTTATCATTTTTTTCAAAAAAAATATGACGTCGGTTTTCATCAAAGTTTATATTTTATTCAAATTATCAGTCAGGAAGCTGCCAACACTGAATCGTGGTATCAAAACTCCCACTGATCAGCCGATTTTTCTGCGCGTCATAAAGTAAAATGGCAATCGTTCCGGAATGGCCGGTACCATGAGCAATTTCCGTCCCGGAAGTAATGTCCCAAACACGAATCAGGTTAAAACTGTCACCCGACGCAATTCGGTTATCTCCACAAAAAACAAGCGAAAATGTTTTTCCGACATTTGTATTGATGGACTTTACAACCGATCCTGTTTTCATATCCCAGATAACAATTTTGTTATCCTCGCCCGTTGCCGCCAGCCGGGTTCCGTCACTGTTAAAAGAAAGGGAGTGAACCCGTCGACTCATTTCTTTCAGATCAAACATGACCTGACCGGAGACGGTATTCCAGACACGAACTCCTCCTTTGCGTCCTCCCACGGCAAACAGCGTTCCGTCCGGAGAAAACTGAACCGTCTCGAGATTACCGTTTGGCGTTGCCCAATCGCCGATATGGGTACCGTCCATGGGATTGAAGAGTACAACTTTGGCGTCATATCCACACACTGCCAGAACTTTGCCATTTGGGGCATAACAAAGAGCCTTGGCTCCGACAACCTTGGGAGAAAGAGTACGAACCAGTTTATAATCCTGAGCATCCCAGATACTGATCGTCCCATCCTGGCTTGCTGTTGCGAAACTGTCGTTTAACGGGGAAAAATCCACAAAACGAACCCAGTCATTTCGTTCTACCAGGGAAAAACTCGCTGTTGTGTTATCATCTTCCGTATTCCATATATAAACCTGGGCATCATCTCCCCCAACAATAACATCAGATTGATTCGCCGTAAACGCAATCGCTGTAACAACCGGTTTGTGATCAACATCCTTAAACGGAAACGTCAGGATACTGACCTGCTCCAGTTCCGGGGAGCTGGTTGTATAATTATTTCCACCACTGGTTTGTGCATAAACGGAACAGATTAAAACCAAAAACAGAATACCTGCCAAACCCGCTATTGAAAATTTTTCGGTTCCAATTTTGTTCAAAGACAAATATCTGAAGCAACTCATTTTTTCTCTCACCTTCTGTTTTCCGGTCATTTGAACCGCTCGCCAATATAACTGATTTTATTGAGCATTTATCCGGCCTCGCAAAATATCATCCCGATTTCCGGATACTTCACCAAAAGAACCTGACGGTGTTCCGTCTTCTTTAAAATCCAGCGAAAATTTCGTATTTTTTACCTGAATTTTTATTTTGAACAATGAAAACTTTGAAAATCAAAACGAAACTTTTTCGTTTTCGGGGGGTTTAAAAATTTTCGTCCGGTCACTATTATTACGGGAAATCAAATAATTTACCGAAAAAGTTTTTCCCCCCCTTTCAGTGTAATCACTCCATTATGGATTCTAATCGTTTGGTATTTCACTTATGCTTCAGCAAATCACCTTGAAATTCAACATTTCGATAAATATTCCCGCAGAAAAAACAATTCCAACGTTTATGCCAGTTTTATCTGTTATGTCAATTACATTCCTGTCCGTTTTGGACTTTTACAGCTCCGGTGTTTTTGAATCTGGGCAACACAAACAAACGCGCTCCTGTTCCCCGGGAATCCTGTAAAATCGTTAACCCTGCTCATTTAAAAACAGACCGAAAATCAGATGACGGTAAAAATAATCAACTTCAGTACAAGCGTTCGGCAAAAATCAATTTTAACACTAAATTTTGCTTTAATTCATATATCATAATAGGCGATAAAATTACAATTTATCAATTATTCAGGAAGAAAAATACAAAATAACAATTTAATACAAATTAACTGTGGAATATTACCTGAAAAACAACTATAATAAAATAATGAGTATCTTACACCATAGAATCAGGTTACCTTTATCGCAAAATGAAGAAGATTTCATGAAAGATTCAAGTAAGTGGAAAACGGGCCATCAGAAAATGATGACAAAACGAAAGTCTCATGGTAAGTTAGCTAAAACACTGATTTATCTATTGATTATTCTGATAATTATCGGCGCCTGCGGGTATGGGGGTTGGAAATACTTTTTTGATTCCTCAAAGCAACAGGCCAATGTTATTTTTGCTAACGCGACTCTCGGTACTTTTGTTCATGAAGTCAATGGTAAAGGGAATGCCGAAAGCGCGGAAAACATTGACATTGCCTGTCAGGTGGAAGGTTCATCAACCATTATCTGGTTAATTCCGGAAGGTGAACGGGTCCAAGAAGGTGATGAACTTGTGATTCTGGATTCATCCAGTATTGAAAACACGTTAAGCAGTCAGCAGATTACCTATAATACGTCGACGGCGAAAGTTGCGTCCTCGCTGGCAACGCTTCGGACAGCGGAACTTTCACTGGAAGAATATATCGAAGGAACTTTTGAACAGAGCTGGACTGAAATCGAAAATTCCATTTTTACCGCTGTTGAGGAACAAAAACAGAAAGCGGACAGTGTCCGTTATACAGAGCAACTGCTTAAACTGAATTATTCGACGGACGCTCAGTTGAATGTTGACCGGGTTGCGATGCAGACCGCTAAAAACACGGTTCATGCCGCAAATCTGAAAAAAATGATTCTGTTGAAATACTCCAGTGAAAAACAGATCACGGAACTTATGTCCAAAATTGAAACAGCCAAGGCGGACGTTGATTCCAATACCTACACAAACCAGCTGGACAAAGAGCGACTGGATCACTACCGGGTACAATATGAAAACTGTACCATTAGAGCTCCCCAGGACGGCCAGGTTGTTTACGCCAACCAGGATTCCCGTCGTTGGTCCAGTGAATCCGATATGATTAAAGAAGGGGCGACCGTTCGCCAGCGGCAGGTTCTTATCCGACTTCCTGACCCGACTCAGATGCAGGTCAAGGCAATGGTTAATGAGTCAAACATTGCTGCTGTCAAAGCCGGCATGCCCGCCATCATCAGTTTTGACGCGATCTCCGGGCGTTCTTATCAGGGGGAAGTTATCAAGGTCAATCAGTACCCGGAAGTTTCCTGGATGTCGTCAGCCAAAGACTATGTAACCATCGTCAAGATTCTCGGTTCACAGGATGAAATCGCTTCTCTGCGGGCAGGTTTAACCGCGGAAGTTCGTATTATCGCTGACCGTCAGGAAAATGTTCTGATGGTTCCTGTCCAGTGTGTCCTTGAAAATAATGGAAAAACATACTGTCTTACCTATAATGATGGTGTTTGGGGCTGCAAAGAAGTTCTTTTGGGAGCTTCCAATGAAAAGCAGGTTATTATCATCAAAGGTCTTGAGGAAGGCGAAAAGGTGGTCAGCGGGGCTAAAATATATAAAAATAATGTCGTATTTCCTGCGGCGGATACCCCCTCCGTCTTTGCTGATGACCCGACTTATAAAGAAATGAAGAAACTTCAGGAGAAGGAAAAAGAAGTTCAGGAATCCGTGGCCAACGAGGTGGCAAACGCTTTTGACAATATGTCCGGTATGCCGGGAACGGCTCAGGCGGGAATGCCAACGGGAAGACCTCAGGGCGGTATGCAGGGGGCGGCTCAGGCGGGAATGCCAACGGGAGGACCTCAAGACGGTATGCAGGGGGCGGCTCAGGCGGGAATGCCAACGGGAAGACCTCAGGGCGGTATGCAGGGGGCGGCTCAGGCGGGAATGCCAACGGGAGGACCTCAAGGCGGTATGCCGGGGGCGGCTCAGGCGGGAATGCCAACGGGAGGACCTCAAGGCGGTATGCCGGGGGCGGCTCAGGCAGGAATGCCAGCGGGGGGACCTCAGGGCGGTATGCCGGGTATGCTGGCGGGAATGGTAACAGAAGAAACAGAGGAAGGAGAAAAGCCTGATCTGGAAGCCATGCAGGAGGCAAAAGACAAGGTTCTGCTCAAGCGATCGCAAAAAATTCAAAAATATTATGATCGAACCGCCATGGAATTATGTCGGGAGTTGGACATTAATGATGATAAATATATTACCCGGGAGGAAATTATTGAGGCCAAACGCCGTGAGCTTATGGGAACGTCCATTACAGAAAATTTCTCCTCGATTTCCTCGCAACTGATATCCGCAAACGCAACAAATAAGGTAAAAGAGGAAACAGAAGAGGACTCTCCGGAAAATCCGGATACATCGCATCAAGCAGCCGAAGTCCCACTTGAAACAGTTATCGAGGTGATTGTTCCTTCAGACATTACCAACGATACGGCATCGAAAGAAACTGTGGACGAACAGCCGAAAAAAGAGGAAACAGCCGTTACGGAAGTAACCACATCGACTGTGGATGCGGATATTGAGGAACAGGCCCAACATGCTGAACTTCTCGACTTTTTTGATGAATGGGATACGGATAAAGACGGAAAACTGAAACGAACCGAACTGGTGATTGGGTTCTGTACCTGTCGTAATCTTTATCAAAAATCCGAACAGCTCAATAAAGCGAGCGGCGAATCGAATACAAAGGGAGGGCTTCAGAAGTTCCTCAACATTGATGCGGAGGCGTATTTTACTCAAAACGATACCAATGCGGACGGAATGCTTTCTGAAAGCGAATATCCTGCCGACGACGCCGACGATTTGAAGTGGGTCGCCAAAAACCTGGATACCGACAAAGACGGTAATATCAGTCGTGAAGAATTCACGAAAGGAATTTCCGCACTCAAGCGAAAAGCCGGTGGCTCAACCACAAGGTCAGGCTCAGGAGGCGGAGCGCCCCCGCCGCCGCGTTAATCGATAAAAATTCCGTTCCTGTGCATAAACGGACGGGAACGGAATTTATCTTTTTGCATTTGAGTCTGTTATATTTAATACAGGTTGGAAATTCCCATTCAACACCCGGTTATTGTTCAGCAGGCATCCGGTGTCGTCTTCCGTTGAGTATTGATAATAAACGATCACAAACCTGGATGTTATCTGATTTTTGAAAAGATAAAAGTTAAAAAATGGTCAATCAATCCCAAACTCAGGAAATAAACAATCCGGATACGGCGCGAAACGCGGCTCATCTGACCGGAGTAACAAGAGAATATGTATTAAAAGGTGAAACTGTCCGTGCTCTCCGCGGGGTCGATTTAACCGTTCCGGAAGGAGATTATGTGGCCATTATGGGTGCCTCCGGATCTGGTAAAAGCACAATGCTGAATCTGCTCGGTTGTCTGGACCGACCAACCAGCGGTTCGATTTTTCTCGGAAATGACGATGTTACCAAACTGGATGATTACCATCTTTCGGAAATACGGGCCAGTCGAATTGGATTTGTTTTTCAGTCATATAATCTGATTCCGCAATTAACGGTTATTGAAAATATTGAAGTTCCCCTGTTTTATCAAAAGAATATCAATCTGAAATCCCGGCAGCGATGTATTGAGCTGGCCAAAATGGTCGGACTGGAAAACCGTATCAATCACCGTCCAACCCAGCTTTCCGGAGGTCAGCAACAACGTGTGGCGATTGCGAGAAGTCTGGTCAACGACCCCTATTTTATCCTGGCGGACGAACCAACCGGTAACCTGGATTCTATCACAACACGGGAAATTCTTGATCTGCTGGATCGGTTGAATAACGAAGGCCGCACGATTATTCTTGTCACCCATGAAGATGAAGTTGGCGAGCGAAGCCGGCGTATTGTCCGGTTGCGTGACGGTCAGGTTGAATCAGATGTCCGGCATCGTCCACTCGTCCCTGTTCCTCATCGCGGATAAATCTTTCCGTCAGGTAAAAGGGACTGTTTGGAAATAAAGACAGATTTTGGAAATAAAGACAGACTACTGAATAATGAATATCATCAGAACAATCTGATACTGGTAATATAAAATCATGATGCAGTTAATACGAACATTGCAGTTGGGAATCAAAAGTCTCTTTTTGCATCCAATGCGATCACTTTTAACCGTTCTCGGTATTTTTATCGGGGTGGCCAGTGTTATCTGGTTATTGGCTATTGGTGAGGGAATCAGTAAAAAAGCGCAGGAACAAATTGAAAACCTGGGGGCGGATAATATTATTGTCCGCTCTATTAAGCCGCCGAACGAAGTACTTGCCAGCGGTAATCAGGGACGTGGCCCACAAATCCCGGAATACGGTCTGACGCGGGCCGATTTCACCCGTCTTTCAGAAACGATTCCTTCCATTATTCAGGCGGTTCCCGTTCGTGAAATCCGACAGACGTTTCAAAAAGGACGCTGGAAGGTTGACGGTCGTCTCGTAGGATGTACTCCGGAATACGCGGACATCAACCGTCTGACGCTGCTGGAGGGCCGTTTTCTTTCGGAAAACGATAATAAATCCGCCCAGGACTACTGTGTTCTCGCGTCTAAAACAGCGGAAATTTTGTTCCCTTATGAAGATCCGATAGGTAAACTGGTTCGTGTCGGGGACAACTATTTTTACCGGGTGATCGGCGTCATGAATTCGCGTGCCCCGTCAGCCGGTATCGGCGGTTCCTTTGCAGCCCAGGATTATTCTTATGATATTTATATTCCCCTTAACACGTTAAAAACGCGAGTCGGTGACACGGTTGTCATTCAGCGGAGCGGTTCTTTTGAAGGGGAAACTGTCCAGCTTTCGCAAATCACGCTGAAAGTCCGCAGCACCAAAGATGTTATGGAAACCGCGGAGCTGATTAAACTGACGCTGGAAGCCAATCACAAATATGAAGATTACGGCGTCACCATTCCGTTGGAATTATTGGAACAGGCCAAAACAACCCGAATGATGTTCAATGTGTTTATGGGAATGATTGCGGGCATCTCCTTGATTGTCGGCGGTATCGGAATTATGAATATTATGTTGGCCACAGTAACTGAGCGAACACGTGAAATTGGCATCCGGCGCGCTCTTGGAGCCAAACAGGGAGACATTGTTCAACAGTTTTTGATCGAAACAATTGTTTTGTCCGTTGTTGGTGGTGGTCTTGGCGTTCTGGTCGGATTAACCTGTAAACCGGTTACCGTTTTCGCAATGGCGGCATTAAAAAAAGCAAATCCGGCATTGATGGCCAGTTTACCGGCCATTGTTCAGGAAATCAAGCCTATTATTGTTTATTGGTCCGTTCCGTTAGCTTTTTTCATCTCCGTTGTGATTGGGGTGGTTTTTGGACTTTATCCGGCCATTCGCGCTGCCAAAATGGATCCGATTGAAGCATTACGGCACGAATAAAACAACAACCGTCCGGCAATAAAAAGTGGTTTCATAATAAAATCGATAATTCTGCCTTTTTAAAGCAAGGTTTTTTATTCGAAAAATTTATGTCATGAAACTGCTTTTTTTGTGTTACCGGGGAAAACGGAATCATTCCCTCCCAGGGAATCCCCGACAATAAAAGTTGACGTTTGTGAGAACTTTGTTTCCTATTCATCTTGTTGATTATAAAACGTTTTTCAAGCTAATAGAATTTTATTTCCACTGGTTCTCTTTAAAAAGTCCGGGCAATTATATAAAATAACCGTGATTACCAGACAAGACCGTCGGAAAAATTAAAATTACCCGTAAAATCCTTCTTACAGATTACCGTCTTAAACAAAATCGATAAAATAGAGAAAATGTCCTTGATTTTTAAAAAATTACAAATACAATAGATAGTATCTGTTGGTTTCTGTTTTGTATCAGGCTGTAATTCAATTATTGCGATTTACAATAATAGCGTTTCTGTAAAAGAAATGATTGACAAATGTCATGGAATATTCAGGGATTACGTGACACGGCCTTGATAATTACACGAAATTGATTTTCTGAATGGAGTTGGAAAATGAAAAAGTATACTCAGGCAATATTACTTTTATTGGTTGGGATTGGTCTTGGGTTCTGTTTATCAACGGTTCGGGATGACGCTTCCGCGCAATACATGAATGGAAACAATCCCGGTCAGTCAACAGACAGTGTCGCTTCGCCAATGATGAATATGTATGAGGGAACAGGGCGAACACCGGCCAGAATAGCCCGTCCGCTGGAAGTTCCGCCGCTTTATGCGTTCGATACCAAAATCGACGACACCTGCCAGCAGATTACCCTGGTGGACTCGGAGACAAAACGTATTTGTGTTTACTGGATAAAGCAAAAAGCCAACAGCAGCACAATTCGGTTGGTCGCGTCTAAAACATTTGAATGGGACCTGAAACTGGATGATTTTAATGTTGAAGGACTTTCCTCGCAACAAATCAGAGATCAGGTGGAACGAGGAACCCCCTGAGTTGTTTTGATTTGATAGCATAACAATAAAATTGTATAAAAAATCAAAAAATGACGACAAAACAGGAATTCCGTATATTGAAAAATGGTTATTTCTGTTGTAATTGGAATGAGCTGGTAAAATATATTTGAAAAACAGTTTTATTCCTGATAATTATCATTTTTTAAATTTTATTAAAAAGTATAATTGTATATACCGAAGGTTATTATACCATCAGTTTTTATGTTTGGCATCGATAAAGATTTCCTCCGGAGTGCGTGTGTTCCTAACATTGAGCGACATTATTTACTGACATTCCCCGCAATGCCAGCCGATAATTCCGTGAAAAGATAATATAAGGATAATATGTATCATCTTCGGTGTTAAACCAATGTGTCATAACCTTTCGCTTGCCCCCTATTTTCGTTTCATTTTAAGGAATGAGTAATGTATTATAATCTTGAAAAAACGGCTGATGTCCTGGGAATATCCCAGGGTGACGTTAATCGGTTCCGGGAACAGGGAAAGCTTCGCGCCTTTCGTGACGGCGCCAACTGGAAGTTTCGCAAGGAGGATGTCGAGAAATTTTTAACGGAACTGATAAAAAACCGTTCCAAAGAAAATCTGGCGGAAAAATCGGATCTTCTCAATGAATCTGATGAAGAAATGCCAACCATGCTGGCCGATACATCGTCGTTTGATTCTCTCATTGACTCAACGGCGGATAATTTTGCCATCTCCGGTTCCGAGGCGGACGATGACGATCTCAAATTAGTCGATGATGATACATTTGACATTACTGATGATGAAAATCTTGAATCGGGCAGTTCAGGTTCCCTGCATCTGGGAAGTGACAGCGGAATTTCTCTCGGTTCGGACGAAGATATTCATTTAGGCGGTTCCAGCGGGATTTCACTTGGATCTGATAACGACCTTCAACTTGGGGGAAGTGACAGCGGTTTATCATTACTGGATGATCTTGGTGGTGACGGGGATGACGGATTCGTTCTGGGTGGTTCTAAAAGTGATTTGAATATCGGCACAAGCGACAGCGGTCTTTCTTTATTGGATGACAACGCAGCAGATTTTTCGTTGGACGAATCAACAAGCGTCACGGCTTCCGGAAACGAAGACGCGAAACAGGAGGATTCATCGTCTCAGGACAATGACGATGGGGGAATTTTTGAATTGGCGGACGAAGCCAGTTCCATTCTGACTCTTGACAAGGGTGCCAGTCCGGATACCGTAACGCTTTTGGATTCCGATGAAGATTTCCGTCTGGCTCCGGAAGCGGAAAACGCTCAGGAATCTGATTCCGAAAGTTCTTCTCAGGTCATCAATCTTGTGGATGAAGATCCCAATAGTTTATTCATGTCGGAAAGTGATGACAACAGCGGTGCTTATGGTACTTCGGAAGAAACCACTGACGCCGGGTTTTCCGCCCCCGGATCCGGAATGGAATCGGCGTTTGATTTTGGAGGTACCACTGAAGCCACTGATTCCACATCACCCTTTGGCGGCTTTTCCGATATGGGAACAGAGGGAACGGAGGAGTCTGCATCCGGTTCGATCGATTTCACGTCCATCGGTGATGGCGATATTACCGGCACACAAACGCTTCCGGTTACCTCCGGTTGTTCATACGCCGCCGGCAAAGGATGTCTTCAGGAACCTAATTTTACCGGAATGTCGATTGGTTTGGGATTGGTTCCCTGTATTGTCTTGCTGATTCTGGCAGGAATCGGCGCTTATGAGTTGATTCGCTCCATCTGGAGTTGGGAGCAGCCGTTTGGACTTTCCGGAGCCGTTTTGGAAATGTTCGGCGGACTGTTCAAATTATTCTGAATGGTGTTTTTTCAACTAACCGCTACACGATTCAATCAAGTAAAACGCCTGCCCGTTTGGTAAGATAAACAGGCAGGCGTTTTTTATTTGGACTCAGGACCAATTTGAAAATTCCCCATTTTCGGAATCGGAGAACATCAATTTCCGGCTCGGCTGTTAAGATCAGGCTTCCGGAAGCTCATAGCCCTTGCGTCGTGGACGGTCAATATAGGAATTTGCCTCGTCATCATTGATAAACTGTTCTTTGGCGGGATCCCAACGGAGCGGACGATTCAAAATCCGGGTAATATTGGCCAGATGACAAACCGTAATACTGCGATGACCGATTTCGACATCCGCATGGGGACGTTCACGAGTCGCCATGCAGTCAAAAAAGTTTTCAATATGTTGACGGGCAATCCAGGTCGGTCCCTCCGGCGGGTCCGGTTCGGGAGCGTCTGCGATCAGGCTTTCCGGGTTCGCTTTAAGGTTATTACGGTTGATTTCCAGATTTCCCTTTTCACAACGGAAAATAGCACCGCCGCAGGGGCCCTTATCCATATCAATTTCAAACCGGACTTCAACCCCATTGGCATATTTCATGATAATTTTACCATTACCGTCCGGATGAGGAAGAATGGCAACCGGCCCGGTATTGTCAGCGCCAAGAGCCCATTGAATCTGATCAACCCCATGGGCTCCCCAGTTCGTCATTTCACCGCCCGCGTACTCACGCCACATCATCCAGCCAAGCAACATGGAGTTGAACTTATGATATTCCGTCGGCCCCTGCCAGGCATCCCAGTTAAATCCTTCGGGAATCGGCTGCTCTTCGTACTCTTTGGGAATCGGTTCACAGAACGGATAGTTACAGGCCTGGACAACTCTAACCTTGCCCAATTTCCCTTCACGGATCAGACGGCAACCGAATTCATTCAGACGCATGGATCGCTGCTGGGAACCGACCTGAAGAATCTGTTTTGAGTTACGGACAATATTCACGAGTTGACGTCCCTCACGAATATAAGTGGTCAACGCCTTTTCCGCGTAAACATCCAGACCGTTTTGAATGGCCCGTGCCGCGGCAATCGTCCGGCAGTGATCTTGGGTAATGACAAAAGCGCAATCGAGCTTTTCGTGCTCAAACATTTCAATGTCACTGTTGTACATATTCCAGTTCTCGCCCTCTTCAATGAGTCCATTTGCTTTTTTCTCATTGACACAGTCAATCATCTTCTGTCGCCAGAAATCCGAAACCGCGACAATTTTTCCCCGTTCCTTGGGGATATGGTTCATCAGACCACGGGCACGTCCGCCTGTACCGACAAATCCGATGATAATCCGGTCATTGGCTCCCGGCTTTCCATCCTGGGCCAGAACGCCGCGAGGAATCAGGGTTGGAATGGTCAATGACGCTGTTAAAGCTGTCGTCTGTTTCAAAAAAGTTCGTCGACACTGTTTCATAAAATTCCCTTCAATTCAATAATTCAATTCAATACGGGTAATATTATCTCCGGAAATGCCCGTCAAAAATCAATTTTTAACCCCGGTAAAACACCAACGGACTTTCATGCCTGAATTCCCCGGTTTGAAACCTGTTTGGTATTTGCGCGTCAATGAAACTTATAAACAAAAACAGGGAGATTTTTTCACGGTATAAGCCGGGAAACGGTTTCATTGCCCAATGGCATCGCGGAATAAAAGGAAGAATGACTCTGCTGACGCATTTGCCGGGCAGTCATTCCAAAAACCTGGCGAAAGACACGTAAAAAATACTCAGTAACCGGAAAACCAACCGACTCCGCGATAACGTCAATCGTCAGGGACGTTTCCTGTAATAAATATTTGGCCCGCTGCATTCGCTGCCGTAAAATTTCCTCCGCCGGAGTTCTCCCTAAAACATTACGGAAATGCCGTTCAATCGTCTTGCGTGTTACACCAACATAATCGGTAACCTGCCGGACACCGATCGATTTATCTATGTTACGCCGAATAAAGGAAATCGCCTCAATAACATATTCGTCGTCAACGGCAATCATATCCGTGGACTGACGAACCGCAATAAAGGCCGGTTTAACAAATTGAGGACAGGATTCCACCTTTTTTCCCATCATTCGGGAATGTAGTAACTGCCCGGCCTTATACCCTATCTTCTGACAATTATGATCGATACTTGACAAAGGTGGAAAAACGGTCCGGCATATCAAAGGATCGTTATCACAGGACAAAATAGCAACATCATCCGGGATGACAATTCCCGCCTGATGACAAATCTGGATCACAAAGTTCGCATAGGAGTCGGACGCGACAAATAAACCAACCGGCTTGGGAAGCTGAACTAACCAGGTCTCCAGACGTTTCTGAAGTTTATTGGTCCATTTTTCCAGAAGATAGGGATAATACCCGCTTCGGCTTTTCATCACCGGAAACACATTGCATTTATAACCGTATCTCTCCAGCGCTTTCTGAAATGTCTTCTTGCGGATACTGGTCCAGGGCGCGTTGATCATGGAAAAAAAGGCAAAATTCCTCAAATTCCGCTCGATAAAGTGATCCGCCGCCCACTGGCTGACGGTTGCAAAGTCAATTCCAACATCCGCAAAAACACCGTCCCCATTTTCAACAGGAGCCTTCAGTTCCACCATTGGAATTCCAAGCGACTTCAATTTCATCATCACGCCATAACTGGGGCTTCGTGAAATAATTCCATCCCAGACATGATGATCGATACTGAAATTACTGGTTCTGTGCATCTCGTTAAGCCCGGTGTCTTCAAAGTAGATCAACCAGTCCCCCCGTTCCTGGGCATACTGGGAAATCCCCTCGATGACTCCACGTCCAAATTGCCGGGACGTCTCAACAAAAACCAGAATCCGCTTTGGAAAATCACCTCTTTTTTTGAACGGGTTATCCATCGAACCTCCCATGTATGTTGCGGATTGACACAACTGAAAATCATATCTGACATCTTTCAATCCATCACTGTCAAATACCCCCCGGTATTTTCTATACAGGGGACATGAATTCAAGTCACTCCGGAAACTTGTCCGATTTTACCTGATTTTACAAGCATTATTTATATTTTAAGAAGCGGAATCAGTAAAAACAATACCAAAATAAGACAAACTATTTGTCAGTTTGCGACATTTTATCTCAGAGAAGAAAAAGAACGTTACATCGGAGCTAACAGAAAAAATTTTGGGCGGTCTTAAAATCCATCGGAATGAGCCGGGAAGATAAAGGCCGTTGATTATCCTGAAAATATCCCCGAAAGGCTCTCGAACCCGCAACAGCAAAAGGCGATGAATCCAAACCGGAAACCGAATCAGACTCAGGATACCAAAGGGCAATAAAACGCGGGTCAACAAGAGCATTCCATTCAGTTTCCCGACGTGACGAGGTTGAAAAGAGCAAATCAGCCTGAGAAAGAAAAAGCCCCGGAACGGCCTGCATTTTCTGACGGGAAACGATTTTCCAAGGGTGAAGATTTATCTCAAAAACCTGCGGTCCGCGTCTGATCCGACGAAATATAACCGTCAGTATCCGTTGAATTGTCGCCAGATCAAGACGCCCGGTATCCAGAATCCCAAAATAACCGATACCTCCGGAACATAACCAGTGATTTAATTCGGCCCCGTTCTGTGCTTTCGCGCTGACCGGCTCACCTTCCGAAAGGCTCGGCGCTGTTTTTATTCCTGATGTTTCATCTTCTATTCCTGACGTTTCGTTTTCCAACTGGTTTTCCTGAGCCGCGGGATCAGTCTTTCGAAAATTATTTTGCATTTTCCCCGTATTGATTTTACCGGTCCCATATTCACGCCTTTTATTATCTGAATATTGGGTAATCAGACTATTCCAGGACAAAAGAATATCCAAAATCACTTTTTTTGCAACTCCGCCGGGAAAACGATATGCCATCGAATGAAAAAAACGGGAAAGCGAACCAAAATGTTCATGGGGTATTCTCAACATAAGAAAACGCTTTTGAGCTTCCTGCAACAATAAAGGAAAAATTCCCGGTAAACAATGGATATGCTGATGGGAATCAAGATGATCCGGCGTTATTCCATATTTCGCCATCAAACCGTCAAATTTCTGAAATTGAGCGGCAAGCTCTTTTTGAATCTGCCGAAGACCTTCTTTCCTTTGGGAAGAACAGACCAGACGCGCAAGTCCCCCAAATCCCAACTTAAAATGTCCTTCAGAATCTGCCAAAAGCGGAATTTCATCAGGGGAAGAACAGGCGCAACCGCTCGTCAGACAAAAATGCAGTCCAACCCCCCAAGGAAAACGCCTCGTTTCGTTATGTTTTTTTTCCGGAGTCCCCTTTCCGTTCAAGCAGGAATTTGATACTCCGTTTAAACAATTATTTTCCGGAAATAAGAATTTATTCCCGACTTGATTTTTCGTGTGTCGGGACCGATTCCATAAAAACAGTGAATCCTGAATCGCCGCTTCCGCATACGGCATGTTCACCATCAAGGAGGCAGACGTCACCCCCCCACACGCCGCGGCCTGAATAATTGATTCATTAACATGGGGCGCCAATCCAAAATCATCCGCGTTGAAAATGACCCCCGACTTTAACGAGATAAAATCAGCAGGGGATTCCTTCATGAAATATTCCTTTGGGATTCCATCGGTAAAATATTTCGCTGTTCCGATTCCTGTTCCACGTCAGAATAGTTTTGATCCGTAAAAGGTGAAATTCGCAAATATCTGTCACATTCCAGACCATCCGATTCCTGGACGATATAGCGCGGCCGGTGCTTCACCTCGTCATAAATTCTGGCGATGTACTCGCCAATTAACCCGAGTGAAATCAGAGTTGCCCCCCCCAGGAAAATATTGGCCATAATCAGCGATGTCCAGCCCGGTGTTTTTGCGCCAAATACAAAAAACTGGAACAGCCCCCAGATTCCGTAAGGTACAAACACCGCCATCAACAGACAACCGAGATAGGCAATCCAACGAAGGGGTTTACTGGAAAAACTGAAAATTCCATCCAGAGCGAGAACCAAAAGCTTCATGGTCGAAAAAGAGGGATTTCCCGCGTTTCGTTTGTTACACTGATAGGAAATTGTTGTTTGGCGGAATCCCAGCCAGGCTATCTGAGCGCGAATGAAACGGGATTGTTCCGGCATATTGTTCAGAATATTTACAACACGGCGATCCATCAGCCGGAAATCGGAGACCCCCGGTTCAATCCTGACTTTGGAAAGCAGATTCATAATACGATAGAACATGCTTGAAGAAAATTTTTTAAACCAACCGATTTCTTCACCATAATTGCGGATTGTGTTGACGACATGAAATCCCTGTTTCCAGAGGTCAAGTAATTTTGGAATCATTTTCGGCGGCTGTTGAAGATCAGCGTCCATCACAATAACAACATCGCCAATCGCATGTTCCAGCCCGGCGGTAATGGCCATCTGGTTTCCAAAATTCCGCGAAAAATGAATCGCTTTGACCCGGGAATCACGCCTGTTCAGTTCATGAAGAATTTCCAGTGACTGATCACGGCTTCCATCATTGACGAACAAAATTTCCCAGTAATAATCCAGTTCATCCAATTGACGGGAAACCGCGGTATAAAATGTTTCCAGATTCAACTCCTCGTTGTACGCCGGAACAATAATAGAAACCATCTTTCTGGATTTGGAAAACAAACGCTTCCCAGCTGTTGTAAAAACCGGGGAATGCCCTCCCCTTGTTTGATGATATTCAGACATCATGTCCTTTTGCTTTCCGTTTCTTATCGTTTACTGTACAACTGATTACCAGAAACAAACTTTCCGATATTCCCCACACTTTCCGAAAAACCCGTCCCCATCTGTTTGGAACAGTTTTCCACTACCCCAAGTTTATTGTTCGTTCAGAAAATTTTACATCGGAGTACTTCGTCCTATAAAATAAAACAAAAACGCTATTTTCTGTCAAGACGAATTTTCATGTTTTTAATTTCCCGGCCATTATATTTTTCCCTTTTTCTCAACCGTCGTCCGCCAATTTGATGAATACCGTGAAGATGAATACCGTGAAAAAGATACCATGAAAAAAACACAAAAAACAATAAAAGCGATGAAACCCGTTGACAAAATATTCGATTTTAAAAATGATTCCGTAACGCTGTCAGTAGTTCAAAAAACATGTCACAACGATTTCATGAAAAATAATCGCCGTGATTTCCCTTTTTGATTTTTTTATTTGGGAAAATGACCGAAGAAAAAACAACCCGTTCATCAGACAGAGAAAAACAGAAAAATACGGAACCGCAACGATTCAGTACCTTTTCTTTTTTTCTTTTAATCATCATCATCATTTTGACAGGAAAAATACTCAGAAATCCACCTCCGTATTTCCCTTCCAAAAAACAACAGGATCCTGATACATCCATTTTATCAATGAATCCGGAAATTCCCCCGGCCAAAGTTTCCGGACTTTCTTTTTTTGAGTCGCTGGAAAAAAAATCACCGGAAAACTTTGGTCCCGCCCCGCCGGAATTACAGGTGATCCGAATCGCCACCTGGAATCTTATGCCACTGGATTTTGAAAAAGTAACCGACCTTTCCCGCAGTTTGAAAATTACGGAAATCCTGTTAAAATTCGACATCATTGCCATTCAGGGAATCCGTTCCAATAATTATTCGGTTCTTGAATCGCTTGTGTATCTTCTCCGGCAAAAAGGAGGAAATTACAGTTATGCCTGTTCGTCAACGGTCTCCAGACAACCGGAATACCTCGCTTTTTTGTTTAACCTTGATCGGATCGATATTGATCGGGAAACGGTTGTGGATTTCTGCGACTCTCAAAACCGCTTAACCTATCCCGCCTTAACCGCGGCTTTCCGCTCTTCAAACGTCGACCGGAAAAAAACATTTACCTTCAGGCTCATCAATATCTGGATTGATCCGCGAAAAAACAACAGGGACCGGGACGCGCTTCAGGAACTTTATCTGGCCGTCCGCGAAAAATCGGGACGCTCCGGTATTCCCGAGGACGATATTATCATGCTGGGAAGCTTTAACTGTTCCATTTACCGGATAGGCGCTTTATCCCGAGTCGCCGACATCGTCGCGATTCATGCCGATAAACATACCACTTCAAGCGGAAAATCCGATGACAATATCTTTTTCAATGGCCGGGCGACAACAGAATATATCGAACGCTTTGGTGTTATTGATATTGGCGAATATTTTCACCTTTCCCCTCTGGAAACAGAAAACATTTCCCGACATCGTCCCGTCTGGGCTGATTTCAGCGTCTTTGAAAGCGGAAACTCCGATTTTTCACAGGAAAATTTTTAGGCCGGATTTCACGACATAAATAAAAAAGTTATTGTCTGGATTCCTTGCCAAAAAAGGACAAAAAACTGAAATTTTGAGGCAGACCTGTTGAGCACCCCTTGTTTTTTGGTAATAAATGCCATAAAATAAAATTCATCCGCAGTTTTAAGGGGCCGTGTATTATTTCGCCGTGGAACTGATTACCGGTTTCGCCGGCGGAAATTGATTTCCGATTCGCAGTATCCTTACTGTGTGATATTTTAGACCATCACGGCAAAGAAACTGATCCTGTCGTCTTCCAACATTACCGGTTACACCACAACAGGGTAAAATCCGGAAAATTCTGTTTGAAGACGGGATTGAGTTATTGCCTCAAAATAAATTGTAAAGGTGATTTTTTAACGATTTTTCGCGTGGCTGTTTTCATAAATTATTTGAAATTTTACGATCAAATTTTATTCTTGCCTTTATTACAGAACCCTTTTGTTCAATAACAAAATATGATTGAACAACGTTTTCGCAGGTTGCTACAGAAAATTTGAATCACAAAGTTCTGAAAATCCGCGTTGTTTGCTAAAATGGTTGACACAGAAAAATTGTCTGATGGTAATTTGACGGACATCAGAAAAAAATGCCTCCGATATTTTAATTGTCAAAATTGTTAAAATTCCTCCAACCTGAAGTTACAGAACATGAACTCTCTCAAGATTTTTTCGGGTAACGCCAACCGTAAACTTTTCCAAAACATTTGTGAATATCTTGACCTTCCAATGGGCTTAATGTCGGTTGAAAATTTTCCGGATGGGGAAACTTTCTGCCGTATCGAGGAAGATGTTCGTGGAGTGGATATTTTTATTATTCAACCGACCTGCCGTCCGGTTAATAATTCCTTTATGGAGTTGTTGATTATGATTGACTGCTTCAAACGGGCCAGCGCCGGCCGAATCACTGCGGTTATTCCGTATTTCGGATATGCCCGCCAGGATCGTAAAGATGAAGGGCGCGTTCCGATTACGGCCAAACTGGCAGCAAATCTTCTGACCCGTGCCGGCGCGGACCGGATTGTGACCATGGATCTGCACGCGGCACAGATTCAGGGGTTTTTTGACATTCCGGTCGACCATCTGTCCGCCTCGCCTATTTTGGATGCCTATATCAACAGTTTGGGTTACGATTCGAAAGAATGTGTCGTTGTTAGTCCTGATGAGGGAAGTATCAAACGGGCGGCTAAACATGTCAAAGCACTTGGTGGAAGCCTTGCTATTATTGATAAACGCCGTCATGGCAACGAGGTAGAACAGGCCAACCTGATTGGAGGACCAATTGAAGGACGGGTGGCTTTCATGTTTGACGACATGATCAGTACCGGCGGATCCATCTGTGGCGCGGCTCATCTCGTTAAAAGCATGGGCGCGGAAAAAATCTTTATTGCGGCGACTCATGGGATTCTTTGCGGAAACGCTATTGAGCAGTTGAAAAACGCTCCTGTTGAGGAAATCGTTCTTTCCGACACGATTCCGCTCCTTCCGCAACATAATCTGCCCAATATTAAAGTATTGTCCGTCGCCCCTCTTCTGGCGGAAGCCATTAAGCGGATTCACGCCAATGAATCCATCAGCAGAATGTTCAAAGACCTGCCGTTTTCAACTGGCCAATATTTCTAAAAACTGATTGTATTCCGTAATAAAATCCCAGGCAGATACATTACAAAATTGAAATTTTCCTGATGCTCTTGTTTTTTCCTGCGATTACCGATCAATCGTTAATCAGTGGTTCCCCAAACAGACCGTCAGGAAAATTTTTGATTTTCCGGTTTTCGCTCAGATTTCTTTCCTGACAGGAATATTTTTCATGACAGGAGCAGCGGAATTTTTATTTTCAAAAAAGAATTCATCGTTATTTTTGAAACCAAAAAAGAGGTCAACAGACAATGAACCAATACTCTGAAAATTCCGGTTTTCCGACAACCCGTCTCCGTCGATTACGTTATCATCCGGGAATTCGCCGTCTCGCCCGGGAAACGGTTGTCCGCCCGGACAAGCTGATTCTGCCTCTTTTTGTCCGACCGGGCCATGAGAAAACGGTTCCCATCCCTTCCATGCCGGGAAATTTTCAACTATCGATTGACGAACTGGTCAAGGAGGTACAGGAGATCGAAAAATTAGGGATTGGCGGAATCATGCTGTTCGGAATTCCGGAAAAAAAAGATGCCGTGGGAAGTGATGCCATGTCCGACGACGGGATTATCGCGCAGGCAATTCGCGCGGTCAGGCAGGTAACCGGTCCGGAATTCCTGACAATAGCGGACGTTTGTTTTTGCGAATATACAGACCATGGTCATTGTGGCGTTTTAAAACAGCGACCGGGAACAGATCAATGGGATGTTGACAATGACACCACATTACAGAATCTCGTCAGGCAAACGTTGGTTCAGGCACGGGCCGGTGTTGATATGGTTGCGCCAAGCGGGATGATGGACGGTATGATTGGAGCAATCCGTAAAGGTTTCGACGAAAACGGTTTTGAGCATCTTCCGATTATGAGCTATTCAGTAAAATACGCCAGCGCATTTTACGGCCCGTTTCGTGACGCGGCGGAAAGTGCTCCGCAGTTTGGCAACCGTCAATCCTATCAGATGGATCCGGCAGCGGCGGCGGAACAGGCTCTTTGGGAAACAAAGCTGGATTTGCAGGAAGGAGCGGACATGATTATGGTCAAACCCGCCCT
>Ga0079305_1002070_pt1 | contig 20109 bp, 19 predicted proteins | sample LMS_cellobiose_e_FD_79183 | JGI IMG/M metagenome (GOLD analysis project Ga0079305, IMG submission 79183) | Rumen-fistulated moose microbial communities from Alaska, USA - LMS_cellobiose_enrichment | ecosystem: Host-associated > Mammals > Digestive system > Stomach > Rumen fluid ... | reverse complement strand
TGCTCCTTCAGCGATTGCGCGGCCACCCAATCCTTGCCCTCGATAAAGCCTTCGTGTTTGCCCACAGCGATGATCCATTCGGTGATGTCTTTCGCTCTGCTCACCTTTGTAAACTCCGGGCGGAGGAACGTGGAATTATCGGAGGCTTCCTTGGTCTGCTGCGTTCTGTTATAAACGGCGACGCCATGAACGCCATCAAAATCGGAAGGCTCCCCATATACGCTGCCGTCATTTTCGATAAAGTAGCGATAGGCGATCTGGTCTGCCACGCAATATACAGGATTCTTGATGATATCCTTGACTGCCAGTACCGTAAACTCGGCTCCGTTCTTGGTGCGATGGCCTTCTTCGTTCAGACGGTTGGCTGTGGCGTTGATGCTGCGGGTAGCAAGAAATGTGGCGTAGATATGCTGCACCAGGGCCTTTTCTTCCGGTATCGCCACCAGATAGGTAAAGGCGTTTTTCTTTTTGCCGCTGCCGTATTTGGTTCGCTCCACGGTATAACCCGTGGGCGTAATGCCGCCCATCCAGCGCCCATCCTTCGCCAATTCGATCAGGTTATCCTGGATGCGCTCTGTGATCACGTCCCGCTCAAACTCAGCGATCATGCCCAGCATCTGGATCATCAACTTGGAATTGCTGTCTTTGGTGTTCAGATTGTTGGAGCTGATCAGCAGTGCCACATCGTATTTGTTCAGGTATTCGATCAGGTTGGTCAGGTCTGCCATGCGCCTGCTGATACGATCCAGCTTGTAGCACACGATGGCGCGGATTTTCTTCTGTTCCACATCCCGGATCATCCGCTGAAAATCAGGTCGATCCGCGTAAAAGCCGCTTTTTCCTTCGTCCTCGTATACCTGATATTCATAGTCAGGCGGTAGCTGAAGATGCAGCCGGGCGTATTCCTTGCAGTATTCCTCCTGGTTGGCAATGGAATCGCCCTTGTGCGTGATCTTGGATTTGCGGGCATAAATCACCACCGCACGGTGATCTTCCCGGGGAGGTTCCATTCTTTTCAAATCAATCTCTCCTTTTGTTTTTCATATACATACATGTATTATAACAGATTTGATGAAAAAGTCCAGAGGGAATTATCGGAACTTTGCTCCCTCTGGATCGGAGTATATGAACGTTCAGCTTGCTTTGGGCAGTTCTTCCGAATCGAAGTTCAGCTGTTTCAGCAGAGAAACGGGACATTTTTGCAGTTGCTTGGCGGCCAATGCTGCACGCTGGTCCTGAAACTCCCGCAAAACTGCTATATTGTCGTCTCCAATATGAATCACACATTTCATTTCGTTAAACACATGATCTTCCAGCACATGCAACCACCTCCGGGATCACAGCGACTCTGCTCTGCTGATGCGCTTTTGTTGGGACTTTTGATTCGACGGTGCATATTCCTCAAGGATATCTTGCGGAATTCGCTGCAGCAAAGCCTGCGCTTCGTGGTAATCCTGAAGCAATTGCGCTTCTTTCAACCGCGCGTCAATACTCCTGTTTTCTTTCACCTCAATCTGTTGCTTCAGGGCTGCATTTTCCCGGCGTAATGCTTCTGTCTGGGAGAAAGCAGTATCATATTTCTTTAAGGCGGACTGCATCTTTTCCACACCGGGGATATACACATCCAGCATTCTGCTGATCTCCTGGGCTTTGGTTTTAGCGTTGAGAATGTTGATACTTTCCAGCGTCGCTTCGATGGCGTGACGCTGTTTGGTCAGCCGGGTCATGGCCTTGAAGATACGGGGCGGAATATGGGCCCTGCCGGTTTCGCTGGCGCTTTCTCCGCGTTCCAGTTCCGGATACTTGCTGACCATGTGCTGCCAGAAATCATCCTGCCATTGGGTCAGCCTTTTTCGATTTCCGATAATCTCCTTGGCAGATAGCCGGTGATCCGAGGTCAGAGGAACGAAGGTGACGTGCATGTGGGGTGTCTTTTCATCCATGTGTACCACGGCAGATATAAAGGATTCAGAAGCTTGGTGCTGTTTCAGAAATGCAAGGGCATGGTCAAAGTATTCCCGGATTTGCTTCTCCGATTTTTTCTTGAAGAATGCCGGGCTGCCGGTAATCAGTGTTTCTACCAGCCGCACGCTGTCACTGCGGGTGCGGCAGCCTGCTTCCCGGATCTGCTTTTCCGCCTCCTGACGGTAATGTTCCTGCGGCTCGATCAAATGGAAATTCAGGTGACTTCTGCTGGTATCCACGTCGGGGTTGCTGGCGTATTTCTCTTTGGTGCGTTCATTGTGAGCCTCGATCCGGCTGATCTCAGGCCCTTTATACTTTGCGAATCGTAAGATCGCGTATTGCGGGTTTGCCATCATAGTACCTCCTATATAAGTAAGTTTTTTCTGATTTTCTTCTGTACAAGCGTACATGCGTACAATGTCTTTGCGTACACATGTACGCTTGTACACGACTTTTTGATGAAAAACTGTAACATGGGTTATCCCTCAAAAGGGTTGTCCTTGGGCCATACCTGGTGAAATCCATTGAGTGCATCGTCCGTCGGATGGATCACCGCGGCGATCCCCCGGAAGCCTCGCACACGCCGATGGGCGTAATTCAGGTGGTTATTGCTGTATTCAATGCCATATTTTTCCAGATTGGCATAGAGGAAACCGCTGACGCTGCGCTGCTTCATGGGGATGAGGCCGTTCTCCTTGCACCAGACACAATAGATCTTGTAAAGCTCTTCCGAAGCAATGGACATCTCCGGGTCAAAGCGGATATAATCTGTGGATTCCATAAATGCGATCAGATTGTTGGCGTCCTGCTGAACGGATTTTCGGCTGTTGATCGCCCGCATACTCTCGGTAAAGCGGAAGCCGTTGGCCACCAAACGCTGGAGCCCTACAAAGGCCCACAGGAAGATGCTTTCCAGCTCCTGGCACAGCCTGTCCGCGATATGGGGATCATCTGCCCGGTCAGGGGATTTTTCCTTGGCAGTCAGGATCAGCTGACGCCGGTAGAATCCATCGCTGCGGTCATAGAGCGCCTGCAGATCACCGTTGGAGAAGGCCAGCAGCCGGGCATACAGATACCCCTGGTAACTCTGTTTGCCTTTCTTTTCCAGATCCATCTTGCCCTGGGCGGTGACGATGGATTTGACGTAGTTGGTCTGCTTCAAGGCTTCCATCCGCATATCGTCATCGATCATCAGCAGGATGTGCTCCAGATCGGCCCGGGCGAAGCGGTTTTCCGATACCTTGCCGATGCTCCCGTCCTTAGCATTGCAGCCGAACAGCCGGGACAGCACCGTGCCGATCTGACTTTTTCCCTCGCCGCCGTTTCCCTTGATCACCATCATCTTTTGCGCCGCGGTGCTGGGAATCAGGCAGTAGCCAATGAACTCCTGCAGGGTGACGATGTCCTCCGGGTAGAGCAATTCATCCAGGAATCGCAGCCATTGCAAGGGAGGGCCCGCGGTGGGGTTATAACGTACCCGTAGTCTGCTGCGCACGATGCGGTTCTTTGCTTCGGAGAAGCGCCCATCCAGCAGCAGCGTTCCGTTTGCCACATGGATGCGATCCGCATGAGGCTTCAAATCTTCCCTGTACGCGGTGATTTTGAGCAAATCAATGATGTTGCTGATCTTCTTGGTGACGTTGGTGGCCGCGCAAGGCTCCAACTCCTTGTAAATCTCGCCTTTCAAAAGAGCTTCATCGGACAAAATGCCGTCCACGTTGAAGAAGGCGTTCTCGGTGAACACCAATGGATGACTGACGAGAAACTCCTGGCAGAAGATAGCTTCGTTGATGGAATTGCCGTTGAACCATGCGGGCCAGCGCTCAGGCGGCAAGCCCGAATTCGTCTTTGCAGTCTGCTTGCTCATGGCTGTATTCCTCTAAGGTCTTTTCCATCCTGGCAATGGCGCCGCATTTGATCAGCCCATCTATGATTGCCTGATGATATCCGTCATCGGGTGTGTACAGCAGATTCAGGGCATCCGCTATGCCAGGCAATTCCTGCAAAGCAGCCGCAAAGCGGGGATGCCAGGTATCGTTGGGCCCATGCGGGGCATATTTCTCCTGCCAACGCTTCAACAACGCTTCATAGTTCACCAGGATGGAAATGCAACGATCCTTTTCTTCCTTTTGCTCTTTCCTTTTGTTCAATTGCTGGGCTTTCAAGCGGGCAGCAGCAGGCGGATTCGGAAGGACGTTGAAATCAGCAGCCAGCTTCCGGGCGGCTTCATAGAGAGAAAGCCCAAACAGCTTGGCGGTAAAGTCGATCACGTCTCCGGTTTCGTGGCAGCCGAAGCAATAATAGCGTTCATCGATTTTCATGGAGGGATGATGATCCTCGTGGAAGGGGCAGCGGACCATGCCGTTTCGGTTGATGGGGATGCCATAGGCCTCCGCGGCCTGTCTTGCGGTAACGGCCTCTTTGACGGCCAGAAATATATTGTTCATGGTTTTACTCCTTATCGCTGAGATTTGATGCGCGCTCATCGATGCAGAGTATACAGGAGAAAACGTCTATACATTGAAAATCCCGCAAAACTGCAAGAAATCGGAGGGCAGAGCCATTTTTCTTGCAGTTTTGCAAGTTGAAAAGGTTGCTTTCGTTTCTATGACCTTTTATAATGGAAACGAAACGGAGGGATACATATGCCCCATGAATACCTGCCCGGCAGCATGGCCGAACGGCTGCAGGATCTGTTAAAGGAAAAGAAAATGACCCAGGCGCAATTGGCTGACGCGCTGGGTCTTTCGGAAAGCACGATCAATCGGTATATCAACGGCCAGACGGAGAAGATCTCCACGGAAACCATCATCGCCATGGCGCAGCTGTTCAACGTGTCCACGGATTTTCTGCTGGGACTGACCAATATCCCGTATAAAACGAATTTTGATATAGAGCGCTTGGGCTTGACAGAGAAAGCCAGCATGAAGCTGCTGAGCGGCGAGATCAATATGGATGCGCTCAACTATCTGCTGACGCAGCCGGATTTTGCCGTGCTGACCACGCAGATGGCCCAGATGAAAAGCGGTACTTATGCGGCAGGCTTTGCCAGCATGAATCAGATAATCCAGGATACCGCCAGGCTGATGCAAGCATACGTCAGAAAGCACCCGGGAGACAAGCGGGCAGCCAATCAGACGATAAGGGACATTCGCGCCCTTCGGCAGCCGGAATATGAAGCCGATACCGCCGCCCTGGAGGAAACCTTCCACCGCATTCTGGCGGATCTGAAAATGGGCTCACGAGCCCAGATTTCGGATGCAAAGATGCTCACCTCCGCTGTTATGGAGACGGCGGCGGCAAAAATACAGGGCAGCATCAACCAGCCGCAGAAGCTCCGCAGCGTGAACGCAGACATGATCATTGAGCCGATCATCGATGCAGTAGCCCAAACAGGCATGAGCGAAGCGGACAAGGAAACCTTCCGCGCGGGGCTGAGGGTGCTGTTCAAGAAGCGCGAAGGGAACGATTCCTCCAGCAAATAAGTCCGTCCGAGGCTGTATATCCCTCTGCTTCGGGGCGGCCCCGGCTGACGCCTGATGCTGAAGATGCAGCGCATCCTCAGCGCGTCCGGCAGCTTTCCGCTCCGCCTCCCGGCAGAGCAGAAACCCGCCGCCCGCAGGCCGCTCCTTCGCAAAGGTATAACACACTAGACTTTCTGCGAAAGTCGTGTGCCACGAAACCACCGGTTTCTTTGGATTCTTCCGGCAAAGGAGGGCTGCCCTCCTTTGGAAACTACCCCAAAATAAAAAGGAATGTACTTGTGATTGAAATACATTCCTTTTCACTATTTTATAAATAGGATGTTGAGTTGACTATTACTTGCATTTTTCATCGAAGCGGATATCCAGTTTGATCATGTTCTTTCAGCGTAATAGACAATGCATCAGCTTGCCAGGAACCCCTTACCGATGATCTCGCTGGAATTGGTGATCTGGATAAAGGCGCCCTTTTCGGTCTGGCGGATGTAATTGCGCAGATGGATGGCTTGGTGAGGCTTCATGGTGGACATGATCACCGTTTTGGGCTGGTGGGTAAAGGCGCCCTTGGCCTCGTACACCGTGGCGCTGCGGTGCAGGGTGTTGATGATGTAATCGCAGATGGGGTCGGGATGGTCGCACACGATGGTAAAACATTTGCTGCGGTTCATGCTTTCGATAACGCCGTCGATGCCCAGGGATTTGCCGATGAGGCCCAGCAGGGAATAAAGGCCCGTGGCGGGGCCGAACACGAAAAAGGACAGGACTACCGAGGCCAGGTCCACCACCAGCAGCGCCGTGCCGATATGGATGCTGGTGTATTTTCTCAGGATCATGGCGATGATGTCCGTACCGCCGCTGGAGGCGGAAATATTGAACAGAATGGCGGAGCCGATGGCCGGACAGGCGATGGCGAAGATCAGCTCCAGCAGCGGCTCGCTGGTCAGGGGAGCCGAGAGGGGCACCAGCTTTTCCAAGAGCTCCAAACCGATGGACATGACAATTGTGGCGTATACCGTGCGCACGCCCACCGATTTGCCCAGGAAGGCGAAGCCCACCACCAGCAGGGCGTAGTTGGCGATGTTGGTGAAGGTGGAGGCCGTCATCCCCGTCATCTGGCTGATCACCGTGGACAGGCCGCTGACGCCGCCAAAGGCGAAATGGTTGGGAAATTTGAAAAAGTAAATGCCGATCACCATGACCAGCACAGCCCCGGTGATCAGCGCGTATTCTCGCAGGGTCTTTTTCCAGTCCGTGGTTTTTTCAAACAGCTTCATACGAAACACCTTTGTTCTGAAAGTATAAAGAAAGCTTTTATTTTTTTGCGAACAGCTGCAGCGCCTGGGTGGTGGCTTCCAGCTTGTTCAGGCTCTCCTTGATGCGATTCCCGCTCTTTTTGGAGCATTCCCGCAGCAGCACGTTGGCCACGTAGATGATAGCGAGCGGGGAATGGAAAAAGTTGGCGGACTGATTGGCACAGACGAACATGAAATCAGTATAGGGCCGCCAGGGGGAGGTTTGGCTGTCGGTGATGCCGATGACGGTGACCTCGTGCCCCTTGGCCAGGCGGGTGATTTCGCCGATGGATTTGACATAGCGGCTGAAGCCGATGTAGATCAGCACGTCGTTGGCGTCCATGCGGTTGATGATCTCCGGGGCGTCGTTGATATTGTTGTCCATATAGCGGGTGTTGAGGAACATGCGGTCCAGGTTGTAGGCCAGGTAATGGGCCGTGCCCTGACAGGTACGCGCGCCGACCACATAAATGCTCCGGGCATCGCACAGCGCCTGTGCCACCTTGTCCACTTGGGCGGCGGACAGGGCGGCGCAGGTTTCCCGCAGGTTCTGCACCTCCACTTCCATCATATAGCTGAAGCTGTCCTGATCTTCCGCCGCTTCCTCGTCATGGGATACGGTGGAGAACATGTGCAGGGGAGAGGACATGGTGGTCAGGTATTTTTTCAGCGCGCCCTGCAATTCCGCGTAGCCGGAATAGCCCAGCGTCAGCGCCAGGCGCACCACTGTGGTGGTGCTGACGCCTGTGGTGTGGGCGATCTTGTCCACGGTGGAGAAGGCGGCCTCCATCATGTGCTCGGTCAGATAATCGGCTACAGCCTTCTGGGCCCGGGTCAGCTGGGCGCTGCAATAGCTCAGCCGCTGCAAAACATCCAGCGATTGCAATTCGCCTGCGGGTATGACTGTCATAAACACGCTCCATAAAGTAAAAAATATTACAATTTACATTTTTATTGTATCATTGCGCCCGCAGCCTGTCAAGCCAAAAAACAAAATCAGATCAAAAAATGTCAAATGGGGGAAGAGAAGAACAAAAGTTTTCCATGGAAAACTGCAAGATATTTACCATTAAAATGTAGGATCAGGGAGGAAAACTTCCTAATATTATGGAGATGATATAAAATTTGGCAATAAAATTTATTGAAAAATACATGAAAAAAGGTGTTGACAAATAAAATAACATGGAGTAATATATTTTACAGAAAATGTAATATGTTTTACATTCAAAACAGACACCCCACAAGACCCGACAATTGAAGGAGGAAACCACATGAAGACCATCTCCCGCATCGTCGCTATTCTTCTGGCCCTGACCATGATGCTTGGCGTAGGCAGCGTTGCCACCGCCGCCGAGAAGGACAGCTTGCGCATCGGCCTGGCCCGCAACGTCACAGCCCTGGACGGCTTCACCGGCAACAACACTTCTTACGGCATCGCTTATTCCATCCTGGATACCCTGGTGCAGCTGAACCCCGATTCCACCTTGCGCCCCGGTATCGCTACTTCCTGGGAGCAGGTGGACGACTACACCTGGCGCTTCAATATCCGCCAAGGCGTCAAATTCACCAACGGTGAAGATCTGACCGCCGAGTCTGTCGCCTATTCTCTCAATTATATGGCCTCTTTGGACACCAAGTATCAGAACTACAAGCAGTGGGGCGAATCCTGGCCGCCCGAGGCCTCCGTGGAGAGCGAAACTGCCGTGCTGGTCAAGACCCAGGCGCCTAACCTGGCCGTGCCTGCTCTGCTGACCCGCTGCGCCATGCTGCCCCTCGAAGCCTCCAAGGAAGAAGGCTACTTCAAGGCCCCCATCGGCACCGGCGCTTATAAGTTGGTCAAGTGGGATGTGGGCGTTCAGCTGGTGTTGGAGGCCAACGAGGACTACTGGGACGGCGCTCCCGCCATCAAGACCCTGACCTATGACATCATGAACGATGCCACTGCCCGTGCCGCTGCCATCAAGAGCGGTGAGTACGACTTCATTGAAAACGTGCCCTTCGACGCTGCCCTGGAACTGGAAGCCAAGCCCGAAAACAACCTGAGCCTGGTCAAGACCCAGAGCACCGGCATGTGGTACGTGTATTTCAATGGCTTCTCCACCAACCCGGCCATCACCAACCCCGCCATCCGTCAGGCCCTGCTGTACGCCGTGGATCACAAGGGCATCGTGGACGCCATCCTGGGCGGCATGACCGTAAGCCCCCAGAACATCACGCCCATGAATATCGCCGGTACTTATGACGCGGGCGGCTATCCCGACTACGATCCCGACAAGGCCATGGAACTGGCCAAGGCTGCCGGCTACAATGGCGAGGAGATCCGTGTCGCCCTGCATTCCTCCCAGTTCAGCAACGACAGCGAAGTGGTCGAGCTGATCCTGGCTGAGCTGGAAATGGCCGGCTTCAACGTCTCCTTTACCCAGTTCGACGGCGCTACCTGGTCCAGCCAGTACAAGAAGACCGACGCCTATGACATCAGCGTCAACGGCTACGGCGGCACCTACACCGGCGACTCCGAGCAGTATTACACCCAGGGCGTGCGCAATCTGGGCTGGACCTACGACGAGGCTGAGACCCTGCTCAAGACGATCTATAGCGAGGGCATCACTCCCGAGACCCGCGAAGAAGCGCTGAAGGACATCGTCCGCGTTTGCTGGGAGGAGACCCCCTATCTGTGGGGCGCTGAGGCGGTGGGCCTGTGGGCCGTGCGCGATGGCCTCCAGGGCTTCGAGATCCTGCCCCATGGACAGTTCAACTTCATCAAGGCCAGCTTCCAATAAGCTGTAACCTCTGTGTGAACAAACAATAAGAAACGCGGCGGCAACCCTTTTTCGGCGGATGCCGCCGCGCTTTTCATCGAAAGGAAGGGCCAATTATGGCAGCGATGATCATCAAACGGCTGCTGCGAGGCATTCTCACAGTCGTCATCGTGATTGTGCTTATCTTCGTTCTTCTGCGCGTCGTTCCCGGCGATCCCGCTACCATGCTGGCTGGCGAAAACGCGACGGACGAAATGATTGAGAACATCAAGGAGCAATGGGGTCTGAACGAGCCCATCTGGAAGCAGTTTTTGGTCTATGTCCGATCTCTTGTCAAACTGGACGCAGGGATGAGTTACCAGTACGCCGTGGCCGGCACCCCCGTTTGGAAGGTGACCGACCTGGTGTCCAATCGCCTGGGGTATACCATCCAGTTGGCCAGCGCAGCCATCCTGTTCAGTATCCTTGTGGCCATCCCCATCGGCGTCATCACAGCACTGAAAAACGGCAAATGGTTTGACAACACCATCACCGTCCTGAACTTCATCATCATTTCCTTTCCCGTGTTCTTTACGGGCATCATCTTCCTGCTGATCTTCTCCTACACATTGAAAATCTTACCGGTAGGCGGCACAGACTCCTGGAAGAGCATCATCCTTCCTGCCGTCACCCTGAGCATGCACTTCATCGTGACCCTCATGCGCATGACCAAAACCGAGGTGAGCCGCAACCTGACCAGCGACTACATCCGCATGTGCCGGGCCAAGGGCTGCGGCAACGCCAGCGTGCTGTTTATCCACAGCCTTCGCAATGCCGCCATCCCGCTCATCACCCTGATCGGCCTGCGCTTTGGCGCCATGCTGGGCGGCAGTGTGGTGGTGGAAAGCATGTTCCGCTGGCCAGGCATCGGCAACCTGCTGATCACCGCCGTGCAGGCCCGCGATTATCCCACGGTGCAGTTCCTGGTGCCCTATGTGGCGGCGGTGTTCATCGTCATCAACATCATCGTGGACCTGCTCTACGGCGTGCTGGATCCCCGCATCCACACCAAGGCTTGACGGAAGGAGGACGGACAAATGCAGAACGAAAAAATGCCGAAAAAAATCGCCTGGATCCGCCGCCGCGGCGCAAAGCGCGTGGTGATCGGCGCGGTGATGGCGTCCATCATCATCCTGCTGGTGCTCACCTCCTTCTTCTATACGCCCTATGATCCCAACGCCACGGACCTCAAGGCCCGCATGGTGGGCCCCAGCGCCAAGCACCTATTCGGCACGGACCAATTGGGCCGCGATATCCTGAGCCGCGTCATGTCCGGCGGCCGGGTGTCCCTGAGCATCGCCACCATGGCGCTACTGGGCACCACGGTGCTGGGCGTGGTCACCGGCATGCTGGCGGGCTATTATGAGGGAGCCAGCGACGCGGTGTTCAACATGATCGCCGAGATCCGCCAGTCCATGCCCATGATGCTGATTATGATCGTTTTCCTGGCGGTGTTCGGCTCCAGCATCCTGACCATGGGCATCATCCTGGCCCTGGCGGAATGGGTGACAATCTTCCGCACGGTGCGCGCCAAAACCATCCAGGAAAAGAAGATGGACTACGTGCAGGCCGCCGTCGCCAACGGGGCCAGCAACACGCGCATCATCTTTAAGTACATTTTCCCCAACGTGCTGCCCAGCGTCATCGTGCTGGCGGCGCTGATGATCGGCTCGGTCATCCTGAGCGAAGCGTCCCTGAGCTACCTGGGCATCGGCGTCACCCGCCCCTATCCCGCCTGGGGCCGCATGATCAGCGACGGGCAGGGTTACTTCGCCTCCGGCAAATGGTGGGTGTCCACCTTTCCGGCCCTGGCCATCGCCATGCTGGTGCTGGGCGTCAACGTGATGGCCGACGGCCTGCGCCAGATGTGGAAGATGGAGTAAAGGAGGACTGCGCACATGAGTAACAAATCGGAAAAGCTGCTGGAAGTCCGGCATCTGAAAACCCAGTTCTCCACAGACGAAGGCATCGCCCATGCCGTCGAGGATGTGAGCTTCGACTTAAAGCGCGGCGAAACCCTGGGCATCGTGGGCGAAAGCGGCTCGGGCAAGAGCGTCACCATGCTCTCCGTCATCCGCCTGGTGACGGGCAAGATCACCGACGGCGAAATCCTCTTTGACGGCCGCGACCTGCGCAAGCTCAGCGATAAAGAGATGATCGCCCTGCGCGGCAAGGACATCACCATGGTGTTCCAGGATCCCATGACCAGCCTGGACCCCGTGTATACCATCGGCTATCAGCTGATGGAGCCCATCCTGAAGCACAACAAATGCAGCCGCCAGGAGGCCTTTGACCGGGCGGTGCAGATGCTGGAAAAGGTGGGCATCGCCAACGCCCGGGAGCGCATGAAGGAATATCCGCATCAGCTCTCCGGCGGCATGCGTCAGCGCGTCATTATCGCCATGGCCCTGACCTGCAACCCCAAGCTGCTCATCGCCGACGAGCCCACCACGGCATTGGACGTGACCATCCAGGCCCAGATCCTGGACCTGATGAAGCAACTGAAAAAGGACAGCGACATGTCCATCATCCTCATCACCCACGACCTGGGCGTAGTGGCCCAGATGTGCGATCGGGTCAACGTGATGTACTGCGGACAGATCGTGGAGAGCGCCCCAGTGAACGAGCTGTTCCACGATCCCCGGCACAAATACACCCAGGGCCTCCTCCATTCCATCCCGCGGCTGGATCAGGAAGCCGACAAGTTGGACGTGATCCAGGGCAGCGTGCCCAGCATCGTCATGCTGCCCACGGGCTGCCGCTTCCATCCCCGCTGCCCCTATGCCACGGAAAAGTGCCGCACCGCCGCGCCCGAGATGGTGCAGGTGGGTGAGGAGCACTTTGCCGCATGCCATTACGCCTTGAAGGAGGCTGATCCGCAATGAGTGAACAGGCAAAAGAGCTCCTTCGGGTGGAAGGGCTGAAAAAGTATTTTTCTGTCAAGAGCAAGGGCCTGATCAAAAAGGAGATCGGCAAGCTGTACGCCGTGGACGACGTGAGCTTCACCTTGAACGAGGGAGAGACCCTGGGCATCGTGGGCGAAAGCGGCTGCGGCAAAACCACCCTGGGCAAGACCCTGATCCGCCTGTACGAGCCCACCGGCGGTCATGTGTATATGGATGGCCAGGACGTGTTCGCCATGAACAAAAGCCAGCTGCACCAGCAGCGTCGCAGGATGCAGATCATCTTCCAAGATCCCTATTCCTCCTTAAATCCCCGCATGACGGTGAAGGAGATCGTGGCAGAGCCCCTCAAAATCTACGGCGAAGCCTCCGGCAACGAGCTGAACCGCCGCGTAATGGAGATGCTGGAGATGGTGGGGCTGTCCGCCTGGCACGCCAACCGCTATCCTTCCGAATTTTCCGGCGGCCAGCGCCAGCGCGTGGGCATCGCCCGGGCGCTGATCCTGCGGCCCCGGCTGGTGGTCTGCGACGAGCCGGTGTCCGCTCTGGATGTGTCCGTACAGTCCCAGGTATTGAACCTCCTGGCCGACCTGCAAAAGGAATTGAACCTCTCCTACCTGTTCATCGCCCACGGCATGGCGGTGGTCAAGCATATCTCCGACCGCATCGGCGTCATGTACCTGGGCAAGATGGTGGAGATCGCCCCCAAGAGCGCCATCTACGATCATCCCCTGCATCCCTACACCCAGGCGCTGATGTCCGCCATTCCCATTCCCGATCCGGCGGTGAAAAGAGAGCGCATCACCCTGGGCGGCGAGGTGCCCTCTCCCGTCAATCCCAAGCCGGGCTGCCGCTTTGCGGGCCGCTGCCCCTATGCCACGGATCTTTGCCGTCAGCAGTCACCTGAGCTGCATGAGGCGGAGCCTGGCCATCTGGTGGCCTGCCATCACCTTTCTATCTGATATATGGAGGAAAACGACCATGAGCATCACTGCAGGCAATAAAATCATCCGCAATTTCCAGCGCCCCGCACCCGCACTGGTGGAGCTCTTCCGGGGCATCCCCAGCAGCAATATCGGCGATATCATGTACCGCCTATACAACATGCAGAGCGACATCAAGGCCTATAACCCCCGTATACCGCTGCTGGGCACGGCCTTCACCGTGAAGGCCCCCGAGGGAGACAACATGTTCTTCCATATTGCCATCGAAATGGCCCAGCCCGGCGATATCATCGTGGTGGACGCAGGCGGCAGCAGCGAGCGGTCCCTGTGCGGCGAAATGATGTTCAATGAGGCCATCAACAAGGGCATCGCGGGCTTCATCGTCAACGGCTGCATCCGGGACACCGACTGCCTGGCCACCCTGGATTTCCCGGTGTACGCCACCGGCGTCACGCCCCAGGGCCCATGGAAGAACGGCCCCGGCGAAATCAACGTGTCCGTATGCTGTGGCAATCAGGTGGTGTGCCCCGGCGATATCCTGGTGGGCGACCCGGACGGCGTGGTGGTGGTGCATCCTGCGGATGCCGCCGAGGTGGCGGCCCTGGCCCGGGATAAGTTTGAGAAGGAACAGAAAAAGCTGCAAAGCTACCGGGAGGGCCTGGTGAGCAAGCAGAACGAAAAATGGATCCATGCCGCCGTCGAGCAGGGCGTGACCTTTATCGACTGACAGCTCCGCAAAGGGCACGCCGCGTTTTGGGCGTGTCCTTTGCGGCTTTCGGGTGAAACCATGTTCTTGAAAAAGAAAAATATCGATATGACGGAGGGCGTCATCTGGCAGCGGCTGACGGCTTATGCCATCCCGCTGCTGATCGGCGAGCTTTTTCAGCTGTTTTATACCATGGTGGATTCCATCACCGTGGGCAATTTTGTGGGCGCGGACGCCCTGGCCGCCATCGGGGCCTCCGAGACCATCGTCAAGGTGCTGGTGGGCTTCTTCAACGGCATGGAGGTGGGCTTCACCGTGGTCATCGCCCGGTGCTTTGGCGCCCGGGACCGCCGGAAGCTGGACGAGGCGGTGAACGGCGTTTTGCAGCTGGGCGCGCTGATGGGATTCGTCATAACCGTGCTGGGCCTCTTTCTCACCCGGCCCATTCTGCGGCTCATCGATACGCCGGAGGCCATCCTGACGGACGCCTCCGCCTATCTGTCCATTTATTTTATGGGCATCCTGGGCTTTGTGCTCTATAATACCGCCGCCAGCGCCTTAAAGGCGGTGGGAGACGTGCGCACGCCCCTGTACTGCCTGTTGATCTCCTCGGCGGTGAACATCGTATTGGATCTGCTGCTGGTCATCGTTTTCCACCTGGGGGTGGAGGGCGTGGCGGCAGCCACCATCGCAGCCCAATGGCTGGCGGCCATTATCGCCCTCAGGGCCATGACCCGAAGAAAGCAGATCTTCACCGTGGATATCCGCCATTACCGGCTGACCGCCCCAAACGCCTGGCAGTTTTTCCGCATGGGCGTGCCCACGGGCTTTCAAAAGACCATCACCTCCATATCCAACGTGCTGGTGCTCAGCCGCATCACCTACTTTGGCGGCGCGTGCCTGGCGGGCTGGACGGTGTACAACAAGATCGATCACCTGTTGACGGTGGTGATCCAAAGCATGGGCGCTTCCCTCTCCACCTTTGTGAGTCAAAATCTGGGGGCGCGCAAATATCACCGCATCCGCCAGGGCGTGCGCACCACGCTGCTGGGCGGCACGGCGGTGTTCCTGCCCCTGGCGGCCTGCCTGGTGCTGGCCCGGGGGCCGCTGGTGAGGCTGTTTGGCGCGGACGCGGACATGCGTTATTACGCCGAGCATTTTGTGCTGTACGTCACTTTTTTCAAGCTGACGCAGCTCCTGATGAACGTCTATTCCGGCACCCTGCGCGGCGCGGGGCGCATGACCCTGGTTACGGTGATCATGCTCAGCGGCATCGTAGCTTTCCGCCAGGTGTATCTGCTGTTTATCGCCGCCGTGGCCAATATCCCCTGGCTGGTGGGCCTCAGCTATCCGGCGGGCTGGACCTTCTCAGGGGGCATCCTGTGCCTGATGTTTCATCTTTCTGTGCAAAAAGAATGGAGAAATGATCCCGAATGGAGAGAATTGTGAATTTGCTGCTGCTCAATCCCGAGCAGCAGGAGGCATTCAGCCGATTACTGGCAGGGCATGAGCAGATCTTTGCGCCGGAGGGCTTGCTGCCGGTAACGGGGGAACCTCTGCCCCGGGAGGTCTACCAACAAGCCACCATCATCCTGGGCAATCCACCGGCGGATTGCGTAGCCGGCAACCGGAGCCTCAAGCTTTTGCACACCCGCAGCGCCGGGGTGGATCGCTATTTACCCCCCGGCGTGCTGACGGAGGGCGCCGTGCTGGCGGGTTGCTCCGGGGCCTGGGGCCCGGCCATCGCAGAGCATGTCTTCGCGCTGCTGCTGTCGCTGATGAAGCGGCTGCCCGCCTATTACGATCAGCAAAGGCAGGGCGTGTGGCAAAAGCTGGGCAAGGCCAAAACGCTGATGGGAGCTCGGGTGCTGTGCGTGGGCACGGGCGATCTGGGCTCCTCCTTCGCCCGGCTTTGCAAGGCCTGCGGCGCTCATACCGTGGGCGTCCGCCGGGACAGCGCCAAGCCCGCCGAGGGCATTGACGAAATGCACGGCCTGGACGTACTGGATGCCCAGATTTCCCTGGCCGATGTGGTCTGCCTGATGCTGCCCCACACCCAGGACACCAATCAATTGATGAGCCTGCGCCGGCTGTGCCTGATGAAGCCCGACGCCATATTGCTAAACGGCGGCCGGGGCACGGCCATCGACTGCGACGCCCTGGCAGAGGTGCTGGAGACCGGCCATCTGTGGGGCGTTGGCCTGGACGTCACCGCCCCCGAGCCCCTGCCTCCCGAGCATCCCCTGTGGCGGCAACCCCGGGTCCTCATTACGCCCCACGCCTGCGGCGGATATCTGGACGACACGCTGGATCGCATTGCCGAGATCGTGCAGGAAAATCTTCGGCGTTTCTTTGCCGGGGAACCCCTCCGCAACCAATTTCGGTGACAAACAAAAAACATGCGCTGAATGAAGGAGCGCATGCTTTTTTCTTGCCTGCTTTAGCGTAAATTGAGGATTGCATCATAGATTTTCAGGTCAATATCCTTGAATACGTTGAACACCGTCCTGATCCGGCTGCCGGTTTCCGCATAATACTTTTGCACAGTGTCCACGGCGATCTCAGCCGCCCGCTGGTTGGGGAACATAAAAACGCCCGTGGAGATGCAGCAGAAGGCGATGCTCCGGCAGCCGTTTTCTTCCGCGATTTTCAAACAGGAGCGATAGCAGGAGGCCAGCAGTTCTTCGTGTCTCTTGGTCAGCGGGCCGTCCACGATGGGGCCGACGGTGTGGATGACATATTTACAGGGGAGGTTATAGCCCGGGGTGATCTTAGCCTGTCCGGTGGGCTCCTCGTGACCCTGGGCGGTCATGATATGATTGCAGCGCAAGCGCAGCTGGATGCCACTTTTGGTGTGAATGATGTTATCCGCGCAGGAATGAAGGGGACGGAAGCAGCCCAGCAGCGCGCTGTTGGCAGGATTCACAATGGCGTCCACCCGCAGGGTGGTCATATCTCCTTGCCAAAGAATGATGCGATCATCCAGCGTGCAAGGCTGCAAAGTATCAACATCCGTGATTCCAGCCCGAGCATTTTCTTCCGCCAAGTATGAATCCTGGATATCCAGAAATTCCTGGCTGATGGGGCGTGGCGGACGCACATTCATCAGTGCGCGCAGAAGTTTTTTTTGCTCCTGCTCGTCATCGGGAATAGCATATCTTTTATATTCCGGCTCCTCGTTCAGCAATTGCCGGATCATCCAAACGCGCTGTTCTTCATGTGTCATTGATTTTGACTCCTTTTTCTTCCGCCAGACGAAGGAGACGGCGATATGCTTCTTTGTTCGGGTGATGGCCGCCGATTTCCTTCTCCCATATGCTGATCGTGGCGCGATTCCAGCCCGTCATTTTTGCAAACTGAACCTGAGACAAGCCATACAGTTTTCGGATTGTCCGAATCCTGTTTCCATATCCGGGCATACAGAACCGGGAGTAGTCATCCAACAGTTTTTCCGGCGCCACATTCAGGATTTCTCCCAGTTTTACAGCTTCTTCATAATAAATGGGATTCAAGCCCTTTTCATAGTTGAGGATGCCATGACTGGTCATGCCGATCCGGGTGCCCAGCTGCTCCTGCGAGAGCATACGAAGCTCCCGGAAATAACGCAGTTTTTCTCCTGGGGTGGCGTCCTCGAGAATCGTCGGGATACGGCATTTTATGGCAATCAGCAGCTTGCCGTAGCGTGCTGCAACGCTGGTGTGATTGTTATTGGTGTCGTATTATCGATGCAGCCGTGGCAAGGGGAAAAGCAGCCCAGCAGCTGGCTGTTGGCGGCATTGACGATGGCGTCGCAGTCCAGGGTGGTGATATCCCCCTGCCAAAGATACAGCCGATCGTCCCCAGCGCAGGGCGTCAGGGCGGAGAGGGAAACGACGCCCTTTTCCGCCGTCAACTGCCGCAGATAAGCGTCCTGCACCCGCAGAAATTCATCGTCGGCGGGCAGGGGCGGGCGCACGTTCATCAGGCTGCGCAGCAGGCTCCGGCGCCGCATCTCCAGGGTAGGGATGGGCGTATCCCGGTATTGGGGCATTTCCTCCAGCAAACGCCGGATCAGCCACAGACACCGTTCCTGCTGGGTCACTTGATCACCTCCGCGCCGTTCTTTTTGCGGCATTTCCGTCTTTCCCGCACTTTACAAGATTTTCGATCTATTATATAATGATTTCAGCATTTTCACAAGCCGTTTACCGCCGGAAACCGGCCGTTTTTTCTGCTATTTTACCGCGTACGGAGGATGCTTTGCTGACCCTGAACACCCCGAATCTGAGCCTGAACGCCATCGCCGCCAGCGGCCAGTGCTTCCGGTGGACGCCCATGGAGAACGGCTGCCGCATCGTGGCCCATGGCCGGGTGCTGCATGCCCGGCAGGTGGGGCCGGAGAAGCTGGCGCTGGACTGCGGCGCGGCGGAGAAAGCCCTGTGGCGGGATTATTTCGACCTGGATACCGATTACGCCGCCATCATCGGGGCCATTCCGCCGGAGGACGCCTATCTGCGGGCGGCGGCGGAATACGGACAGGGCATCCGCATCCTGCGGCAGGATCCCTGGGAGGTGCTGATCACCTTCATCCTGTCCCAGCGCAAGAGCATTCCGGCCATCCGCCAGGCGGTGGAAAGGCTGTGCGCCGCCGCCGGAGAGGAGATCGGCAGCGAGGAGGGTATGCCGCTGTACGCTTTCCCTTCCCCCGAGGCGCTGGCCCGGCTGAACGACACCGCGCTGCAGCGCTGCGGCCTGGGGTACAGAGCGCCCTATGTGCACCGAACGGCCTGCGCCTTTGCGGAGGGCCGTCTGACCGCGGCGGGGCTGGAGACCCTGCCCGACGACGATCTGTTTTCCGCCCTGTGCGGCCTGTACGGGGTGGGGCGCAAGATCGCCCACTGCGTGCTGCTGTTCGGCTTTCACCGGATGAACGCCTTTCCGGTGGACGTGTGGATGCAGCGGGTGGGCGCGGCGCATTACCCCGGCGGCATCCCCCTGGCGGAGTATGCCCCCTGGGCCGGGGTGATGCAGCAGTACATGTTTGCCTATGAGCGCCATTTGAACGGAAAAGGATAGGTTTTGGAGGCTTTATGGTTCCGTATCGCTTGATTTTTGCCCTGGCGCTGTGCCTGGCCGCGGCGGGGGCGGTGTATGTGGTGTGCCGCTTTCACAAGCTGGATTTTGTGCACCGCATCGCCCGCAAAAGCCGCCTGCTGGGCTGGTTGGTCTCCCTGCTGCCCGTCGCCGTGGCGGCGGCCTTTCTGCTCGTCAACCTGTTTTCCCCCATCGTGGTGCTGGTGCACCTGGTGGTCATCTGGGTGCTGTGCGACCTGATCGGCCTGATCGTAAAACGCTGTGCCCATCTTCGCCCGCGCCGGTACTGGGCGGGCATGACCGCCCTTGTCATCACCGCGGTTTATCTGGGCGTGGGCTGGTATAACGCCCATCATGTGACCATCACGCGCTATACCTTCACCAGTGAAAAGCTGGACGCGCCCCTGCGGGTGGCGCTGGTGGCCGACAGCCACCTGGGCATCACCCTGGATGGGGAGGATTTCATGCGGGAGATGGCGCGGGTGCAGGCCCAGCAGCCCGACGTGGTGGTGGTGGCAGGGGATTATGTGGACGACGACACCAAAAAGGCAGACATGCTGACCGCCAGCGCGGCCTTCCGGCAGTTTGACGTGCCGGTATACTTCATCTACGGCAACCACGACAAGGGCTACTTCCGCTACCGCAACTTCACCGCCGCGGAGCTGGAAACGGCGCTGACCGAAAACGGCGTGATCATTCTGGAGGACGAGAGCGCGCTGGTGGACGGGTGGTATTACGTGATTGGGCGGCAGGATCGCAGCATCCGGAGCCGGGCCGGTATGGCGGAGCTGACGGCGGGACTGGACGAAAGCAAATACATGATCCTGCTGGATCACCAGCCCAACGATTACGTCAACGAGGCTGCCTCCCCGGTGGATCTGGTGCTCAGCGGCCACACCCACGGCGGCCACCTGTTCCCGGCGGGGCAGATCGGCCTGATGATGGG
>Ga0079305_1002069_pt1 | contig 20118 bp, 17 predicted proteins | sample LMS_cellobiose_e_FD_79183 | JGI IMG/M metagenome (GOLD analysis project Ga0079305, IMG submission 79183) | Rumen-fistulated moose microbial communities from Alaska, USA - LMS_cellobiose_enrichment | ecosystem: Host-associated > Mammals > Digestive system > Stomach > Rumen fluid ... | reverse complement strand
GGAGAGGATCCTCGAGCTGATGGACCACGTAGGTCTCAACAGCGAGCACGCGTCCAGATACGCGCACGAGTTCTCCGGCGGTCAGAGACAGAGGATCGGCATCGCGAGAGCGCTCGCGGTGGATCCCGAGTTCATCGTCTGCGACGAGCCGGTATCCGCGCTTGACGTATCCATCCAGGCTCAGGTCATCAATATGTTCGACGAGCTGCAGGAGAGACTCGGGCTCACCTACCTCTTTATCGCGCATGACATCCTGGTCGTCCGCCATATCAGCGACAGGATCGCGGTCATGTACCTCGGCAAGATGGTGGAGCTCGCGGACGCCGCGGAGATCTACGACAGACCGCTCCATCCTTATTCCAAGTCCCTGATCTCGGCCGTGCCGATCCCGGATCCGCACATCGCGAGAGCGAACAAGAGAATTCCGCTGGTAGGCGATATCCCGAGCCCGCTGAACGCTCCCTCGGGCTGCCCGTTCAGGACGAGATGCCCCTACGCTTCGGAGATCTGCGCAGAGTCGATGCCGGAGTTCAAGGAAGTGGAGAAGGGACATTTTGTGGCCTGCCACAGACTTGCGGAAATCAATTAAATGGTATATAATAAATGTTCGTAACGTTTCGGGAAGTCTGAATCGGCAGACAGCCAGGAAACGCTGCAGATAATAAGTCAGTCCGGGGCGCGCGTTGATGTTTTGCGGCTGCCCCTCGGATAATTTCAGAAAAGGAGAGAAAAGTATGAAGAAAGAACTCAAAAGCATCTTTGCCGTACTGCTTGCTCTGGCAATGGTCTTCAGCCTTGCCGCATGCGGTGGCGGCGGCGGAAGCACCGAGCCGACCGACGAGCCGACCGATGAGCCCGCGGTTCTGGAAGTATGCCTTGCTTCCGAGCCTGACACGCTCGACCCGGCCCTCAACTCCGCGGTCGACGGAGCTACCATGATCATCCACCTCTTCTCCGGTCTTGCCAAATGGGATCAGGATGACTCCGGCAAGCTCGAGATCGTGCCTGACTGCGCTGAAGAGCTGGTAGACCCGGTAGAGAACGCTGACGGAACAGTTACCTATACCTACACCCTGAAGGAAGGACTCAAGTGGTCCGACGGACAGGATCTGACCGCAGGCGACTTCGCTTATGCGTGGCAGAGAGCAGGTAACGTTGCTACGGGCGGCGACTACTACTACATGTTCGAGAACGTCCAGGGATACAGCGAAGATGACGAGAACGCAGTTCTCAACGTCAAAGCAGTCGACGACAGAACTCTGGAAGTCACCCTGAACAACGCTGTTGCTTACTGGAATGAGCTCCTTGCTTTCCCGACCTTCTTCCCCGTACGCGAGGACGTAGTCGCTGACGAAGCCTGGGCAACCGATCCTTCCACCTATGTTTCCAACGGTGCATACACCATGACCGGCTGGGAGCACAACAGTGTTATCACCCTTGAGAAGAACGAGAACTACCATGACGCTGACGCTGTCACCATGGACAAGATCGAGTTCTACCTCTCCGACGACGCCAACAACCAGCTGTCCAACTTCAAGAACGGAACATGGAAGATGATCGACGACGTTCCGACCAATGAGATCAAGACCCTTCAGGCCGAGTATCCCGATGAGTTCGTTATCGCCGGACAGATCGGTACCTACTATGTGTGCTGGAACGTAAACGAAGAGATCCTCCCCGCCGGCAGCACTCTTACCGGAGTAGAAGCTGAGCAGGCCAGGGCTGAGATCCGTCAGGCTATCGGCCTCCTCTATGACAGAAACTACATCGTAGACGAGATCGGCCAGGCCGGACAGGTCCCCGCATCCTCCTTCGTGGCCATGGGAATGACCGACGCTGACGGTTCCGAGTTCTACAAGAACGCCGGTGACAACGCTGACTACGTCGGATACTATGACGTCTCCGCGGACGCCACCCAGAGCAACTTTGACAAGGCTGTCGAGATCCTGAAGAAGTACTACACCTATGATGAGGCTACCGGACAGTTCACCGACTTCCCGACCCTTACCTATCTGTACAACACTTCCGAAGGTCATAAGGCTATCGGTGAGTACCTGCAGTCCGCCATGGCGAACGTCGGCATCACCATGAACCTGACCAACCAGGAGTGGGCCACCTTCCTGAACACCCGTAAGAACGGCGACTACAGCATAGCCCGTAACGGTTGGGTAGCCGACTACAACGATCCTATCTGCTTCCTTGATATGTGGACCACCAACTCCGGCAACAACGACGTTCAGTTCGGCAGAGAGGGACACGGCGAGCTCGCTATGTACAACCTCGACCTCACCGATCTCGGATACGAGACCAAGGTCGAGAACGGAACATGGTCCGAGACCTATGATGTCCTGATCTCCACAATCAAGAGCGAGACAGATCCTGTTAAGCGCTTCGCCCTTATGCACAAGGCTGAGGACCTCCTCATGAGCACCGGCTGCATCTGCCCGATCTACTACTACACCGACCTCTACATGCTGTCGAAGGACGTAGACGGATTCTTCAGCAACCCGCTCGGATACAAGTACTTCATGTACACCACCATCCAGTAAGTTCTGAAAGATCAGCTTACTGAGCCATATCAGGCTTGATCAAAGCCGCCGGGGCCCGCGCCCCGGCGGCTTTTGCGTGCGCGCGGGCCGATCACCCCACGCGCACGCCTGGCAAAGCGGCGCACGCCCGCCGCGCCGCGGATTTGATTTCCGCGGCCGGATGTTGTATCATTGCTTTAGCTGGGCGAAGCAAATGTCATGCAAGCGGGATCCGTACACGGCGGGTCGGATCCGCAGCAATATTCACCGGGAGGAACAGAATGAACATCAGAAAAGTAATGGTCGCGGGCACGGGACTGATGGGCAGGCAGATCGCTTTGCTCGCCGCGATGAACGGCTACAGGACTGTGTGCTACGACGTAAAAAAAGAGGGACTTGAGTCCGCTGAGACTTTTGCCCGCGACTGGCTGGCAAAGCGCGTCGCGAAGGGCAAGATGACGGACGAAGCGATGGGATTTGCTCTTGAGAACCTGACGTATACGTCGGACATCCGGGAAGCGGCGGAAGACGCGGATCTGGTGGTCGAGGCGGTCCCCGACATCGTCGAGATCAAAAAGAAAGCCCTCGCGGAGATCGATAAATACACGCCGGAGGAGTGCATCTACGCCAGCAACAGTTCCTATATCGTGAGCTCCAGATTCTGCGACGCGGTGAGCGACCCGTCAAAGGTGCTGAACGTGCATTTCTTCAATCCAGCGCTGGTCCAGAAGACGGTCGAGGTCGTGAGAGGCCCGCACGTTTCCGCGGAGACGTTTGAGACCGCCTTCGCCTTTGCCGAATCCCTCGGCAAGACGCCCGTCCGCATCGAAAAGGAGATCTACGGCTTCTGCGTGAACCGCATATTCAGCGCGCTGACCCGCGAGGCCTGCTATCTCGTGGACATGGGGATCGCGACGCCCGAGGACATAGACAAAGCCGTCAAAGGCGCCCTCGGACACGCGATGGGTCCGCTCGAGACCCTCGACATGACCGGCATCGACCTCGAGTACAACGTATACATGGAGAAATTCAGGACCTCCGGGAAGAAGGATGACCTTCCCGCCGCGTGCCTGACCGAGCACTTCTCGAAGGGCGAGTACGGCCGCAAGACGGGCAAGGGCTTCTACGACTACAGCGAGCAGGAGAAGAAATAAGCAGGCGGCGCGGGACGATTCGCATGGCTCGGCAGCCTGCGCGGTCACACGACACGGCAAACACGGAGGAAGACATATGAAAAACGTTGTTATAGTATCGGCATGCAGGACCCCGATCGGGACGATGGGAGGCCAGTTCAGGGATCTGACCTGCACCGACCTTTCGATACCGGTGATGCAGGCTTTGGTCGGGAGAGCGGGGATCGACCCGGCTTTGATCGAAGACGTCATCTGGGGCTGCAACTACCAGAGAACATACAAGGAGAACAACATCGCACGCGTCGCGGCGGTCAAAGCCGGCCTGCCGACGTCGGTCCCGGGCATCACGATCCACCGGAACTGCACGTCCAGCATGTCGTCGATCCAGTTCGGATTCTACCAGATCATGGCGGGCGAGGCGGACTGCATCATGGCCGGCGGTGTCGAGAGCATGAGCGGAGCGCCTCATATGGCGTTCGGTATCCGCTACGGCAAGAAGTTCGGGCATCTCGACCTGCGCGACTCGATGTGGGATTCGCTGACCAATCTGGGCATCGGGCCTGCGATGGGCATAACGGCCGAGAACGTCGCGGAGAAATACGGTGTGACCCGCGAGGAGATGGACGAGTATTCCGTCATGAGCCAGCAGCGCGCCTGCGCGGCGATCGACGCCGGCAAGTTCAAAGAGGAGATCATCCCGATCACCGTTCACGGCAAGAAAGGCGATCAGACATTCGACACGGACGAGTATCCGAGAAGGGGAGCGTCGGTCGAGGCGCTCGCGAAGCTGAAACCGAGCTTCAAAGAGGACGGAAAAGTCACAGCCGGAAACGCTTCCGGAATGAACGACGCCGCTTCGGGCGTGCTGCTCATGTCAGAGGAGAAGGCAAAGGAAGTCGGCGCACCCGTGCTCGCGCGCATCCTGTCCGTCGCCACGACCGGAGTCGATCCCGATTATATGGGGATCGGTCCGATCAGCGCTTCACGCAAGGCCCTAGAAAAGGCCGGCCTCACGATCTCCGACATCGATCTCTTCGAGATCAACGAAGCCTTCGCCTCCCAGTGCATAGCCTGCGCAAACGAGCTCGGCATCGACCGCGAAAAGCTGAACGTAAACGGAAGCGGCATCTCGCTGGGACATCCGGTAGGAGCCACGGGTTCGAGACTAGTCGTAACGCTGCTCTACGAGATGAAGAAGCGCGGATCCAGGTACGGCCTCGCGTCCCTCTGCGCGGGAGGCGGCATGGGCACCGCGGTGATCGTAGAGAGGATCTAGCTGCAAAGCCGGCAGGCAACTTGTTCGGAACCCCTCTGCAGGATCATTCTGTAGGCAACTTGTAGGCCATCGGCCTTAAAAAGCCTAATGGCCTACAGATTTTCACCGTTTCTGAGCAAATGGCCTACAGAATCTTATGCTTCAGGCAGGCAACTTGTAGGCCATCGGCCTTAAAAAGCCTAATGGCCTACAGATTTTCACCGTTTCTGAGCAAAAGGCCTACAGAATCTTATGCTTCAGGCAGGCAACTTGTAGGCCATCGGTCTTAAAAAGCCTAATGGCCTACAGATTTTCACCATTTCAGAGCAAAAGGCCTACAGGGTCTTATGCTTCAGGCAGGCAACTTGTAGGCCATCGGTCTTAAAAAGCCTAATGGCCTACAGATTTTCACCATTTCAGAGCAAATGGCCTACAGGGTCTGATGTGTTTTTGCCCGGTATGTCAAAATAGTGGCTCACAATGAAAAGAAAAGACCGCGGCTCTCCGCCGCGGTTTTTCATTTTAACAGGTTTATCCCTTTATGCCGGCGATTGCCTTGGCGAGCTCCTTCTTCTCCTGCATATTGCTCTGGCGGGAGATCATGATGCGCTGGGCCTGCGGGGAACCCGCGCCGTGGAGGGATTCCGTTCGGTAGCCCACGGCAGCGGCGCCGAGGCACATGTTCTCGAGGAAGCGCATGATGCGCTGGCGGTCCTCGGTGCTGACGCCTTCGCGGCCCGCGAAGAATTTGTTGCAGACGTCGCCGATGGTCTCGCCGTTCCTGCCGACGACTGTGTCGGAATTGAAGTCCTTCTCCCCGGGCATCGTGACCATGAGGCCGCCCGCGATATCCTCTGCGAGCCTGACGATCTCGTAGGGGAACCTCGTCACGTTCTGCTTGCAGACGTTCGCGAGCAGGAGGTCGATCTGGTAGTTGCCCGCTTTGGTCGGGCAGCCCTCACAGGAACAGGCGATGCCGCAGGAGTAGAGGGTCTCGTTCAGGTGGGTCATCTCGATCAGCTTGTCTTTGACCGCGCTGGCCTTGTCGACACCGTTGTACTCGGCGGCGAGAGCGGCAGCCCCGATCAAAACGTCTCCGACGCCGACCTTGCAGCCGCCGTAGCTCTGCCTGTGGTAGCCGGCGAAGCGCTCGACCATCATGCCGGCGAATTCGTATTCTCCGTCGAGGAAGATGTATTCGTTGGGGATGAAGACGTGATCCAGCACGACCAAAGCTTCCTGCCCGCCGAATTTGGCGTTTCCGACGTCGATGCTGCAGCCTTCGAGCTTGCGGGTATCGCAGCTCTGGCGGCCGTAGATCATATAGAGACCGTCAGCGTCGGAGGGGCAGGCGAAGGAGACCGCCCAGTCCTTGTCGGCTTCGCCCATAGCGATCGTGGGCATGAATATATGCCAGTGGCTGTTGACGGAACCGGTCTGGTGGCATTTGGCGCCGCAGACCACGATGCCGTCCGGTCTGCGCTCCACGACGTGCACGTACATGTCGGGATCGGCCTGGGCGTGCGGGGCTTTGCTCCTGTCGCCCTTGGGATCGGTCATCGCGCCGTCAACGGTCAGGTCCTCATCCTGGACATAGATCAAAAATTTCTTGAACCGCTCGTGGTAGTCTGTCCCGTATTTTTCATCGATCTCGTAGGTGGTGGAGTAGACAGCGTTGAAGGCGTCCATCCCGACGCAGCGCTGGAAGCAGGAGGCCGTCTTCTGGCCGAGCAGACGCTGCATCTTAACTTTTTTGATCAGGTCGTCTGTCGACTGGTGGAGGTGAGTGAATCTGTTTATCTTATGACCGGTGAGATCCGAGGTCGCGGTCATCAGATCCTCGTACTCGGGCATCTGAGCGAGCGCGTAGGTCATCGCGACGCAGTTGATGGAGGGCCTTATCATCGGATGATCGACCCAGTTGTCGATCTTCTCGCCGAACATATATACTCTGGTGTTGAGCTCTCTCAAGCTCTCGATATACTCTTTTGCGGTCTTCATTGCGGTTCCTTTCTTCTGCGGCCGTTGGCGTCTGCGCGGCCCTGTGATCGCGCCGGCAGGAAAATGCATTCTTATGCATATATTTTATTACAAACAGGTGCCCCAAGAAACAGTTTTTTCGCCCGCCGCGGTTGACACATCCTGCGGCGGGTATTATCATTACATAGACAATCGATCTTTGAGGCAGGTGAGATTCCTGACCGGTGGTGACAGTCCACAAACCGAAAGGCCGATCCGGTGGAATTCCGGAACCGACGGTGATCCCGTCCAAACCGCGAGCGAGACGCATGGCAGCGCCGGAGCGAGCGGGTGGAGCGGGCCAGTCCGGATGGGAAAAGATGGAGAAATAGAACTACGGACCTTCATTCCAGAGGCGAGCATATCTACGGATCCATCGAAGTGGCGGGATGCTCGGCTCTTTTGTTTGTCCGGGATCGGCGGCATGCGGATCCCGTGGGCGGGCACTTGCGGAACGGAGGTTTTTTAATGGACGCACAGGTAAAGACGATGACAACAGTTGAAACAAAAGCAAAGCACAAAGTATTCACCACCAGGAACATGGTCATGATCGCGCTGTTCGGCGCCGCGAGCATGGTGCTCATGCTGGTGGATTTTCCGCTTCCCTTCGCGCCGTCGTTCATGAAGTTCGACTTTGCCGACCTTCCGGCGATCCTCGGGACTTTCATGATGGGGCCGGTCGAGGGCATTCTGATCTGCGTGGTCAAACTGCTCCTCAAGCTGGTGATCAAAGGGAGCGAGACCGCTTTTGTCGGCGAGTTTGCCAATCTGATCGCCGGCGCGGCATATATGCTGCCGGCGGCTTTGATCTATCACTTCAAGAAGGGCAAGTCCGGCGCGGCGCTTTCGCTCGCGGTCGGCACGATCTGCGTTAGCCTCTTCGGGATCTTCAGCAATATGTTCATCATGTTCCCGGCCTATTCCAAGCTCTACGGAATGCCGATGGAGGCGATAATCGGAATGGGAACTGCGGTCAACCCGCATATCACGAACCTGTTCACGCTGATGGTCTTCGCGGTGCTGCCCTTTAACATCGTGAAATACGGCATCGTGTCCGTGATAACGTTCTTTGTTTACAAGAGGCTCAAGAGACTGCTGTTCAAAGGCTGAGAATGAGGCCGCTGCGGCGGCCGTCCGATGATCGGAGGATGCGCGATGGGGACCGGAAAGATCCTGGTACTTACACACTATCTGGACGAAGATAATATCAGGACGATCAAAGACACCGCGGAGAAGCTGGGCTTCTCCGCGAGCTTCTTTACGAGCTATAAGGAGGCGCTCCCCGAGGTCGGGGAAGCTGAGATCATCTATTCCGCCGACGTGAGACTCCCGGAGCACGCGAAGAACGTCAAATGGTTCTGCAGCTCCACCGCGGGCGTGGACAAATTCCTGAAGGCGGGCATCAGCCCGGACGTCCTCTTCACCAATGCTGCAGGAGCCTACGGCGTTACGATATCCGAGCACATCGTGATGGTCGCGTTGATGATGATGCGCAGGACGCCGGAATACCTCGAGGGCATCCGTGAGAAGAAATGGCTTCGCGGTCTGGCGCAGTCTTCTCTCTACGGATCAAAGATCCTGATGATTGGGACCGGCGACATCGGCCGCACAGCGGCCGAAAGGATCCGCGGATTCTGCCCGGCTGAGATCGTCGGAGTGAACAGGAGCGGGCGCGAAGTAAAGGGCTTTGACAGGACTTATCCTGTGACGGAGCTGAACGCTTTGATCCCGGAGGCCGATGTCGTGATCTGCGCTGTCCCCGGGACGAGCGAGACGGAGGGGATCATCAGCGCTGAAAGGATAGGCCTGATGAAGCCGGACTCCTATCTGATAAACGTGGGGCGCGGAAGCGCTGTGGACGTGGAGGCTCTGATCGCGGCACTTGATGAAGGGCGGATCGCAGGCGCCGCGCTCGACGTATTCCCGGAGGAACCGATACCGGAGGACAGCCCTGTCTGGGATGCGCCGAATCTTTTGATCACGCCGCACGTAGCGGGGAACGACACCCTGCCGGAGACGAGACGCAGAAACGTCGCGATGTTCTGCGAGGACCTTGAGAACTACGCCGCGGGAAGACCGCTCGCGCACAGCGTGGACCGGAAGCTGGGATATTGATTATGGACGGGAAGCCCGAATACTGTTTTTTTATTGCGTAAAGTTTTCAGAAATAGTATAATTTTCTGTGGAAGATTATGGCTTCCGATTCATTTACCCGAAAGAGATCTTGGATAGATCGATAAAAGGAGGTCCGGGATGGATAATAAAGAATTTGAAACGATAACGCCCGAAACGCTCCAGCAGGAGTATGATGCGGCTCAGGACGCCGCCGCGGAACTGCAGGAAGACGTCGAGAAGGCGGTAGGCACTTTCGAGGCCAAGGCCGAAGAAGTCGCTGAGGCTGTTCCAGAGGCTGTCGAGGCGGTACAGGAGACCGTCACGCCTGCGTTCGAAGCCGCAGCCGAGACCGTCGCTTCCCCGTTCGAAGCCGCAGCCGAGACCGTCGACAAGGCGATCCCCGACGGCCCGGTGAACCTCACCGAGCAGTGGCAGAAGGAGCATTACGGCGAAGCAGGAAGAAAGATGAAGGCCGACGAAGCCGCGGCCGCAGCCGCCGCAGCCGCCGCCGCTGCAGCTCCCGCGTTCGAGCAGCCCCAGTATGAGCAGAAGTTCGAGCAGCCCCAGTACCAGCAGGACTTCAGCCAGCAGTACCAGCAGCCGAACTATCAGCAGCCGCAGTTCGATCAGCAGAACTATGCCGGATACGATCCTTACGGAATGCAGCCTTTCGGCAACGACAAGGCCATGGGCATCATCGCCTATATCACGCTGATCGGTTTCCTGATCGCGCTGTTCGGCGGAGCGAATAACGGCAGGCGTTCACCTTATCTGAACTTCCACCTCAACCAGTCGCTGATCCTCCTGCTCGCGAACGTCATCGTCGGCATCATTTCGGGGATCTCCGTTGCTATCGGCGGACTCCTTTCCCTGGTGGTCTTCGTGTTCTGGATCATGGCGATCGTTGGCGCGGCAAAGGGCCAGACCAAGCCACTCCCGCTCATCGAGAACATCAAGCTGATCAAATAGGCCTGCATCTTCGGCAAAGATCACATAACATAAGCCAATCAAAGCCGCTGCAGCTCACGTTCCCCGGGACAGCAGCGGCTTTTGATTGTTTGTCAACGAGCTTTTGATGGCATTAGCCCGAAAAGGGCGAAATGGCAGCAACATTTCGTGAAAAATCGCGAATGTAATCAAAATGAACGGCGCGACCGCTGCAAAAGCAAACCGCAGCCTAAGCTGCAAAGGCAAACCGCCGCAGCAGCAAAGATGATCCGCTGCCGCAGCCGCAAAGGCGAGTCTTCCGCGCAGCCCGCAACCGCGCCTCAGCCGAGGATGTTCTCAATCAGGCGGAGGTAGAGCCAGGGGAGGACGTCGAAATTGTAATGACGCTCGATGCGCTCGGTGTTTTTGTGGCTGTCCTTGCCGTTCACGCCGAAGATGATGCCCGGGACGTCGAACTTCTTCAGATCCTCCATCGGGAAGCTGTATGTCATATTGGCTCCGACGATGTTTTCGAAAAGACTGTCGAAGTTCTTCTCCGGATCCAGGTGCGTGAAGCTGAGGTCAGAGATCTCCATATAGTAGTCCTTCCAGCGGATGTCCTCGCCGTAGTTGTTTTTGGCGTGGTGCATGACCTCGTTCACGGCGCCGATGAGGGCGGGGACGCGTTCGTCTGCCATGTCGGGATAGACGTCCGGGTAGAAGGGCGGTATGAAGGATATGATGATCATCGGACGCTTGTCCGGATAGTGCTCGTAGACGGTCTTGACGATGCGGATCGCGATGTCCTGAAGCTTGAGCTTCTCTTTGTTCAGCCAGCTTTTGGTCAGGTTGCCGAGGAACGCGTCAAAGTCGCCGGAGAAGTTCGCCCTGGCGCCGGCCATCAGCTCGCTGAAGGTCATCACGCAGGTCTCCGGGAGGGACAGACGGTTCCGGATGCCGAATTTGTTCTCGAAGGCGTTTGCCTGCCGCCTGATGCGGTCCCTGGCTGCGTCAAAGCTCTCAACAGCGATACTCCTAAGCAGGTCCATCACCTCGAGCGCGTCGGTGTCCACGGTCAGAAGGTTGTAGTACGACGCGGCGAAGAATGACGACGTGCTGGAGTAGGTGAGCTTGAGGTCCACCGCCTTCAGGCAGATCGGGGGAGGCGTGGTCACGCCGTTGGCGCTCTGGCAGAGGTCGGTGTTCAGGTGCATCCGGCTGTAGATCTCCGAGGAGAGAAGGTTGGCGTCGATGCCGTGGAATGGGTTGACTCCGCGCGATGGCGCACCGACGCAGAAGAACATCGGGATGAACTTGCCTGTCGCGCCGATGTGAACAAAATGGACGCCCTCGGGGTCTTCGTCGTCGTGGGAATAGGATTCAGCCGCGAGCAAAGCCTTGTACTTAAGCCCCTGACTTTTGGCGATACGGTTAAGGAAGGAGACCGCCGCGAGCATGCCCTCTGAGTTCGCCTCTTCGCCGCAGAGTCCGAGAAAAATGAGATTGCCCTTCAGAAGCCCCGGATTCTCAGCGTAGTGGCGCAGGATCTCTATGGACATGGCAAGCCCGAATTTCATGTCGGCAACGCCGCGCCCGAAGATCCATTCACCGCTGTTGAAATCCTTCTGGCTGTCTTCGTCCAGCGGGAGCTCGTTGATCCTGGATGTTATCTCCTCGATATCAAAAGCTATGTCCTTCAGATTGTCATAGACGTAGGCGTTCATCACGTCATAATGCCCCATCAGAATGACCGTGTCGGCGGTCGGCTCCTCCGCGGGGAGGAACGCAGCAACGTTGGAGCGCTTTAGCGGGTCGTGTTTGACGGGCAGCTTCAGTAGATATTTGGGATGCCCGGCGAAATAGGGGATCTCGCTGAGGATCTCATAGAGAACGTCGGCGCCCTTTGCTTCATCATAGGTGGCCGAGACACTGGGTACTTTAACTATGCGCTTAAGATCGGAATATATCCTGTCCTTGTTCATTTCCCTCTCCTTCAGAATGAAAAAGCGGTTCTGCTCATTGCATTTCAAGTATATCATTTTGGACCGCGAGGCACAAGTGGGCGCTTTACAACATTAGCAAGAAATGGAAAATATTGCTTGACAGGGGACGCGTCAAGGTAGTATGATGATAGCGTGAAAAAGTGCGGTAATAAGAGCCCTTGAGGGAGACGGACATGTCCGTCTCCCTTTTGATTATGAAGAAAACTTCATGATCCGGGCCGGCCGCGCGTCCGGCGCAGGAGAGGCGCGCCGAGGCAGTCATAGAAGTGAGATCGGGAAAGGAGAAGATCATATGAGGAAAACGATCAGCGCGGGGACCGCTTTGGTCCTCTGCCTTCTGTTCGTGCTGTTTTCGCCGCCGGATCGGGCGTTCGCGGACGAGACTTACAACACCTACAGCACGGGCGTCAAAATCATTGAATACGGCGCCACGGGTACGCCATCAAGCTACTGCTCCAATCTGAGGGTAGAGGACGGCGGCATCAAAGACGTATTCTGCATCGAGCCGGGAGTGGATTTTGCCGGCGGGCCCAAGACACGTGTCGACGCGCTAACAGTGATCCCGCAGGAGAAGCTTACCGAGGCCGCGCTCGGTGTCTACTATCTCAGCACCATCGCGCCGCCGGAGGGACTCAGCAGGCTTGGATGGCAGCAGTATTGGATATGGGTCCACCTGAGGAGCGTCACCGTGCCGAACGTTACCGACATCTGGGTGAGGAACGGCCCGAGTGAGGAGGTGCAGGACCGGACGCTGTCGGCGATTCGGGCGTATGTCGCGGCGAACAAAGCGAACTTTACCGGTTTCGGATGGATATATACCGACGGATCGTCCCAGCGCGCCGCGAGGTTCTGGGTGGAAGGAAAGGGCAGCGTCAGCCTCACCAAGAAGGCCTCGGAAGTCCCTGACTTCGCGGCTGAATTCCCGGAGCTCTACAGCCTGAAAGGCGCGGAATACTCAGTGTTCAGCTCGCCGACTCTGGCAGGCGGATCTCGTGTCGGAACGATTATCACCGATGGGAGCGGCAGGACCGGAAGCCTCAGTCTTCCGGCAGGGACATACTACGTAGTGGAGACCAAAGCGCCTTATGGCTATCTCCGGAACCCCTCTGTGATGGAAAAGACTCTCACGGCCGGGGAGAGCTGGGAGATAGAGGCCGAGGATCAGCCGCTGTTCAGCCGGGCGGAGATACTGCTGGAGAAGATAGAGGCTGCCGGCGCTCCATGCGAGGTGGCCGGCGCGGAGAAGACCGGCCGGCCCGCGGACGGTTTTAAGGCTGCGGAGGCGGTTCCTGAACTCTCGCTCGCGGGAGCTGAGTTCGAGGTAAAGTACTACCCGACTCTCTCGGACGAAAGGGAGAATTCAGAGCCGGCGCGCATCTGGACCTTCAGGACGGACGCGGACGGGCTTGTAAGACTGTCTGATGAATACTTGTGCGGAGGGGACGAACTATTCCGTGACGGGAGCGGAGAGCCTGTGCTTCCACTCGGTACATATACGTTCAGGGAGACCGCTGCGCCGGAAGGTTTTCTGTTGAACGACGAAGTATTCGTAAGGCAGGTAACTGCCGATCACGGCGCGGTGCCGGAGACTGCAGTGTACAGCTATCCTGTGGTGGAGGAGTACAGAAGGCCCTTGATCGGCACGGAAGCCTTCTGGACCGGCGGAACAGGAAACATGCCCGCGGACGGAGAAACGGTGCTCGTTGATCGGGTGACTTGCGAGAGGCTGGTCCCCGGGGCGGAATATATGCTCAAGGCGTCGCTGATCGACCCTGCGGACGGCAGCGTGATTGCCCTGGGCGAGAAGTGTTTCTCCGCGAGCGAAGGGGATGCCGGCGGGGTGTACTGCGAGACTGACGGAGCATATATCTACGCTGAAGCCGACGTTTCGATCGAAGCGGATAAGGCGGCGCTGGCCGGGCTTGCGGGTAGGCGGCTCGTCGTTTTTGAGGAGCTGTATATGGCTGGCACAGTGGACGGGTGGCCCCTCGTCGCGGAGGAGAAGACTGCGGACAGCCCCGATCAAAGCATATTCGTCCCTGACATTTCGACGACGGCCTCTGTATCATCTGTCGGGAGCGGAGGCGCCCCGACTTTGCTCACTGACGTGATAGAGTATTCCGGCCTCGAGCCCGGAGTAGAGATCCGGATAGAGACGGTCCTGATGGACAGGGCTTCGGGAGAACCGGCACGGGACGAAAAGGGAGGCGAACTGAGGTCGGAGACTTTGATCACGCCGGAAAGCGAGAACGGAAGCCTCGAGATCATACTCGAAGTGCCGACGAAACTTATCAGGGGGCGTGAGCTGGTGTTCTTCGAGAGCGCCTATGAGGGAGATGCTCTCGTCGTGAGCCACAGCGATATCGATAACGCCAGGCAGACGGTCATGGTACCGAGTGAGCCGGAGGTGCCGCTGACCGGCGATACGGGAAGCGCGAGAAAGTGGCTCGAGCTCTTCGGAGGGTCGGCGTTTTTGCTCATGTGCGCCGCTCTGGCCGGGAGGAAGGGCCTCAGGGGCTGATGCTGCTCGGGGCGGCCGCTGAGCGAAACGAGAAAGGAGAAAGGTATGATGACGTTTGAAGAATTTAAGACGAGGTCGCAGGCGGAGATCCTGAGCGTTCTGCCGCGAAGGTACCGTAAAGCGGAAGTCGATGTCAGGCGGGTGAACAAGCCCGGCAGGTCCTATACTGGCATGACGGTATGCATGGATAGAAGCAAGCCCGCGCCGGTCATAGATCTGGAGATGTTCTACGACATATTGGAGGACGAGAACAGCTTCCCCCTGGTGCTTCGGGCGATGGCGGAGGTCGCGGTGATGAGACCGCCGTCGGAAGGCTTTAGCATGATCGGAAACTACGCTGAGGCGAGGGACCGCCTTATAGTGAGAGTGATGAACGCGGAGCGGAACAAAGAACTACTCGAGGACTTGCCGCACAGGATCGTCGGCGACATCGCGCTCACTTATCATATTATGCTGCCCGCACCGGACGGTAGCGCGGGCTGCGTCGCTGTGACGAGCGGGATGATGAAGGACTTCGGCGTCGGGCGGGAAGAGCTGGAGCGGGACGCTTTGACCAGCAGCGCAAAAATGCTGCCGATGCGGCTTACGACCCTTGGCAGCATGGTCAGGGACCTTCAAAGGATGGCCGGCGACCCGGAGGATGCGGAACCGGAAGAAAGGGACGGGCCACTCGTGCTCACGACAATGGGCATGCTGAACGGCGCCGCGGCGATCTTCTACCCGGGGGTCGCCGATCAGATAGCCGACGCGATCAAAGGAAACTACTACGTTCTCCCGTCCTCCGTGCGTGAGCTTATAATCATTCCTGTTGAGGGCGCCGCCGACGTCGCGGAACTTGCCGGAATGGTCAGGACCGCTAACGAGGCATGCGTCGCTCCTGAGGACAGGCTGTCCGATATGGTGTATTTGTACAGCGCGGCGGAGCGGGCGTTGAGCCCGGCGGTGTGCGATTTGAACATGGCGGAGGCGGCAGGTTTTCACGCGGAAGCGGCTTCATTCAAACAAGAAGCGGCTTCATTCAAACGAGAAACGGCTTGATTTTAACGAGAAAAGCCTTGCAAACGGCAGAAGATTAGTCTATAATACCTTTTGCTTGCGTGCATTCGCAGGCTGCGGGCAGGATGGGGATCCGTCCGAAACCCGAAACTAAAAGTTTTTTTAGCAGACCGAAACAGATCCGGAGCCGCGCGGCGGCTTTGATCCCAGTAGGCACAATCGAAAAAGATCCGTATCTCACGCGGATCCGAGTAGGTGGAAAGGAAAGAGAGATGAAATCATTTATCGCTAAGCCCCAGGAAGTGGAGCGCAAGTGGTACGTGGTGGACGCGGAGGGCAAGACCCTCGGACGCCTGGCATCCGAGGTCGCGATGGTTCTCAGAGGAAAGAGAAAACCCATCTATACTCCCCACGTTGACTGCGGAGACTATGTCATCGTGATCAACGCCGAGAAGGTCGAGGTCACCGGCAAGAAGAGAAAAGAGAAGATCTACAAGAGACATACCGGATATCCCGGCGGCCTCAGGGAGATCACCTTCGAAAAGCTGCAGGCAAAGAAGCCCGAGGAGATCGTAAGACACGCCATCAAGGGAATGCTCCCCGATGGAAGACTCGGACGTCAGATGTACAAGAAACTCAAGGTCTATGCAGGTCCGGAGCATCCGCATACCGCGCAGAAGCCTGAAGTTCTGGAGTTTTAAGGGGAAGGAGGATAAGATATGGCAAAGCTTCAATATCAGGGAACCGGCAGAAGAAAATCTTCCGTCGCCCGTGTCAGACTGATCCCCGGAACCGGTAAGATCACCGTCAACAAGAAGGACTTGGAAGAGTATTTCGGAGCAGGCAACGAGATCGTTAAGAACGAGGTCAAGAGACCCTTCAGCGTAGCCGGCTGCGAAGGCAAGTTCGACGTCGTCGCCACCGTAAGAGGCGGCGGATTCACCGGACAGGCAGGCGCCCTCCGCCACGGTATCTCCAGAGCACTCGTAGTCGCCGATAAGGAAGAGTTCAGAGCGCCCCTCAAGGCCGCCGGCTTCCTCACCAGAGACCCGAGAATGAAAGAGAGAAAGAAGTACGGCCTCAAAGCGGCGAGACGTGCTCCGCAGTTCTCGAAGCGTTAATCGAGACCAAGCAAGATGCGAAAAAGCCCGGAAATTCAACGTTTCCGGGCTCTTTCTTTGCCAAAATCCTTTTGATTTGTTTTGACCCATTCTGGCGAATTTTGACGAAGATTTAGTAGTTAATACTGAGACAATAGCCCTCTGGAACCCCCAAATAGTTAATTTCTGAGACAACAGGCCGGGGGATGACAGAGAGAAAGAAATGTAGTTAATTCTCATTTTCAGAGGGCAAGTCTCCGCACAAAATAAGCCTGTTTCTCAGTTCCTATAACGACTTGGATCGTTTGTCTGATTCTGACCGAATCTGATAATTCGTATCCTGATATATCCTCTTTTACATAGCCCGGTTGCTGTACGAAATCAGTGACCGGGCTCTTTTTATTTCTGCAGGCTCTGCAGAACAACATACGAAATCGAAGGAGGATTTATCGATGACAAAAGAAACGATCATGATCGACGGCGTGCGTTACTACGCTGACCGTCCCAATAGCTGCAGAGGCTGTTTCTTCTGGAAGAACCGCAAGGTCGGATGCACCCTCAAGAAGGAGAACTGCTACTACCTGGCGGAGTCCCCGAAGCTGACATCCCCTTGTGTGGGTTGTAGTTACGGTCCTTGTGTAAGTTTCTGTATGAAGAAATGTATGAACGAGGTCCTGGGAACCAAGATGGAGGTGCCGGTCAATGCGTGAGAATGGAGAACTTAATTTCTACAGAAACCTCATGAAGCATGAGGTCACCGTGGACCGGAACAAGACAACTCCGAAATGTAAGCTGTGCTGCTATTATCATCCGGATTTCAAGTACCGAAGATGCCTGTTTGCTACTTGTCCTTATGGGAAGCCGGACAGTGAGGTTTTCAGGCAGAACCCTCTCAAGAAAGACACATTTCCGCGTCGGGAGGTGGTGATATGAGTGCATGATTATTTCTACGGAGCTCAGTCAAATCAGTTTTCATTTATTCGAGTTCCGACGATTCTGTTTACCGACGATGAGTACAAATACGTCTCTGCGGAAGCAAAGGTCCTCTATGGCTTGATGCTCAGCAGGATGGATCTCTCGGCTAAGAACGGCTGGATCGATGACCAGGGCAGGGTGTTTATCATCTGCACTCTTTCTGAAGTCATGGAGAAGATGAACTGCGCAGATAACAAGGCTACCAAGCTGATGAATGAGCTGGAGAAAAAATGCGGGCTGATCGAGCGAAAACGCCAAGGTCTTTGCAAACCCGATCTGATCTACGTCAAGAACTTTCTGGATGTGGATAACCCTGTGGAAACACGATTCCAGACTCGTGAAAATCACGATTCCGGAGTCGCGGAAATCACGATTCCGGATCCTTTAAAATCACGACCAAGTAATAAAGATCAAAAACAGATTGATTATAGCTATACAGAAAATCCTATCTTATCCGGATGGGATAAGGATGGGATGAGTGATTATGAGCGCTATAAAACTTATTTCAGGACGGAATTGGAGTTCGACATTCTCTTACAGGATCATCCGACAGAGAGAGAAACCCTTGAGGGAATTCTGGAAATACTCGCTGAGACGTGCAGCTCAAAGAGAAAAATGATCCGTATCGCCGGAGATGACATGCCCAGGGAGGTCGTAAAGGGCAGGCTGATGAAGCTGAACTTCATGCATATCCAATACGTTCTGGATTGCCTGCACGAGAATACTTCCGAAGTGAAGAATATCAAGAAATACCTGCTGGCTGCGCTTTACAATGCTCCGGTTACGATCAGTCCCTACTATCAGAACCAAGTAAACCATGACTTTTGTGGCGGTTACGCATAAGGAGGTGAAAAGACCGATGAACAATGAAAGCCAGATGGACCAGGTTCGAAAGATCCCACTTACAGAACTGGTTCCCTTTAAGGATCATCCTTTCAAGGTAGTTGAGGATGAATCCATGCTCAGGACCACAGAAAGCATTTCGATGTTCGGCGTACTGACGCCTCTGATCGCCCGGCCTACGGAGGATGGCAAGTACGAGATCATCTCCGGTCACAGGAGGGCTCATGCGGCTGAAGCGGTCGGGCTGACAGAGGTGCCGGTTATAATCCGGGATATGGATGACGATGTGGCCAGGATCCTCGTAGTCGACAGCAACCTGCAGCGAGAGAACATCCTCCCTTCCGAGAGGGCGTTTGCTTACAAGATGAAAGCGGATGCCATGAAGCATCAGGGAGAACGTTCTGATTTGTGGACAGAAGGAACTTCGTCCCAACTTGGGACGAAGTTAAGGACAGACGAGCAAATCGCTCAACAGGTTGGTGGAAGTAGGAACCAAATCCAGCGCTTTATCCGCCTCACCAACCTGATCCCCGAGCTCCTGGATATGCTGGATCAGAAAAAGATTTCTTTCAACCCGGCAGTAGAGCTTTCCTATCTCCGCCCTGAAGAACAGAAAAACCTGATCGAAGCCATGGATTTTACCCAGGCAGCTCCTTCCCTTTCTCAGGCACAGCGGCTGAAAAAGCTCAGCCAGGAAAAAGGCTGCTCTCTGGAGGATATGTGCGAGATCCTGGGAGAGGTCAAAAAGGGAGATCTGGAGCGAGTGGCTTTCAAGAGCGAGCAGCTCCGGAAGTATTTCCCCAAGTCCTATACGCCCCGCCAGATGAGTGACGTGATCCTGAAGCTGCTGGATCAGTGGCAGAAGAAACGCCAGCGTGACAAAGCCCGATGACAACTGAATACGTACCCTAAGGCAGCGTCTTTGAAGAGATTCAGAGGCGCTTTTCTTTTTATCCAAAATCAATTAAAGGAGAAAACGACCATGAAAGACAAGAACACAATGAATCGGCTGAATGCCGCAATGAAGGCTTTTGAGAAGCTCCTGCAGGAACAGGAGGAAGAAAAAGAAAGCATGCTCTCCGATGAGTATGAGGATGACGACATGGATCTCGCCTGTGACATGCTGCTGGAGATCTCGGATCTTTTGCACCAGGCGGCTGAGCTGAGCGCCCAGGCAGCCATGCTGATCAGGGGCGAAGATATCGAGGCGGATCGCTGCATTCCGCGCTGCTGCATGATGGAGGTGTACTTCGATGATGAACTTTGATGAATTCCTGGAAGCTGCAAAGGACCGCATCAAGGAGGTCCTGAATGAAGCAGATGTGAGGATCCAGGCGGTCGATAAGCTCCAGGGCGAATCCTACGTCGGTATTGCTGTCAGACCGGAAGGCGCTTCTGCGGCGGTGACCTTCAACCTGCAGCCTGCCTTCGAACGCTATCAGGCAGATGAATCCCAGAAGGATGCGATTCTCGGAAAGATTGCTGCTGATGCCAAACAGGTGTCTGCCGCGATTCCTGCCTTTGAGGTCTCTTCCATCACGGATTACGAGACAGTGAAAGACCGTCTGGTCATGCAGGTAGTCCCGATGGAACCCAACAAGGAGATGCTGGAAAGCATTCCCCACAAGACCGTAGAGGATATCGCTGTGGTCTACCGCGTAGAGATCCCCGGAAGTACGGATGGCTCCGCTACAACTCTCGTC
>Ga0079305_1002068_pt1 | contig 20122 bp, 19 predicted proteins | sample LMS_cellobiose_e_FD_79183 | JGI IMG/M metagenome (GOLD analysis project Ga0079305, IMG submission 79183) | Rumen-fistulated moose microbial communities from Alaska, USA - LMS_cellobiose_enrichment | ecosystem: Host-associated > Mammals > Digestive system > Stomach > Rumen fluid ... | reverse complement strand
GGCCCGGTATTCCTCCAGCTGCCGCTACGTGGTCGTGGACAATGAGGCCGGCATGGAGCATATCAGCCGGGGCATCCTGCCCCGGGTGGATACCGTGATCCTGGTGAGCGACTGCTCCCGCCGGGGCGTGCAGGCCGCCGGGCGGATCTTTGAGCTGGTCAAAAACCTGAAGCTGGGCGCCAAGGAGGTCAAGCTCTTCATCAACCGGGCTCCCGGCGGCGCGGCTCCGGCCGGGGTGCTGGAGGAGGTGGCCGCCCAGGGCATGGAGCTGGCCGCGGTGCTTCCCCAGGACGACACCATTTTTGAATACGACGGCGAGGGCAAATCCACCGTCTCCCTTCCCGTGGACAACCCGTTCCGAAAAGCGCTGTATGAAGCGCTGGACCGGATGAATTTCTGAGCGGGAGGGTCAGAGGACATGCCGAACATCACCTTTCGATTTGAAAACGGCGATCATCTGGTCGCCCCCGTCCGGGATGGGGAAAACCTGCTGGACATAGCCCGCCGGGCCGGCGTCGCCATCGACGCCCCCTGCTCCGGCAACGGCACCTGCGGCAAATGCCGCCTCCGGCTGCTGGAGGGCGAGACCGACTCCCCCGCCACCCGCCATATCTCCGAGGACGATTTCGCCCAGGGCTGGCGGCTGGCCTGCGGCAGCACCGTCACCGGCGACGCCGTGGTGGAGGTCCCGGACACCGCCTCCGCCTTCAAGAACGGTATCCGCACCGCCGATCTGAATGACCCCGCCGTCCGTCACGCCTTTGACGACGTACAGCATCGCCTCCAGGCGGCAGGGATCGTGGGCGATCCGGCGATATCCTCTCTGGTGGTCACGCTGGACAAGCCCTCTCTGGACGACACGCTGCCCGACAACGAGCGGCTGGAGCGGGGCGTGCGGGACGCCGCCGGTGTGGATGAGGTCCATATGTCCTTCCATGTGCTGCATAAGGTCTCCCTGGTGCTGCGGGAGCATGACTTCGCGGTCCGCGCCGTGCTGGAGGAGCGGGACTACGGCATGAAGATCGTGGACATCCTTCCCCCGGAGGATACCGATCCTGTCTGCGTGCTGGCCGTCGATATCGGCACCACCACCGTCACCGGCACTCTGATCAACGCGGAGACCGGCGCGCTTCTGGCCAGGGCCTCCGCCGGCAACGGACAGATCCGCTACGGCGCGGACGTCATCAACCGGATCATCGAGTCCACCCGGCCCGGCGGCTCCGAGCGGCTGCGCAAGGCCGTGGTGGAGGAGACGCTGGTGCCCCTCATCAACTCTCTGTGCCGGGAGGCCGGTCTCTCGATGGAGCGGATCTACCGGGTGTGCATCGCGGGAAACACCACCATGTCCCACCTGCTGCTGGGTCTCTACGCCGACCCGGTGCGGATGGAGCCCTTCATCCCCTCCTACTTCCGCTGCAAGCAGATCCGGGCCGCCGACGTGATCCCTGGTCTGAACCTGGCGGCGGGGCTGATCCTGGCCCCCAACGTGGGCAGCTATGTGGGCGGCGACATCACCGCCGGCGTGCTGGCCACCGGGCTCTGGACCGAGGATGAGACCTCTCTGTTCATCGATCTGGGCACCAACGGCGAGCTGGTGCTGGGCAACAGCGAGTACATGATGTGCTGCGCCTGCTCCGCCGGGCCCGCCTTCGAGGGCGGCGACATCTCCTGCGGCATGCGTGCCACCAACGGCGCCATCCAGGCCATCTCCATCGATAAGGACAGCATGGAGCCCACCTTGGACATCATCGGCGACGCCGGACAAAAGCCCGCGGGCATCTGCGGCTCCGGGCTGCTGGACGCGGTGGCCTCTCTGTTCCTCACCGGGATCATCGACGCCCGGGGCAAATTCGTCCGGGAGGGCGAGCGGGTCCGCCATGACGAGCACGGCATGGGCCGGTATGTGGTCGTCTTTTCGGAGGACTCCGCCGACGGCCGGGAGATCGCCCTCAACGAGGTGGACCTGGACAACTTCATCCGGGCCAAGGGCGCCATCTTCTCCGCCATCTGCCTGCTTCTGGGCCAGGTGGGACTGGAGACGGAGGACCTCGCCCACATCCGCATCGCCGGCGGCATCGGCGGGGGCATCGATTTTGACAACGCCGTCACCATCGGCATGCTGCCCGACGTGGACCGGAGCAAGTTCTCCTACATCGGCAACTCCTCCCTGGCCGGGGCCTATGCCATGGTCATGAGCCGGAAGGCCGAGAAGAAGGTCCGGGAGCTGGGGGCCAACATGATGTACGTGGAGCTCTCCAACGAGCCGGGATACATGGATCAGTTCGTCTCCGCATGCTTCCTGCCCCACACGAACAGCGCTCTCTTCCCCTCGGTGGAGGTAAACTGATGGAACGCACGCCCCCTTATAACCCCAACAATCTCATCGAACAGCCCCTGACCCACTACCTCGCCCTCTTTCAGGCCGCCGATCCCGCCGAAATGGCCGAGAGGACCGGCGTCCCCTTCCGGGACGACCGCTTCACGCTGACCGTGCTGGGAGAGGAGAAGGTCGTCACCTGGCCGGATTTTGCCGACGAAAACTGGCGGGACAAGGATCGGGTGCTGTTCATGCGCCATCTGCTGGAGGGCGAACGCCCCGGAGCATACACCGGCTTTCTCACCTATGCCCAGATGCCCTGGGGAGAGGTCTACGACCGGCAATTCCACGCCCGGTGCGTCAACCGTCTGGCCGGGACCTACGGCAGCCGGGTGAGCGTCTTCGCCCGGGCCTGCGAGGCGCTGGGCGGGACGCGTCTCTCCGGCAGCGGCATCGGCTATGAGCTTTCCTTCATGCCGGGGCTGGCGCTGCGCTTCATCCTCTGGGAGGGGGACGAGGAATTCCCCGCCGCCGCCCAGATCCTCTTCTCCGACAACTTTCCCCGGGCCTTTTCCGCGGAGGATCGGGTGATCCTGTGCGAGTACACGCTGGGGAAGCTGCGTATGCACGAAAAATAATAAAATCGGTGCTGCCCGCGCAGTACCGATTTTTTCAAAGAGGGATGATCAATGGAGGAGCTTTTTGAGTGTCACGGCCACGTCCTCATGGACGGAGAGAGCTTTGGCCCCGCCCGGGACCGGCATCGTGCCGGGGTGGACCGGGCGCACGTCCGGCGGGTGCTCGAGGCTCTCCGGGGACGGAGCGTGGTCTATTTCCGGGACGGGGGCGACGCTCTGGGGGTGTCCCTGGCGGCCCGGGAGATGGCGGCGGAGCATGGCATCGAGCTTCGGACCCCCGCCTTTGCCATCCATAAAAAGGGCCGGTACGGGAGCATCGTGGGACGGGAATACGACGATCGGAAGGAATACCGCGCCCTGCTCCGGGAGGCGGAGCGGGAGGGCGCGGATTTCATCAAGCTGATGTTCTCCGGCATCATCACCTTCCGGGCCTGGGGAGAGCTCTCCGGCCCCTCTCTGCCCCGGGAGGAGATCGCCGAGCTCATCCGCATCGCTCACGGTGAGGGCTTCGCCGTGATGGCCCATGTGAATGGCGCCGACGCCGTCCGGGCCGCCGCCGAGGCGGGGGTGGACAGCGTGGAGCACGGCTATTTTCTGAATGACGACGGTCTTGCCGCCATGGCGGAGAGCGGTACGATCTGGGTGCCCACCCTGGCCGCGGTGGCGGCTTTTATCGGCCGGGACGGGTTTCCGGAGAATGTGGCCCGCGCTACGCTCCAACGCCAGCAGGCAGCCGTCCGAGATGCCCTTGCGCTGGGCGTCCGGGTGGCCGCCGGGTCCGACTCCGGCGCCGTGGGAGTGCCCCATGGGGCCGGGACCGCGGCGGAGTATACCCTGCTTGCTCAGGCCGGGGTCGAGGGAGAGGGACTGCGAAAGGCCAATGAACTTCTGCGCCGCCGGTTTCGGAGAGAATCGTAAGGAGAGAAGGGGCAAAATGGGTTTGGAGCGCTCCCAAAACAGCATACCGACCTCCGCCCAGCTCCGGCAGGCGGCGGAGGCGCTTTTCGTCCGGGGGGAGTGGACCGAACCCTACACGGCCATTCTGTCCCGGCAGAGCGCGGCGCTGCTCCGGGCCGTGGCGGAGCAAAGGGACCCACGGCTCCTGGCCGCCGCCCTGAAAAGCGGCGTCTTCACCCCGGAGCATACCGCCCAGGTCCTTCGTGCCTCCCCTCACCTCCCCTACGGCGTGCGTCTGCTGCTGCAGCACCCGGAGCTGGCGGAGGATCTGGCCGGCAAGGACGCCGCCCCGCCTCCGGAGGCGGGAGCGGCGGAGGAGCAGCTGCGGCGATGGCAGTTTGAGGCGGGCGTATCCTTTCCGTTCCTCCGGCGGACCGTGCTGGCCATGGAGCGTTGCTCCGACCCGGTCATCGCCCCCTTCGGGACCGACGGGTTTTCCCTGTATTTCCGGCCCGATGCGGCGGAGATCCGGTTTGAGGACTTCCAGCACATGCTGCTCCACTGCCTGTTCCGCCACATGGTCCCGCCGGAAAACGCGCTGCGGCCCCTGTGGGATCTGAGTTGCGATGTGAGCTGTGAGTATCTCCGCGCCGAGCTGTTCCCCTCCCCCGACGGGCGGGAAAACCAGCTTCTCATCGCCGACGCCCTGCCCTCCGGCTGCGACCCCCGCTCCGCGGCGGCGGTCTACCGGGGGCTGATGGAGATCTTTGAGGACGAGCTGGAGGGGCTGCGGCGGCGCTTTCCCCGGGACGACCACCGCTACTGGTACGAGTCCCCCAGGAACACGGCGGCGCTGCCTCCCGGCGGCGGGTCCGGGGAGGGAGGCGGCGTTTCCGCCGAAAACCGGGACCAGGCGCTGGAGGCCACGTGGAAGGCTCTCGCCGAACAGCTCCCCCAAAGCCGCCGGCCCTCCCGCCGCTACGGTCTAGCCCCCGGAAGCCGGGAGGAGAAGGCCCTGCTCCGGCAGGCGGGCAAGTACGATTTCACCCGCTATCTCCGGAGGTTCTCCACCCTGCGGGAGGAGATGCAGCTCGACGAGAGCAGCTTTGACTACATCCCCTACCATTACGGCCTGGAGCGCTACGGCAACCTCCCCTTTCTGGAGCCCCTGGAGACCACGGAGAGCTACAAGATCGAGGAGCTGGTCATCGCCATCGATACCTCCGGCTCCTGCTCCCGGGAGACCGTGGAGCGTTTCCTGGGGGAGATCCAGCGTATCCTGATGCAGCGGGAGAACTTCTTCAAAAAGATGGACATCCACATCATGCAGTGCGACGCCATATTGCAGGACGACACGGAGATCCGTTCTCTGGAGGAGTGGAAGCGGTATCTCACGGACCTGCGGATCCGGGGCCGGGGCGGGACCAATTTCAATCCCGTGTTCGACCGGGTGGAAAAGCTTCAGAAGCAGGGAAAGCTGAAGCGTCTCCGGGGGCTTTTGTACTTCACCGACGGGGATGGGGTCTACCCGCGAAAAAAGCCGCCCTATGAGACGGCCTTCGTTTTCACGGATCGCTCCGCCCTGGAGCGAAAGCTGCCGGAGTGGATCGTGCCGCTGTGTCTGGACAACTGCGACTGAGGCGCTCACAGAAACATACCATAGGCGCGCCTCTTTGCCGCAATAAGCGCGGTGTTCCGCAGCACTCCCTGCTGCAATTGCTGCACAGCCGCTGCGCTCACCCAAAATGAAAGGACAAAGCACCCGCCCGCCGGCATGAAAAAAGCCCCTCAGAGGATTACCTCTGAGGGGCGCTCTGTTTTGGCCGCGCTTCGAAACCAGCTCTCAAACTGCCTCTGCGCGTGGGCGGCTCTCCTGTGAGCCTGTTCGGGATCGCTTTCAGATCCTCCCGATCCCACGCAGCTTCAAAGAGAAATGAGCCGGTCGACAAGACGCGAGTACAGGCCTCGTACCGTTGAGATACCGGAAAGCCAATAACAAATCTCACCCAGCAGGATCCCCGCAAACACATCCAGCAGCACATGCTGCCGTACGGTAAGCGTGGAGACACAGACAAAAACCGCCATGATTGCCGCTGCGGCTCGCCACGGGAGAGGGACCTTCGTATTCCCGCGGACGCCCGCCCAGCAGAGCCAGCCGATCATGCAGTGGACAGAGGGGAAAAGATCGTTGGGGGCATCGAAATAATACAATAAGCGGACGCAGCCATCCCAAAACGATGCTCCGTTCACCGTGGGTCTTGTTATCACCGTCGGGAAAAAAGCAAAAAACAAAAAGCAAACGATATGCCCGATAAGATTCGCGCAGAAAAACCGATCTGCCCGCTCTCGGGGAAGCCGGGCAATGAGACGGAACAGGAGAAACCAGAATGCGAAGCACCCGATATAGATGATGATCGTCCAGGGCAAAAACGGAACGGCGGAATCGGCGGGGATCGCCAGGCTGTAATGGGATCTGTTCTGCGTCAGAAGGCGGCTGCCCAGAAACGCGATCCGATTGGCAAGAAGCATCAGCGCGAATGAAACCCAGAAATACCGCTTTTCTGCTGTTTTCTGCTCATTCATTCGTCGGGACCTCCAAGCGTTGCTTTTACTGTTATTATAGCATATTCTTAATTCAGAGTCACGCAGGCATCTGCGATCTGGCGGATGATCCTTTGGATATGATGGATCCTATCCGCATCTGGTGTATCGTTCTCATCATAATATACACGCCTGTTCCATTCCAGCATGATCGATGCACAGTCGCAATGAATCCTCCTGCTTAGGACGGTGCCAGGTACCAGGCTGCCGGAATACGGATAGTTCCGCGCCGTTGTAAAGCCATTCGCCCACAGAATGCTTTCTGCGGCAGAGGCGAGTCTTTCCGGAGTGAATTGTTCGTCGACGCCCAGGCAGATATCGGGCGTCCGTCTGTCTTGACACAACCGGTCATCCGGGACGATCTCATCCGAAAAGCTGTGCAGATCCAGCAGCAGGATCTGCGGATGCTCAGCGCACATCCGATCCAGCTGGTCATGGTGCATCCGATAATAGTACAGCGTCTTCTGCCGCAACTCCCCGGTGACAGTCTTGATCTGCCTCCCATTAAGCCTCGGGTTTTCTCCTCTCGGAGTTTACTTCCATGCTAAGACATACTTCCAAAACGAAAGCCTTTCCTGTTCGTTCAGCTGACTGTATACGGCCTCGGTCAGGACCGTTTTTACTTCGTATATGCTTTTCTTTCCCAGGTTTCGGATGCCGGACATGGAATCGTCTTCCCGGATATAATTCACCAGTTTACCTATGGTGTCCAGACTGGCCCGCATCAAGGCGTTTCGAGATCGGACAGATAGAGCAAGATCATCCACGGGCATATCCAGAAAACTGTCGCTCATGGGGAGTCTGACATGGTTTCTGCCTCCAAGGCATTGTAAAACCGCACGGACCCCGTATTCCTCCGCTTTTCTTATACATACTTCCTGTGTCATTTTTGCTCTCCTTTCTTCCCGCATACCCGAAAAAGAGCGCAAAAAAGACACGCGCGAGCATGTCATACCCTATCGTCCAGGCATTGGCACCTTTCTCTCCGGGAGGTAGCCGTGCGGTCATCGAGCCTGTCTCTACCGCAACTCTTATAGGTATGTCTATTCAGTTTTGTGGCTGTAAGAAAAAGATAGCATATCCACAGAGTTCTGTCAAATTTCCCTCTCCCCAACGTTATTTGCCCCTTACCCACAGCCATAACCTCGCAAAAACTGCAGCTTCTGTATAGGAGGTGGCAGAAACATGAAGATGGTAAACAGGGAAATTCTAATATTCCAAACGGACTGCTACATCGATGTGTGCGGCATTTGCAAGGACTTTGAACTGGAGACAGTAGGGCGAAATTACTGCGAGGATCCGCATCCGGAGGTGCCGAAACGTTATTATTACAGGTTGAGGCTAACTGTAAGCTGGCTGACATGGATCCTGATGCGCTACGTGATCTGGAGATACAGGTTCCCAAAAGGCGCGATCCGGATCGAAAAAGGAGCCTGATCCCAAGAGAGGCAATTCTGACAAAACCGGCGTCGGCATTCTCGGGATTCGGAGAATTGCGTTCCGTGTCCCGCGCTGCGGTATAGTATTCCCACGGTCTGCTGGGCCGTTGAAAAAGGCAGGGTCCCGTGTAGTCATCCTCAGTCGGCGCCGGACTGGATTGATCGACCGGGTACACCCTGCCGACCTGAACATGTTTTTGGGATGTGGGACGTGGGTGTTCTGCATCCCATTTATATCAGGGAGATGTGTAGATAATAAACAAAACCGTGCTGAACAAGAACGACGACGCTGAGAATGAGCTCAGCAAGAAGCAGGCTTCTCACCTCAATAAATGGGGCTTCAACAAAGCATTATATCCTCGTTTTTTCTTACATGTATATCTTACCACACGCCTTGCACATCAACTCCGAAGTTCTTAACCTCAGAAGCCCTGCGGCAGGTCCGAGGCGTAAAAGCCAAGTTTTGCGAAGTCGACGGCTTGTGGGTTGCTGTTTCCACGCGCCCTGGCTTCCTCATATGTAGTTGACACTTTGTGAACTACTGCCCTCGCATACTCCGATTCCGGTTCCCTCATCAGGGAATCCCAATCAAGATTTGGGACTATATCCTCAAAGCGTTTCAGTACTCTTGGCCCTCCGGTCGCTTTCATCAGCTCTGAGACCACAGACCTTGTGTACTCCGACTCCGGTTCCTTTTCCATCCGATTCCAGTCGACGTCCGGGTTCTCTTCCACGAACCTCCTGACTCCGTAATGCCATCCCGTCGTCCTGTTCCCGTAGGTGTTGATCCACTGAATCCGTTCGATCTCCTCCCACGTCAGAAGCCTGTCCTCGTTCATTGGTATCTCCTTTCAAATCCCGCCCGGATCATTGTGAGTCCAATACCATCACTTCAGTACATGATTGGGAAGTATGAGTCTCAGCCCTGTCCACCGCCATAGTCTCACACAGGATGTGCGATAAAAAGGTCTCCCGTTCAGCTTGAGGAAACTGGTTACGGATTTGAAGAACGGCGGATGGATAACAAACCGAATCCACCTCACAACAGGCATCAGCAATCCTGATTCTATGACCGCTTGCGGATAAAGTCTATCCGATGAGCCGGCGAAGTTCTTTACCGGCTTCAGCTTTGCTTACCGGCTACCGGTTCATGGAATGCCTTCCGCGCACCTGTTCGAGATGCCCTCCGGATACGACATAGTCTCTCATGAAGTCCATAAGGACGTCCTCCGGGGAAATGCCGTTCTGCTCCGCAACTTTCCGGAACAGGGCACAGATCTCCGGATCAAGAATGCTGCTCAGCTTGTCAAATGTGTTTTCCTTCATTTTACTTCCTCCTCGATTCAAAATGGTGGGACCGGATAAGCCCCTCTATTTCTATTATACAGTTTTATAATGGTTGTTATGTAAACTGCGCGCCCAAATGGCGGTTGTTTTTTGAAGCTTTTCAAAAGTAGTCATCAAACGTCGGACTTAACCAAATACGGGGTGTGAAACCCCGGTATGCAAAGACGCTGTCGGGGATCGGCCCGACCGCCCGGGATATCGCCGGGCAGCCGGCCCCGACGGGAGATTGTTATGTCAGGACGGAAAGATCGTCCGTCTTGTTGTAAGGGCTGAAAATGATATCCTGATATAGATCGATGCTCCGCTTCATGAAATCGGTCATCCCCTCCCTGTATTCCGGAGTTTCCTCATCGGGGATCTCATATCCGTCCCGCCGAAGCGAGTTTGCGACGCTCCTGCGAAGCGGTTCCAGCACCTCCCAGGCGCGGGCCCCTTCCGCGTCATCCTGTCCCAGGACGCGCATACATTTCACAAGTTCTTCGGGAATAAAACGCCGCCAGATATCCGGGTAGAGTTCTTCCAAGCCTTCATGGAGTTCTTTGACAAGGTCCAGCTCCGCGTTCTGCGCCTTCCACTCCCGGATGAAGGGCAGCGGAGGAGGCGGAAGCTTAAACATATCGTACCAGGGAATACCGGCTTCTTTCTGTACCACATGCAGCCTGCGCCGCGCGGTCATCTCCACGACGTTGTAAAACCGGGATATCGTGTGAAGCAGCCGCTCCCCGTTTATGTCCTGAAGAAGTTTTACACAGACCGGGACGGAAAACTCGTCCGCTCCCCCGAAAAGAGCTTCCGCGATGCCTCCCGCGATGGCGGCGGTGGTGTCGCAGTCACCGCCGATATAGATACAGTTCGTAATGGCTTCCGCGTAGCTCTCCGCCTCCAGCACACACTCCACCGCCTGGGGGACGGTTGCCTTGCAGCGCTCCGTAAAGCGGTAGGTTTCGTACAGGCAGTCCACCGTAAAGCCTTCGTCCGCCAACTCCGGAAAGAACTTGGCAGCCTCCGCCCGGAGATACTCCTTGTCCTTCTTTTTCCTGGCCAGGTATCCCAGCTCGGCCGTGCAGACCGCGCCGCGGATGCCGTCCGGATGGTTGTGGGTCACTTCCGCGGACCAGCGGGCCAGCCGCCGGCATTCCCGCCGGTTGCGGGCCAGGAAGGAGATGGCAGATACCCGCATGGCCGAGCCGTTCCCCCAGGAGTTGTAGGGCTGGGGATCCTCACTGTGAATCCACTCAAGGAACCGCCCGCCGTAACCGCGTTTTGGGAAATTACGCCCGAACTCCTGCATCTCCCGGACGAGGCGGGTCTTGTATTCCTGCTCCGTCTGCCGCTCCGGAGGCTGCTCCAGCCAGTCCATGGTGGCTTTGGCCACGGCGCAGGTCAACACCGTGTCGTCGGTGAAGAACCCGTCTTTGGGAAGGATCTCGACCTCCGTCTTGCTGTCCAGCTTCCAGGGATCAAACTCCCGAGGGGAACCCGTGATGTCTCCGATGATCGCTCCAAGCATGTACATTCTCCTTTCTCATAGACCGAAAAACTCTGCTGCGTTCTCTTCCGTCAGCCGGCGGACATAGCCCTGTCGCTCCGGATCCTCTCCGGCCCATACCTCCAGAGCATTTTCTGCCAGGTCATAGACCGGGGGGCGGTGATCCCCATGGGAGTCCGTTCCCAGAACATGGGCCGTGCGGCTCTCGATGAACCGCCAGGCGTATAGTTTGTTCTTCCCCGTGTCCCACGCCTCGATCTGGACTTTGACATCCTGATGATCTCTGAGCCAGGTCAGAGCGTTCTGCCAGTCATCCTTGAAGGCGCTGTATTTTTCCGGATGGGCCAGCATGACCGAATAACCGGCGCCTTTTACGGCCTGTACGGCATCTTTCACATCGTCCAGCGTGGATTCGTAAGGGAGTTCCAGAAGGACATAACGGCTCCCGCACATGGGTATGGGATCGACAGGGCCGCCTTTCCGGGGGTCATAGTAGAACTCCGAACCGGGGAACAGGTCGGGATAGCGCTCCGGTTCCTCCCCGCACTTGGCTCGCAGTTCCTCAAACACCCTGAGCAGAGTGTTGTTGGGGATCGGTGTGTCGAGCCAGTAGTCCTTGATGTAGTCGGAATTCACATGGGGGGTGAGGATGGCTTTCGTCACCCCCTGGGCCCGGAGGAGCCGAAGGTTCCGCAGGGACTCCTCCATGCTTTGAGATCCGTCGTCCACTCCCGGGAGAAGGTGGCTGTGGCAGTCGATGTAGTTCATGCTATCGTCTCCTTTCTGTCAGCTGTGTGTTTCTTGTTGATCCCCGGCCGCGGCCTGTACGCGCCTTTTCGACCCGGCAAGAAGCGATGCTGTCCTGGTCGACGAACAAGCTGGGTGACCTGCCGGCTTCCGCTCGCTCCTTTGGGGAGGTCGTGGTGCCGGCCGGCAGGTTATTGCCGGGAACTGTATGAAATTGTGGAGCCTTCAGGACCTCCTTCCCGCGTTTGCTTCTGTTTCTATTATAACGATTTCCAGCAGGTCATAGGTCACCCGCCGGGAGACCACAAAAAAGAGCCGTCCGAAGACGGCTCTTTCCCGATAAATCGAGGATTATCCTCCAGTGAGAGGAGGTTCCCCGTAATCATCCAGGGCCCAGTCCAGCTTCATTCGGTCATATTTCCCGTGGGTGATGAAATACAGGACGATCATGTCGGTCCGGTCCGCCGGAGACAAGGCGGCGCCGAAACTTTTGAGCAGACGTTCCGTATCCCCCAGGTTCAGCTTCAAGGCAATGGCGAAGGCCAGGGCTGTGCGCTTGCTGGGTTTATATCCCTCCTGGGTCTTGATCTTGGACGCGACGCCTTTTGATATATAAGCGTCATTATAGACATCCGGCCACTTTCTCCCGGAGCGTTCCACAAAGCCGAGCAGCGTTTCCCGGAAGCCGGGACCCAGTTCCTCGTTGGGACCGCCGGGGACTGTGGGACCTGGGCGAGCGGCCAGGGCTGCCTTCCGGTCCGCCAGGTAGACCTGATATTCCTCGTTTGTGATGAATTCCTCTATTTCTTTCTGCAGCGACCGGCTCAACCGGGTGGCCTTCGGATCGTAAACCACAAGATACACTGTCATAACAGGATGCTTTTCAAGAAAGCTTTGGATCTCCTCGTCGGCGATTCGAAGGGCGATTTCCTTGGGGAACCCGTAACGTCCGGCGGAGATCAGAGGCACAGCCACCGTCCGGGCAAGGTACTTGGCGGCGGCCCCAAGACTGTTGCGATAGCAGCAGCGCAGGATCTCCTCTTCCCCGCTCTGGCCGCCGGTCCAATGGGGGCCGACGGTATGGATGATGTATTTGGCCGGAAGATCGAACCCCGGAGTCACCACCACCGCCCCGGTTTCGCAGGACAGCGGCGCGCAGTGCTTTTCCAGCCGGGGCCCGGCCGCGGTGAACACCGCGCCGCACACCCCGTCCCGCTTTTCCAGTGAGCGGTTCCCGTTGCAGACGATGGCGTCTACTTTCATTTTGGTGATGTCGTTGCGTACGATCACATACGGCATATCAATTCCCGCCTTTCAGGATCCGATTGAATGGAGTGCCCTTTTATTGTTCCGCAGGCCTTTTTCAAGGACCTATTATGAATCATTCCATAAAGAATCTGTCTATATCGTCAAGGGTGGTCAGGAGTTCTTCCTCCGTTGCTCCGGCAGCACGAGCAAGGGCAATAGACCGCAGCAGAGAATCTTGAACATTGGGAGAGAATGCGTCTTCGATAAGTCTCTGGAATCTTTCCGATCGCTTCAGCACTTCCATCTGAAACGTCTCAAACCGACTTTGAAGCTGCTCATCAAGCGCATACTGGTTTTCGATATACGCGCTGAGAATTGCCTGCTCTTTTGCATAGAGAACACATCTTCCATACTCGAATCCCAGTTGTGATACCGCCTGAGCCAGCTTGGAATAATCGGAGCCGATCAGTGTCGTCAGCGAGGAGGACAGCAGCTTAATCATTCCCTCCAGGGAAAGCCAAAGGCACTCTTCAACGTATGTCGTTTCCGTGATCTTCCCTTTTCGAAGAAGTGCGGATTTGCCGCGGATCTCCGCGGAAATGCATTTTATGGAAGCGAGCGATTCTTTTGAAATGACCTTAGAGATGCTCTTTGCCGACAGGTCAATATAGTCGGCATACAGCGAAAAAACAAATTCGCTGTAACTCTGTCCGTCTTCCAGAATGGCATATTTGGAAACCTTTCCGGCAATGTCGCCCCATTCCTCAGGTTTGATTTCCTTAGGGTTCTTCCCGGATGCGAGCAAGTCCATCAGAAAGACCTGGAACACCGTCCCGACTTTCAGCAGACTCAGCTGGGTGCTGTCTTCGCTGGACGCCAAGGCAACCAGATTATGCTGTACGGCGGCGATGGTGTCCATCGCCTGAGCAATCCTTTGACCGGCCGGCGAAGAAAGCAATTCATCGATCGGAAGCAACTGCAGAATATCCATCAAGGTTTTCCTCAATCAAGCAATCGTTTTCCCGAACAACACGGAAAGGGTTTTTGTTTGATTTACCAATGCGCCGAGGCTTTTTTTCTGATAGTCTGAAAAAACAGCATAGTCTTTCCCAAACATCGGCAGGCAAAGTGCATACGAACCGTTTAATCCGGTTCGAACCGCAACCGTTTCTTCCAAAATCTGTTTTATCAGGGTGTCCATTTCTCTGATCTTTTCCGTATTGTTTTTGACCGCCTCGATTTCCTCATTTTTTTGCTTGTTGAGTTTGTTTTTCTTGCTTGTGAAGAGCAGGATAGAAGTCAGAAGCGTTGCTCCAGCAATCGTCCACCCTATAGGGCCTGCCATAGCCAGCAGAGCGTTTCCTGCTACGACGCCTCCGCCTCCTGCCGAGAGTGCGCCACCCCCCAGCCATGCCAGTGCCGCGTTTGTCGCGGCAGCTCCGGACAAAGCCGAGATAGCGGTTCCGGTCGATGCGGTGCCAAAGGTGGTAGCCACCCACATAGCCGCCGTGGGTGCCATAAATGCAACAGACGCGCCTGCGGCGATGCCTGCCCCTGCGCCGCCTGCAGCCTCGCGGGCAGCCTGAAGTTCACGCTGACCGAAATCGCACGTGTTGAGGAAACTGTCCCGCTCAAGTCTGATTGCTTCGAACTCTGCATCGAAGCTCTTGGGACGGTTGGAAATGCTGTTCACGAGATTCTCTACAAAGGCGATCGTATCGACTGCGCGGGTCCTTTCGACAAAAAGCTGAACCCCTTTGTCATTCATCAGGGTATATGCGTCGTTGTACTCCGTGATAGACGATTCCAGCATACGGTCCAATTCCGTCAGCTTTTCTGTAATATCTTCTTTTAGCGCCAGTGCGGACTCCTTAATGTCCACAGCTTTGCCGCCAATGAACTCGCCCGCTTTCGCAGCTTTTTCCTTCGCCGCTTCGAAATCAATAGACGAAGCAGTTTTTACTGCAGCATCCCTGATAGACCGCAGGCTTATCTTGTTATTCTCTCCCATTTTTATCATCCTTCCTGTAGCAAGGCATGTGTCCTCATTTGATCGCAAAGAACTCGGCGTTAAGAAATGCTTGTAAAAATAGAATATATAAAAAAGTATAGCATAAGTCATTTTAATAGTCCAGCCCTGTTGAAACCGCCCGAACAGTTCGTCCAGGCGGTTTTTTGTGCGGCGAATCCAATTGGAAACAGTTTTTTGCCGGTTTATACGGGGCTTGACAGATCGGCAGACTGATGGGTTGCTCAAGGTCATAGAACTGATTAAAGTGTTCTTCAGATTTCTTAGGGAGAGGCAACAGAGCTGAGCTTCTCCATAGTGCTTTTTGCGAACTTCATGAAACGGGCCAAGCTGATAATAGCCTGTCTGAACGCTCTTTCTTTTTATGCTGGTTTGGGGCGAATGCCTTCTTTCACCTCCAAGAATGTTTGCAAATCGCTCATTCATGTTTTATACTTAGTGTTGGAGAGGGGCGGAATGGGCTTTCATGAAAACCTCAGACAATCGGTCCGCAAGAGCTGCGCAATTGATCAGGTTATAGCGGCTTTCGGCTGACTTTTGCATACGCATCCATCGGCGGTTGTACTGCTGCTGCACGAAAAATGAAAGGGCGCCAGAAAACGTAATGTTTTCAATGGCTGCAGGGTTTGGTTCAAAGATGAACATACAGGAAGCAAAAGAAGAGATCGTCCGCACGCTCCGCGCCTACACCCGGCGGGAGGCAGACGGCAGCCACAGCATCCCCGTGGAAAAGCAGCGGCCCATGCTGCTCATCGGTCCGCCGGGCATTGGGAAGACGGCCATCATGCGCCAGATCGCCCAGGAGACCGGCACGGGGCTGGTGGCCTACACCATGACCCACCATACCCGCCAGAGCGCCATCGGTCTGCCCTTCATCTCCCGACGGACCTACGACGGCCGGGAGGTCTCCATCACTGAGTACACCATGAGCGAGATCGTGGCCTCCATCTACGACTACATGGCCGCCACCGGAAAGCGGAGCGGCATATTGTTCCTGGACGAAATCAACTGCGTCTCTGAGACGCTGGCGCCGGTGATGCTCCAGCTGCTGCAGAACAAGACCTTCGGCAATCATCCTCTGCCGGAGGACTGGATCATCGTGGCCGCCGGAAACCCGCCGGAGTACAACAAGTCCGTCCGGGAGCTGGACATGGCCACCCTGGACCGGGTGAAGCACATGGAGATCGCCGCGGACCTCCCCGTCTGGCAGGAATACGCCCGACGGCAGAACATCCACGACGCCATCCGCACGTATCTGGCCGTATACCCGGAGCACTTCTACAACATCACCAACACCGACCGGGGCCAGCTCTTCGTCACGGCCCGGGGCTGGGAGGATCTGAGCTGCATCCTCCGCTCCTACGAGGAGGACGGGGAGAGCGTGAGCGCCGAGTTCTTCCTCCAATACCTCCAGCACGACGAGATCGCCCGCTCCTTCGCCCAGTACTACGACCTGTTCCGGCACTTCCTGGAGGGGGACGGCGCCTTTGCCGCGCAGCTGGCCGGGCAGCGGGACAAGCTGGCGCTGTGCACCGCCACGGAGTGCCTGGCCATCGCCGCCATCTTGTTCCACGGCATCCAGGCGAAGGCGGCCCGGCGCGCCCTGGCCCTCTCCCGGCTGGGACGGCTCTCGGAGTTGCTGGGTCTTCTGCCGACGGAGGAGGACTTCGCCCCGGAGGAGAAGGCGGCGGAATTCTTCCGGCAGAAGCGGGAAGCCCTCCGGGTGAAGGTGGACCACGGCGTCATCAAGCCCGCGGAGGAGCTGCGGGAGCGCTGGGCTCTTGAGCGACTGGAGGAGGACGCCGCTCTCTGGCGGAGGGAGGCGCGCACGCAGCCCTTTGCCGCCTTTGCCTCGGCCCGGCTGGAGTCCGACCGGGCCGCGCAGGAGACCGCGGCCGGGGAGATCCTCGCCGACATCGAGGAGGCCTACGCCATCCTGGAGCTCTGTCCCCAGGGGCGGAGCAGCCTTCTCTATCTGACCGCCGATCTGGAGGGCGATCCCTCCACGGAGGCCCTGCTCCGGGATCATCCGTGTCCCGTCTGGCTCCGGTGGTGCGCCGAGCTGCTGAAATAAGCTCTGCGCGTTTCGACGGAGCTGGAGACGGATTCCCACCCCAGTGTGCGCACTGGCTCGGAATGACAAGAGGCGCGTTGATTCCCCTATGAAAATCGGATTCCCGCAGAAAAAGCCGCCAATAGGCGGCTTTTTCTGTGGGAGTAAATCTGTCAGTCCAGGCGCAGGTCCTCCTGGGTGATCGCCGTCCCCGGCGGCAGGACGAGGAAGCGCTCCGGGCTCCAGGGCCCGGTGAGCAGCTCCTCCAGATAGGCCACCGTGGCCGGGAGGATCTTCTGCTCCAGGTGCAGCGTGTCCGCGATGATCTTCGTTTTCTCCACCAGCGGCTCGATGGGCTCCGCGCCGGTGTCCAGGAGGGCCAGGGTCCGGTAATGGCCGTAGAGCATCTCCGCGATCTCCATGGCCATCTCCTCTCCGTACTTCTTCACCGCGTGCTGATGCTCCACCCAGAGATTCCGCTCCCCCCGCATCCAGCCCTCCGTGAGGAAGTAGGCCGCGTATTCCCGGGAGACGGCGGCGCGCTTTTTCTGGGAGCCCAGCAGCAGGGAGATGCAATCGTCCACCCGGGGGATGATCAGCTCAAAGTCCCCGGCCCGGATGCCGGCGACGGAATTGCCGCAAAAGCCCATGGCCAGCAGCACCCGGTCCGCGCGGATCTCCCCCAGGAGCTCCGAGAGCCGGCGAAAGAGCTTGGCGGGCGTGTTGTGCAGCCCGGATTCCATGTAGTGGATGGGGTAGTCGCTCCCGATGTTCTTCATGGCCTGTCCCAGCTCCGTCTCCAGGGTCTGACAGGCGATGATCGCGGTTTCCATAGGCGCGCCTTTCTTTCGGGTGGATTGGAAGGAAACGGCGGTATGACGGCCCTTTCCCGGACCATCATACCACCGTTTGGGAGGATTGCCAATGAGAAATCACTTTTTGGAAAAGCCGTTCCTGGCGGCGGTGGTGTACTTCCGGCAGAAGCGGTCCCGGCCCAGCAGCATATCCGTGGCCTTCAGCGCCTCGATGAGGGGCCGGTTGGCCGGATTGCACACGGCGCTGTCCAGCCCGTTGAACATGGCCAGGGTCAGGAACGTCCGGTTCACGATGGCCCGCTCCGGCAGACCGAAGGAGATGTTGGAGAGCCCGCCGGTGATGTGGGCCTCCGGCCAGGTCTCATGGATCTGGCGGATACACTCGAGCACCTCCGCTCCCGCCTTGTTGTCGGTAGACACCGCCATGATCAGCGGGTCCGCATACACCTTGTCGTCGGGGATGCCCGCGGCGTGGGTCGCCTCGAAAATACGGGAGAGGTTTTCCAGCCGCTCGGCGTTGGACTTGGGCATGCCGGACTTGGATTCGTCCAGGGCCAGGGCGATCACCGGACAGCCGCGCTCCGCGATCAGGGGCAGGAAGCTCTCCAGCCGCCGGGGATCGGCGTTGACGGAGTTCACCATGGGGGTCTTCTCCAGATGCTCCAGGGCCGTTTTCAGCGTGGAGGGCGAGGAGCTGTCGATGCAGATGGGCGTCTCCGGCGCCGCTTCCTTCACCAGCTCCAGGAGCCAGAGCATGTCCTCCGCCTCCCGCTCCGGGGCGGTGCCGGCATTTACGTCCAGATAATCCGCCCCCGCGGCGGCCTGCTCCGCGGCCAGGGCCCGGATGGCGTCCGCGTCCCGGTTCAGGATCGCCGTCTGGACACCCTTCCGGGTGCCGTTGATTTTTTCACCGATGAGTATCATTGGTTCTCCTCCCCCGTGCCGTTGTCAGCGCCATTCGTTGGTGGTCTTTACCATGGCCACCAGGTTCTCGTATTTGGCGCCCACGGGGGTGTCGCAGCCGGGGCAGACGAACAGGCCCTGGGGGCCCAGATCGTCGATGAGCTTCTTCACGTAGTCGCTCACCTGCTCGGGGGTGCCGGTGGTCAGCAGCGTGGGAGGCACGTCGCCCATGATGGCGTGCTTGGGCAGGACTTTCCGGGTCTTGCGCAGGTCGGTCATGGCGTCGGTATTCAGCACGACCTTGCCCGCGGGCAGCTCGCCGAAGCGCTCGATATCCCGGGTCCAGTCCTGGTCCAGGTGCATGATGGCCACCTTGCCGTGACGGATCAGCTGCTCGGCGGAGGCCTTCATATAGGGCCACACCAGGCTCTCCCAGATCTTGGGATTGAGCATGGCGGAGGCCGTGCGCCAGCCGCCCACCCAGGCGCCGATCCATGTACGGTCGTTCTCCACGGCCTCCAGCTGCTTTTCCATGCTGGCGCCGGTCTCGGCGAAGATAAAGTCGGAGACCTCCTTGAGCTTGTCGGGGATCTTGTAGCAGTCCATGTAGAACTGGTTCATGGAGCGCATGCCGCACAGCTGCTCAAAGGGCACCATATTTGCCATGCCGTTCTGCATTTTGGGGATGCCCAGCTCCTCGTACAGCGCCTTTTCCTCCGCCGCGTGCTCCTGGTTGTACTGCACACACTTGAAGAAATAATCCATGTCGATGATCCGGGGCAGGATCTTCTGATTGACAAAGTTGTTGTAGCCCATGGAGAGGATCTCGTCATAGGCCTCCCGGCCGATGAGCTTCTGCTCCTTCACCTGCCAGACAGAGTTGGCCGGGATCTCTTTGCCGGGAGTCAGGACCTTGGAATACCACAGCAGGGTGATGCCCACCACCATGCTCATGCTGCCGGCGCTGGAGTTGAGGGTGTGCAGGGGACCGGCGTCCTCCTCCAGACGGCGGATCATGTCCAGGGCCGCCTTGGTGCCCTTGAAGGGGTCCTCGATAAACTCCGCCACGGTCATGCCCTGGATCACGGCGCCGGGAGCGCTGCCGGAGTAGCAGGAAATGGGCCGTTCGTTGGTGCAGGCGACGCCCTCCTGCATCAGCTTGTAGTTGGCCTCGTATTTCGCGTTCATGCGCCAAGCACCTCCTTGCAGTAGTTCACGGTGTCCTGGGCGGCCACGCCGTAGGCATCGGCCCCGGAATAATCCACCACGGTCTGGTCAATGGGACCGCCGCCGATGATGATCTTCACCTTGTCCCGGAGCCCCGCGTCCTTCACCGCCTCCACCGTGGCCTTGATGGAGCCATAGCAGGAGGCCAGCAGGCAGCTGAGCCCCAGCACGCGGCAGTCGTTGTCAACGAGGGCCTTCACAAAGGTCTCCGGCGGGGTGTCCACGCCCACATCGATGACCTCAAAGCCCGAGGCCTCCAGCATGGAGCAAACGATGTCCTTGCCGATGTCGTGGATGTCGTCCTGGACCGTACCCATGACCACCTTGCCCAGCTTTTTCTCTTCCGTGCCCTTCATATAGGGCTTTACCATG
>Ga0079305_1002067_pt1 | contig 20132 bp, 13 predicted proteins | sample LMS_cellobiose_e_FD_79183 | JGI IMG/M metagenome (GOLD analysis project Ga0079305, IMG submission 79183) | Rumen-fistulated moose microbial communities from Alaska, USA - LMS_cellobiose_enrichment | ecosystem: Host-associated > Mammals > Digestive system > Stomach > Rumen fluid ... | reverse complement strand
TCTCCACAATCTCATCTCCAAACTGGACACCGGCTTTCTGGGCAGGCAAGCCTTCATAGGGTTCGGTGACGAAAACCTTGTTGCCACGGCGGCTGATCAGTGCCCCGATGCCGCCATATTCGCCCGTGGTGAGGTATTTGAAATCGGTCATTTCCTCTTCGGGGATATACTCCGTGTAAGGATCGTAGTCGGACAGCAGCCCCTCGATGGCGTTGCCGAAGGCCGCGTCCACATCGGTCGAGTCCACATAAAACTCACTGAGTTCCCTGAAAACGGAGGAGAAGATATTGTAGTTGCGGCTGATTTTGAAATTGCGGTCGTCGGGCGTTGCCGCCGAACTCAGCATTCCACCTAATGCAATGATTATTAAGGTCGAAAAGAGACTGTATGCTTTCTTGTCCATAGCTGGTGAGCCTACTCAAAAATTATTTCGCGAATTTTTTTCATGCAAATATATTGCATTATTCGAAATAACACCGTACTTTTGCTCCGCTTTTCGCAAGAATTAGCAATTCTTCTTCAGTAGCTCAGTCGGTTAGAGCACCTGACTGTTAATCAGGGGGTCGTAGGTTCAAGTCCTACCTGAAGAGCCGAGGCAGTTGCAACGATGTTGCAGCTGCTTTTTTTGTTCGTCTTCTTTGAAGGTTTTATTTGGCAAAGACAGAGAAGAGAGATATTTTTGCAGAGAATAAAACCATGCACTCCTATTTTATATAAGCGCTATGAAAAAAATGCTGTCCATCCTCGCAGGCCTGCTCTGCCTGTCGGTCGCCCTGGCCCAGGAACCGGATGCAAGAGGCAATGCCGCCCGGCTCTATCGGCTGTCGGCCCAGCAGTTCCAAGAGGAAGAGTTTGCCATTTGCTACCGCAGTATAGAGACCCTGTTTTCGGACTATTCTGTCAGCCTGCTCTCCCAGGCGCTCAGCATCGACCAGACCGAGCATGCCCGTTTCATGCAAGCCGCCTCGGCCTTTCGGCTGGGCAGGATGGACGCCAGCTCCAAATTGAAACAGTTTCTGCTCGACTACCCGCTGTCGGTCTATGCTCCCACCGCCTATTTCTACCTGGGCTCCTGCGCCATGAATGCCGGACAGTACCAGGACGCCCTGGAAGCCTTCCAACTGTGCCCCCGCTCCTGCCTGTCGAAAAAAGACTACGAAGACTACCGCTTCCAACTGGCGGTGACCGACCTCCAGCTGGGGCACAACAAAGAGGCGCGCTCACTGCTTGAAGAATTGCTCGACGAAGGCGGGCGCTATGTGGGATCGGCCACCTATTACCTGGCCTATCTGGACTATAAGGAAGGCCGCCACGATGAGGCCCTGGCCGGTTTCCGCAAAGTTGCGGACATCGATGCCTACCGGCAGACCGTCCCCTATTTTGTCATGCAACTGCTCTTTCACGAGGGAGAATATGCCCAGGTCCTGACCATGGCCGAACAGAAGTTGCAGGAAAACCCCAGTGAATCGCAACGCATCGAGCTTTACCGGCTGTCGGGTGCCTCCTATTATGAACTGGGCAATTACAGTGCCTCACAGGATTGCTATCAGCAGTATCTTGCCTTCAAGCCCGACCTGCTGCGCTCAGACGCCTACCGCATCGGCATGAACTACTTCCATGACAAGCGCTACAGCGAGGCAGCCGACTATCTTTCCCAAGCCACGGAAGGGCAGGATGCCCAGGCCCAGAATGCCGCCTATCACCTGGGAGTCTGCTATCTGCAGCAACAGAAGACCGATATGGCCCGCATGTGCTTCGAAAGAGCTTCGCTCTACGACTACGACCGCCGGGCCAAGGAAGACGCCCTTTACAACTATGCCCTGCTGTGCTATGAGACTTCCTTCTCTCCCTTCGACGAGCAGATCAAAGCCTTCGAACGGATTCTGACAGAGTTCCCCGACAGCCGCTATTCCGACCAGATCTACAGTCACCTGGCCGACGCCTTCCTGAGTTCGGGCAACGAGCAGGCCGCCATCGATTTCATCGACAAAATCGACCACCCCAGCCACAATATGCTGGAGACCAAAAGCAAGCTGCTCTTCCAGCAAGGCATGGAACTGTTCAACAACGCCCGCTACGACGAGGCCTGCAAAAAGTTTTCGTCGGCCATCAGTGTCGGCAACCAGGTCGGCATGTCCGTGGCCGAAGCCACCTACTGGCGTGGTGAGGCTTATTACCAGACCAACCATCTCACCGCCTCGGCCCGTGACTTCCGCGCATTTCTCGCAGATCCGGGAGCCCGGCAGATGAAAGCCTGGCCGGCCGCCCACTACAACCTGGCCTACTGCTATTTCAACACCAACAACTTCAACGATGCCCTCTACTGGTTCGGCAAATACACCGAAATCGGCAGCGTCAAGAAGACTCCCAGCTATGCCGATGCCCTCAGCCGCATAGGCGACTGCTACTACTACGGTCGCAACTACCAGCGGGCTGTCGAATACTATCAGGCGGCCGACCGCGAATCGGTTGCAGGCAACGACTATGCCGTCTATCAGCAGGCTTTCTCGCTCGGACTGCTCAAAAAGAACAATGAAAAAGCCGCCCTGCTGACCCAGTTCGAAAAACGTTTCCCCCAATCGGACTATCTGCCGCAGGCGCTTTTTGAGCAGGGGCGCGCCTATATTGCCACCAAGCAGACACCTCAGGCCATCGCCGCCTTCGAAAGGCTCATCCAAAAAAGTCCCGGCAGCGACCTGGCACGCCAGGCAGGCATACAGACCGGCCTGCTCTACTACCAGCAGGGCGATGCCGAAAAAGCCATCGCCGCCTACAAGAAAGTGGTCAGCAACTATCCTGGCAGCAGCGAGGCCCAGACGGCCGTCAACGACCTGCGGTCGATCTACGTGGCCACCAACCGCGTACAGGAATATGCCCAGTATGTGGACGGACTGGGCGGACGCTTCAAGATGAAGGCCGGAGAACAGGATTCCCTGTCGTACGAGGCTGCCGAGCGACTGCTCATCAACCGGCAGAAGACCGAGGCGCTCGCCGCTTTCCAGTCGTACCTGAAAATGTATCCCCAGGGATTTTTCAGCGCCGAGGCCAACTACTATTGCGCCAGCCTGCTCAACGAGCAGCAACGCATGGAAGAGGCCGTCCCCTACTACCAGGCCGTGACCACCCACAAGGGCCATGCCTTCGTGCCCGAGGCGCTGGTACAGCTATCTGAGTACACCTATTCCAAGCAGCAATATGCCCAGGCCCTCGGCTATTACCGGCAGCTGGAGGCCGTCACCTCCGACCGGGCCCAGCGGCTCACCGCCCGCACAGGCATCATGCGTTGCCTGGCCGCCCAGGAAGAAAGCCGCGAACTGCTCGAAGCCGCATCGCAACTGATGCAGGAGAGCAACCTGTCGCCCGATCTGCTGCGTGAAGCCCGCTACCACAAAGCCATGTCGCTTCTGCGTCTGAACCGTACCGAGGAAGCCGTGGCCGACATGGAAACCCTGGCCAAGGAATCCAAGACCGCCTATGGCGCCGAGATCCGCTACCGCCTGGCCCAGTATTATTTCGACCAAGGAAAGACCGACAAGGCCGACTCCCTGGCCCAGCAGTTCCTGCAGGAAGGCACGCCTCACAAATATTGGATGGCCCGCTGCTTTATCCTGCTGGCCGACATCAACATGCAGCGCGGTGACGACTTCCAGGCCCGCCAGTATCTGCTGAGCCTGAAAGAGAACTACACCGTCCAGGACGATATCCAGGAGAAAATCTCCGAACGACTGAACAAGATTACCGAACGCAGCCACATAGAATAGTCATGAAAAAAGCCTCCTTATCCCTCGTTTTGGTCCTTTGCTGCGGCCTGCTGTCGGCACAGACGGCCGACTCCCTGATCCGCCGGGCCATACTATTGGAAAAAGAATACATCCCGACCATCGAGAATGCCGGAAAGATCTATCAGTCGCCCGGGCAGGAAACGGTCAAGACCAACAAGGAAAAAATCGTTTTCGCGCTGGGCAGCAACCCGGCCGATGTCAACAAGGAAATCGTTCCCCTCAAGGCAGCCGAGGCCCGGACCCTCTTCCCCGACCAGCAAAAACGCGGCTACCTGAGACTGGGCGGCGGCAACCACTTTGCCTTCCTGGGCGACGGCCAGCTGAACATACTGCGCCAAAACCGGCAGACCCTCGACCTGAATCTCTGGCACCGCTCGCAGTCGGTGCCGGCCCAGGACAACAACTGGAACAGCGACAACCGCCTCCAACTCAACTACAAGCTGCATTTGGGCTATTCCGAACTGGAAGCCGGACTGGCCGAGCGCCTGGGCAGCTGGCACTACTATGCCGATGCCCCCAGCCCCGCCGCCGCACAGATTCCCGTCAACCAATGGTCGTCCGACACCAGGATATTTGTTTCGATGAAATCGAAGCCCTGGGACAAAACCGTCGACTACACAGCCATGGTCGAAGAACACCTCTTCCGACTGGGCACTGCCACCACGCTGGGACAGCCCGCCGGCCCGATGGAGGCAGAGACCAAAGGGCAAGCCCGGCTGGCCTGGCATTTCCAGGACGACTGGACGGCTGCCGTTGACGGACAAATCCGCTACCTGGGCTATATCAACTCCCCCTATGCCCTGGACAACAGGCTATGGTTTGAACTGCATCCCGAAATCGACTACCAATGGGGTTACTGGCAGATGGCCCTGGGGGCGAAAGTATCCAACGGCAACGGTCTGAAAGCTGCACTGACGGCCTCCGCCCAAAGGGATCTGGGCGAGAAAGCCGCTGCCGGGATCTTCGTGGACGGGGGTGAGAAGTTCTATTCCTATCGCGAAGGCTTGCTCATGAATCCCTATTTGTCGCCCGACCTGCGGCTCGAGACGCAATACTGCCCCTTCCTCGTCCATGCCGACCTGTGGTGGCGACCGCTGGAAAACTGCATGTTCAGCCCCCAGCTGGGCTTCCGCACCACCCAGGATATGCCGCTCTTCTACAACGTGGATCCGGTCATCGGCACAGGCGGCACCAAACAGGCCTCCAAGTTGTTTGGAGCAGCTCCCGTTGACGCCAGCGAATGGTATGCCGCCCTGCGGGCCGATGTGGCGCTCTACCAGATCTGCCATCTCAATGCCGACATCCGCTACCATTACTATCATGCCAACCGCACGCAGGAAAGCGCGGCCCTGGCCAATCTCCTTGCCAACGCCGGCAACCATCTCTGGTACAAGCCCAACCTGGAAGCCACGCTGGAAATCGAAGTGAAACCCACCGAGCGCATTGCCCTGCAGGCCGAATACTACTGGGGCGGCAGCCGCTATGCCTACACCGAAAACGACGATTGCCAGCGTTTGGACGACCTGCACCTGCTGTCGGCCACCTGCTCCTACAAGATCAACGCACAGATAGGCGCCTTCGCTTCGGTCTGGAACCTGCTCAACCGCCGCACGGAAGTCTGGAACCGCTATGCCAGCTACGGTACGACCGGCGTGGTGGGAGTGTCTTTCTCTTTCTAGGTTTTTATCCCGGGCAGCCATGTTCGTCAAGACCCAGGCCATCGTCCTGCACAAAATAAAGTACAGCGACAGCGATGCCATCGTCTGCCTCTACAGCCGTGAATTCGGACGGATCTCCTACCTGGTGTCCAACAAGAGCAAAAAAGGCAAGTTGAGCCAGTCGCTGCTGCAGCCGCTCAGCCTGATTGAGTATGAGGGAGAGCACAAGGGCAGCCGCGAGTTGCAGCGCCTGCGCGAAGCTCATTGCTACCAGCCTTTTGCCGATCTGGCACTGAACCCCTACAAGAATGCGATTTCCTTGTTTTTATCGGAAGTTCTCTACCGTGTCCTGATGGAAGAGGAGCGCAACCTGCCGCTCTACGACTATCTGGAACAAGGCATCCAGATGCTGGACCTCAGCCAAAAAGGGACGGCCAATTTCCATCTGGCTTTTCTCATCCACCTGACCAAATTCCTGGGGTTCTATCCCAACCTGGAAGAAAATCGTCCCCACTGGTATTTCGACCTGACAGCCGGCAGTTTCTGCCCGACCCGGCCGCCCCACAACGCCTGGCTCAGCCCTGAAGATGCCGCCCGCTTTGCCACGCTGCTCAGAATGAACTTCGAAAATCTGCATCTGTTCCGCTTTGAGCGGCACCAGCGCACCCAGCTGTTGCGACAGATTTTGGATTATTACCGGATCCACCTGACCGAATTCCCGGAGATCAAGTCGCTGGCCATCCTCGAAGAAATGTTCGATGATTGAGAAAAAAAGACTACTTTTGCGCCGCATTCCCCTCACGGGCTCTCCCGCCCGATCATGGTCCTGTAGTTCAATGGATAGAATCGCGGTTTCCTAAACCGTTGATCCGGGTTCGATTCCCGGCGGGACTACCTTCGAAAAAAGACAATCCGCTACTTGCCGACAGAAAGACGGCTTACATCGAGATCGCCGCTGCCGGAGAGCGAAAGATTCCCCAAGGTACGCACATTGCCGGTCAGCGTGACATCCCCGCTGCCGGATATTTTTACGCTGACCGTTCCGGCATCCCTGCAGTCGAGGGTGCAATCACCGCTGCCGGAAATGGAGATGGAGATATCCTCTGCCGTTACCGATTGGGACGATATGTTTCCGCTGCCGGTATCTTTGAATTCGGCAGACGATGCAAGGATTCCACCGAAGAAGCTGTCGCCGCTGCCGCTGGTATGAGCACTGAAATTCCGGCACTCGATGACGCCGCTTGCCTTGACATCACCGCTGCCGCTGACACTGACGGCAAAGTCTTCGGAAGCGACGATGGGACTGTCTATGAAGACATCTCCTGAGCCCGACAGTTTGACGGCATCCAGCACGGGGGAATTGACCGTCAGGAAGGTCTTGGCTTTGGTCTTGAAGATGGCATTGGGCTTGGTATCCACCACAAGGCGGCCGTTCTTGACTTCGATACGATAGTACTCTACCAGATTTTCGTCGCATGTGAGCATGAGACGCTGCGGCCCGTTGCCCTGCGTGTAATACACGTCTACGGAACTTGGAACCGAAATGGAGCTGAAGTCCCCGACCTCGATGGCCTGCTCTACTGAAATACCATTGCCGGATTCACCGACAACACCCACGCAGGATGAAAGTGCCAGAATGGCTGCAGAAAAGATGATTAGCTTTTTCATAGGAATGACATTGTCTGTACAAAGGTACAAAAAAATCTACTGAGGCTACTGCTGGCAGCGATAGTAGAGGGTGGAGCAGTTTTCGGGGCGGAACACCTGCTCGGCCGTTTCGCGGATGGAAGCAGGCGTCACCCCAAGGGTCAACTTACAATCGTCAAGATAATTTTCGGCGCAACTCACCGTCTCGTACCAGCAGAGCTGCGTGGCCACATGCTGGCAGTTGGTGTTGCGGAATAGATAGGCCGACTCATATTTGTTTTTGACTTTCTGCAGTTCCTCGGCCGACACTTCTTCCGAAACGAAGCGTGCCAACTCCTCGTTGAGACCCTGCTCGGCCTCCTCTAGCGTGACCCCTACGACAGGCTTGCCGGTAAACTGGATGCTGCCGGCCGTAGTCTCCGCCTCACCGCCCACATAAATGTCCAGTCCGCTGAACAGCAGGCGCTCCTTGACCAGCCGCTGGAACAACCGGGCCGAACGGCCGCCGGCCAGCAGGTCGGTCATCAGGTCGCACTCGCGGTAGCCCGGTTCCGACACCGAAGGGGCATGCCAGCATTTGTACAAGGCATCCAAAGGCACCGGGCGGACAACCTCCAGGTTTTGGGCTTGCACTTGCGGGGGCACCGTAGGCAAATGGCGTGCCTTGACTCCCCGGGCGGGAATGTCACCAAACCATTTTTCGACCAGGGCGGCACACTCCTCAAAATCCACCTGGCCGCAGATGGCCAGCACGGCATTGTCGGGCGCATAAAACCGCTGATAGAAATCTTTTACCTCCTCCAAGGTTATCTGCTCGATATGCGAGAGTTGCTTGCCGATGGTGGGCCAGGCGTAGGGGTGGCTGCCATAGACCAGCGGACGCATGAGCATGGCCACATCGCCGTAGGGCTGGTTCAGGGTGTTTTGCTTGAACTCCTCCAGCACCACCTGCCGTTGCACATCCAGGCTTTCCTGATTGATGTTCAAGGCCAGCATGCGGTCGCTCTCCACATAGAGCGCTGTTTCCAGATGGTTGGCCGGCAGGGTGAGATAATAGTTGGTCACATCGGGCATGGTCCAGGCGTTGTTTTCGCCCGAGGCATTCTGGACCACGCTGTCGTAGTCGGGCACATGGGCCGAGCCGCCGAACATGAGATGCTCGAACAGATGGGCAAAGCCGGTATGGTCGGGATGTTCGTCCTTCGAGCCGACATTGTACATGAGATTGACGGTCACCATCCGGGTGCTGGCATCGTAGTAATGCAGCAGCCGAAGACCGTTGGCAAGGACATGGCGGCCTATCTTCATGCTAGTCCTTGACAAGGCTCATCTTCATCTTGATGTCCTGCTCGGGGCGGTCACCCGGCTGGGTCTTGACAGCCTGGATCTTTTCGACAACCTCCAATCCTTCGACCACTTCGCCGAAGACGGTGTACTCGTTGTCGAGGAAAGGCGTGCCACCCACGGTGGTGTAGGACTGGATCTGCTCAGCGGTGAAAGGCTGTACCGGATGCTCGGCAAAATACTTGTCGGTCTGGTAGGCCAGTTCCTGCTGCAGACGCTGCAGACCTGCCTGGTCCTGGGCCTGGTACATGGCGCGGATCTTGTCCTGCTGCTGCATGGCCAGGCTCTGGAAATAGGCATTTTTCATCTGCTCCACTCTCTGGCCTTCCATCTGCTTCATCTGGGAAGGTGTATAGACCTGGCCCCAGACAATGTAGAACTGCGAGCCGGACGATGCCTTCAGGGGATTCACCTGATCGGACTGGCGGGCAGCCGACAAAGCGCCGCGTTTGTGGAAATACTTCGGATAGACAAATTCGGCGGGGATGGTGTAGTCCGGGCCGCCGGCTCCGAGTTGCTGGGTCGGGGCGGCATTTCTCGAATCGGGGTCGCCGCCCTGGATCATGAAGTCCTTGATGACCCGGTGGAAAATCAGATCGTTGTAGTATCCGCTTTCCACCAATTTGATGAAATTGTCGCGATGTTGCGGGGTCTCGTCGTAGAGACGCACCACGATGTCGCCCATCGTGGTCTGGATCAATACCTTGGTTTCTGCCTGCATGGTGAATAAAAAGATGGTTGTCAGCAGTGTGACGATTATTGGTTTTTTCATTGTAACGTCCTTTTTGTTATCAAACTTTTCAGATATGGCCGCAAAGGTAAAATATTCTCAGTATATTTGCGTCATGGAAGACAAGCTTTTCGCCTCCTCCGCAATTATTTAAATCTCAGATATGAAACCTACATTGTTTGTTCTGGCTGCCGGTATGGGCAGCCGCTACGGCGGTCTCAAACAGCTCGACGGGCTGGGACCCAACGGAGAGACCATCATGGACTATTCCATTTTCGATGCGGCCCGCGCCGGCTTCGGAAAGGTCGTCTTTGTGATCCGTCATCAGTTCGAAGAAGATTTCCGCACCAAAATCGCCAGCAAATACCAGGGCATCCTGCCCGTTGAAATCGTCTTTCAGGAGACCTCCTACCTGCCGGCCGGCTATGTCTGCCCCGCCGAGCGCACCAAGCCCTGGGGCACCAACCATGCCGTACTGATGGGCAAGGACGTCATCCACGAGCCCTTTGCCGTGATCAATGCCGACGACTTCTACGGCAAGGACAGTTTTGCCGTGCTGGCCGATTTCCTCCGCCGGGTGGAAGGACAGAAGAACAAATACTGCATGGTCGGCTACCGCGTGGGCAACACCCTGTCGGAAAGCGGTTCGGTGGCCCGCGGCCTGTGCCAGACCGATGAGAACAAACTGCTCACCAACGTGGTCGAGCGTACCTATATCATCCGCGACACCGACGGTCAGGTCAAGTACAAGGACGATGACGAGCAGCTGGTCGTTGTCGATGAAAACGCTCCCGTTTCGATGAACATGTGGGGGTTCACACCCGATTATTTCGAGTATTCCGAAGAGAATTTCAAGATTTTCCTCGACGCCAACCTCAACCAGCCCAAGGCCGAATTCTACATCCCCTGGGTGGTCAACAACCTGATTTCCTCCGGCCGTGTGAGTTGCGAAGTGCTCGACACCACCTCCAAATGGTTTGGCGTGACCTATGCCGCCGACCGCCAGTATGTGGTCGACAAGATTGCCGAGCAGATCCGCCAGGGCATCTATCCCTCCAAACTTTGGTAAACCTGCGACACTATGGATTATTCAGCCATTTGCAACCAATTTGTCAAACGCTACGGGGAAGAGTACTCGCTGTATGCCTCTCCGGGGCGCGTCAACCTGATCGGGGAACATACCGACTACAACGGAGGTTTCGTCCTGCCGGGTGCCATCGACAAAGTCATCGTGGCCGCCATCCGTCCCAACGGCACGGACACCATCCGGGTCTATTCCTACGACATGAAAGAGACCGAGGAGTTTGCCCTCGATGAAAAGCCCATCCAAAGCTGGGCCATGTATATCTATGGTGTGGTCAACGAGTTGCTCAAAGCGGGCAAGGAAGTGCACGGATTTGACTGCGTCTTTGGCGGCGACATCCCCATCGGCTCGGGCCTGTCCACCTCGGCAGCCCTGGAGTCGACCTTTGTCTTCGCCTTGAACGACCTCTACCAACTGGGCCTGGAGAAAATGGAGATGGCCAAGATCGGACAGGCCGCCGAACACAATTCGGTAGGGGTCCGCTGCGGCATCATGGACCAGTTTGCCTCTGTCTTTGGAGAAGAAGGGCACGTGCTGCGCCTCGACTGCCGTTCGCTGGAGTACGAATCGCTGCCCTTCCATCCCGGCCACTGCCGGGTCGTACTGCTCGACACCCAGGTCAAGCACAACCTGGCCGCCTCGGAATACAACATCCGCCGCTCCGAATGCGAGGAAGGCGTGGCCACCATACAGAAGAAATACCCCAAAGTTCAGCTTTTGAGGGATGTCACCCCGGAAATGCTCGGTGAATTCAAGAAAAAACTCAAGGAAAGCACCTTCCGCCGTTGCATGTATGTGATTCGGGAAAACCTCCGGGTGCTGGAAGCCCAGGAGGCGCTCAAAGCGGGCGACTACCAAAAGTTCGGTGCCCTGATGTTTGCCTCGCACGAAGGTCTCAGCAAAGAGTACAATGTCAGCTGCGAGGAATCCGACTTCCTGGTCGATGTGGCCCGCCAGTGCGGTGTGCTGGGGGCCCGTATGATGGGCGGCGGCTTCGGCGGCTGCACCATCAACCTGCTCGACGAGTCCCTCTACGACGAATTCATTCAAAAAGCCATTTCAAGTTACAAGGAAAAATTCCGCAAAGCACCCAAGATCTACGATGTCAAGATTGGCAACGGGTCGCGTAAAATCAAATAATCACTATGTATCTACTCGGTTACGATATTGGCAGTTCTTCGGTCAAGGCTTCCTTGATCGACGCCCAGTCGGGAGATTGTCTCTCGACCGCATTCTATCCCAAACAGGAGATGCCCATCATGGCCCTGCAGACCGGTTGGGCCGAACAGGACCCCAATGCCTGGTGGGACAATCTCAAAGCCGCCACGAAGGCCATCCTCTCCGAGGCCCGCATCAATGCCGCCGACATCGCCGGCATCGGTATCTCCTACCAGATGCACGGACTGGTGCTGGTCGACAAGCAGGCCCGCCTGCTGCGCCCGGCCATCATCTGGTGCGACTCCCGGGCCGTTCCCTACGGCGAAAAAGCCTTCCGTGAGATCGGCCAGGAGAAATGTCTGTCGCATCTGCTCAATTCGCCGGGCAATTTCACCGCCTCGAAACTGGCCTGGGTCAAGGAAAACGAGCCGGAAATATTCGATAAAATCGACAAGTTCATGCTGCCGGGCGACTACATCGCCCTGCGTCTGACAGGCTCGTGCACGACAACAGCCTCCGGCTTGTCCGAGGGGATACTCTGGGATTTCACCGCCAACCAGCCCGCCCGGTTCCTGATGGACTACTTCGGCTTCTCGGCCGACTGGATTCCCGAAATCCTCCCCAGTTTCGCGCCCCAGGGACAGCTCACGCGCCAGGCGGCCGAAGAATTGGGATTGAAAGTCGGCACCCCTGTCTGCTACCGGGGCGGCGACCAGCCCAACAACGCCCTTTCGCTCAATGTGCTCAATCCCGGCGAGGTGGCTGCCACGGCCGGCACCTCGGGCGTGGTCTACGGAGTGAACGGCCGCATCAACTACGACTCCAAGTCGAGGGTAAACAGTTTCGCCCATGTCAACCATACCAAAGACCAGACCCGCATCGGCGTGCTGCTCTGCATCAACGGCACCGGCATCACCAACGCCTGGATGAAACGCAACTCCGCTTCTTGCAACTGTTCCTATGCCGAGCTCAACGACATCGCCGCCCAGGCACCCATCGGCAGCGACGGACTGTCGATCCTGCCCTTTGGCAACGGCAGCGAGCGCATGTTTGAAAACAAGGCCGGTGCCTGCAGCATCCATGGCCTGCAGTTCAACCGCCACGGCCAGCCGCATCTGCTGCGCGCCGTCCAGGAAGGCGTGGTCTTTGCCTTTGCCTATGGCATGGAAATCATAAACTCCATCGGCATCGAGACCAAACTCATCCGGGCCGGCAAGGCCAACATGTTCCTCAACCCCATCTTCCGCGACACGCTGGCCGGTCTGACGGGGGCCTGCATCGAACTTTACAACACCGACGGATCGATCGGCTCGGCCCGGGGCGCCGGACTGGGGGCAGGAATTTATAAAGATGCACGGGAAGCTTTCGCCTCACTGCAGAAAGTGGAGGAGATTGTCCCGGTCGAAAAAGATGCAGAAGCCTACAAGGAGGCTTACCTGCGCTGGAAAAGCTATCTGTAAACATTCACACAATAAAAAGCTACGATTATGGCAAAAGAATTCTTCCCCGAAATCGGGAAAATCAAATTTGAAGGCAAGGATTCCAAGAATCCGCTGGCCTATCGCTACTATGATGCCGACAAAGAAATCATGGGCAAGAAAATGAAGGATTGGCTCAAGTTCGCCATGGCTTGGTGGCACACCCTCTGCGCAGAAGGTTCCGACCAGTTTGGCGGCGGCACCAAGACCTTCCCCTGGAATGCCGAAAAGGATCCCGTCAAGGCCGCCAAGGCCAAAGTTGACGCCGGTTTCGAGATCATGCAGAAACTGGGCATCGAATACTATTGTTTCCACGATGTCGATCTGGTGGCCGAAGCTGCCGATATCGACACTTACGAAAAGAACCTCAAGGAAGTGGTTGCCTACCTGAAAAAGAAGCAGGAAGCCACTGGCATCAAACTGCTCTGGGGCACAGCCAACGTCTTTGGGCACAAGCGCTACATGAACGGTGCCGCCACCAACCCCGACTTCAATGTCGTGGCCCGCGCCGCCGTACAGATCAAGAACGCCATCGATGCCACCATCGAACTGGGTGGTACCAACTATGTGTTCTGGGGCGGCCGCGAAGGCTACATGAGTCTGCTCAACACCGACCAAAAACGCGAAAAAGAACACCTGGCCATGATGCTGACCAAGGCCCGCGACTATGCCCGTGCAAAAGGATTCAAAGGGACCTTCCTTGTTGAACCCAAGCCCATGGAACCGACCAAGCACCAGTACGATGTGGATACCGAAACCGTGATCGGCTTTTTGAAAGCGCACAAACTGGACAAGGACTTCAAGGTCAACATCGAAGTGAACCACGCCACCTTGGCCGGACATTCCTTCGAACATGAATTGGCCGTCGCCGTCGATAACGGCATGCTGGGCAGCATCGACGCCAACCGCGGCGACTATCAGAACGGCTGGGATACCGACCAGTTCCCCATCGACAACTTTGAACTCATCCAGGCCATGATGCAGATTATCCGCAACGGAGGTCTGGGCAACGGTGGTTCGAACTTCGACGCCAAGACCCGTCGTAACAGCACCGATCTGGAAGATATCTTCATCGCCCACATCGCCGGCATGGATGCCATGGCTCGTGCCCTGGAAGCTGCCGCCAAACTCTTGCAGGAGTCTCCCTACAAGGCCATGCTCAAGGAACGTTACGCTTCCTTCGACAGCGGCAAAGGCAAGGAATTCGAACAGGGCAAGATGAGCCTGGAAGACCTGGTCGCCTATGCCAAGAAGGCTGGCGAGCCGAAGCAGACCAGTGGCAAGCAGGAACTCTACGAAGCTATCGTCAACATGTACTGCTAATTAATCCCTCCACACAGGAAAGGCCCGGAAACCACCCTCCGGGCCTTTTTTATTATCTATTGCTTTTCTGTAAATCTATTGTTATCTTTGCCGGCTTGAAAAACATTTGTACCACCTTAAATCTACCAAACCATGTTAGTCAGAATCACTACTGCCGCCGTACAGGGAATTATCGGCATCCCCGTTTTTGTCGAGATACACGTTTCGAGAGGTATCCGTTTTTCGTTGGTAGGCCTTCCCGACAATGCTGTCAGGGAAAGCCATGAGCGTATCCGTTCCGCCCTGCAGATGAACGGCATGGATATGCCCCGCAAACAAGTTGTCATCAACATGGCTCCGGCCGACCTGCGCAAGGAAGGAACCGGCTACGACCTGCCCCTGAGTGTCGGACTGATGATAGCGGGAGGGCATCTGAGCGAGCAGGCTGCCGAAAACGCCCTTTTCATCGGAGAACTTTCCCTCGACGGCCACCTGCAGCCGATCCGCGGCATCCTTCCTGTGGCAGTCATGGCCCGGCAACAGGGTTACAATAATCTTTACGTCCCGATCCAGAATGCCGAAGAGGCGGCCGTCGTTGATGGTTTGAACGTTTACGGCATTTCAACGCTGAAAAGACTATGCCGTCATTTCTCCGGTCAGGAGCCTTGCCTTCCCTGGCAGCGCGGACAGGACTCTCTACAAAACCCCTTGGAAAAAACTGAATTCGATTTTTCGCTGGTCAAAGGGCAGGACAAGGTGAAACGGGCCATAGAAGTGGCTTGCAGCGGCGGACACAATTTGATGATGATCGGTCCTCCGGGCGCCGGCAAGACCATGCTGGCCAAGTGCATCCCCGGAATCCTCCCGCCTATGACTCCCGACGAGGCGCTGGAAACTTCCGTCATCCATTCCATCGCCTCCAAAACGGGCATGCAACGCGGCCTGCTCCATCAGCGGCCTTTCCGCTCGCCACACCACAGCATCAGCAACGTGGCTTTGGTGGGCGGGGGCAGTTGCCCGCAACCCGGAGAAATCTCCCTGGCCCACAACGGTGTCCTTTTTTGTGATGAATTGCCCGAATTCAGCCGCTCAGTACTGGAAGTGCTGCGCCAACCACTCGAAGACCGGCACATCACCGTAAGCCGGGCCAAATATGCTGTGGACTATCCCTGCAACTTCATGTTTGTCGCCTCGATGAATCCCTGCCCCTGCGGCTATTACGGCGATCCCAACCATCTCTGTGTCTGCTCGCCGACGCAAATCCAGCACTACATGAACCGCATTTCGGGGCCTTTGCTCGACCGCATCGACATTCATTGCGAGATTGAGGCCGTCGGGTTCGACCAGCTCACAGAGCGGCAAGAGGGAGAGTCTTCTGCTTCCATCCGTGAACGGGTGATCCGCGCCCGCCAACGACAGGAGGAACGTTTTCGTGACATGCCCGACATCCATTGCAACGCTCAGATGACACCGGCGCTGCTGCAAGAGTTCGCCCAACCGGACGAAGTGGGGATGCAGATGCTCCGACAGGCCATGGAGCGGCTCAAACTCAGCGCGCGTGCTTACGGACGCATCCTCAAGGTGGCCCGTACCATTGCCGATGTGGAAGGATCCACGCAGATCCTGCCTCAGCACCTGGCCGAAGCTATAGGCTACCGCAGCCTCGACCGCAGCGACTGGGCCGAAAGGAAATTATGACCGGGGACGGTCAGAAGTTTTTTTCGAGGGAGCGGCAAATATCCTTGATCCCCCTCATGGAGTGGTGGCAAAATAGACGAAGCAACCAGTAATGCAAATTGGAAAAAAGGTTGCGGAAAAAAACAGTGAGGGGGCCGGCCAATGCGGCCTCTATGGGAACCATTGCGACAGCGGCCACTCCCCACCAGGCACCGATGTCGGCCAGCCGGCTCATCCAGCCCCCCTGGCAGCAAGCCATCACCACTCCGATAACCACAGCATACAGGATGGAGAGAAAAAAACGCACTCCGAAGTTGATGGAACTGCGAAACTGGGGGTCGGCTATCAAGGGTTTGACCACCAGATGAGTGGGCAGGACAAGCAGGGGGTAGCACAAAAGGCAGAAACAGACGATCCAACGCAAAAAAGGCACCCACATGACGGCTGCCGCGAAAGCCACGACAAACGATAGGGCCAGCAGCGTTCCAGCCAAAGTCCAATGCTCGGATAGAAGCCTCTGCGGCAGATGCAGACGACGGCATTGTTCGATCAAGAAACCACTTTTTTTTACCAGCGACAGAAACTTCCCTTCTCCGTTTCCGGAGGCAAGCCGGTCCATTTCAATAGAAATGCGCTGTCGCATGAGGAATCTGTTCCATGGACTGTTGTGCAACCCTTCCCGATGACGCATTTCCCGGTTGAGGACATTGCAAAGGGTCATGATTTCGTCGTAGTGATCCTCGTCGCGGATGTCGTGCATGAGCGACGACAAAGCTTTGGTGAGCGCATCGCGCATACGGTTCAACGCCAGGGGTTCGTTGTTGCGGTAGTCGTCCATGAAGGGCTGCACCGGGATGGGTGTGCCGATATTGACGACAAGGTTGCTGTAGGGGCACTCGTAATCGTCGAAATCGATGCCCGTCGGGACAATGTAAAGAGGGCTGCGACCCATCTTCATCTGGGTTTCGCCGGCAATGCGGAACATTCCCTTGCCCATTTTGAGCAGGTGGTGGCGATTGTTGTGCCGCCCTTCGGCCATAAGACACAAAGGGAAGCCGTCGAGTAGCACCTTACGGCTGGCGTCGAAGGTTGTGTTGTTCTTGGACAGGTTACTCTGTCCGTCGCGGATTCGATATACCGGAAGTATTTTGAGAAAAGTCAGTATGGCTCGAATGGAGGCCCGGGCAAAAATGTCGGCACGTGCCAGAAAGACTGGGGGTTTGGGGGTAAAACACAAGACGGCCAAAGGCTCCATGAGACATTGCTGATGACAAGGGGCTATGATATAAGCCCCCTCGGCTGGCAGGTTTTCGAGACCATGGACATCGAAGCGGTTGTAGTGGCAACGGGTGCCGAACTGCACCAACGGACTAAGGAGATTATATATTTTATTGTTTTCTTGTATTGCCTTTGGCATTTTTGTTACTTTTGGGGTTGTTTTCCCGAAACAGCCGGGGTGACTGTTCTCCATGCTGTTATCTCCGGGCAAATATACGAATTTTTGTTGTTCCGACTAAAAACTTGACAGATGTCCTCCTTTGCGAATCCCTCGGCATGGTCGTGGCTTATTCAGTTCTTCATCATCGCGGTGGCCCTTCTCCTTGCCAATCTTGTGCGCTGCAACGTGCCGGTTTTCCGCCGCAGCCTGTTACCGTCGGCCCTGCTTGCCGGGGTGATCATCCTTTGTCTGAAGCCCATAGACTTGTTTGCCAACTTGGTTGACAAACAGGCGATGGAAATCATCACCTACCACATGCTGGGGCTTGGTTTTATTGCCATGGCCTTGAAAAACAAGAAAATCAAGAGTGCCACATCGACCGTCAAAGTGGTGGAAACGGGCGCTGTCACTGCCAGCACCTATATTTTGCAAGGGCTTGCAGGCCTGCTTGTCACCGTGCCGCTTTTTCTCTGCTGGAAGGGCAACGACTTCTTTTATGCCGCCGGCCTGCTCCTTCCCATGGGTTACGGCCAGGGACCCGGACAAGCCCTCAACTTTGGCGTCACCTTCGCCTCGTGGGCCGAGGGACAAGGGCTTGTGTTCCACGGTGCAGACTTCGGCCTGAGCATTGCCGCCATGGGGTTCATTGTCGGCAGCCTGGTCGGCGTGATCTACATGAACGTGCTGCGTCGCCGGGGACAATTGAAAATCAAAGGAAAATCCATGGTCGAGCTCTACACCCTTGCCGACTATGAATCGGAAGGAGAGATTCCCCATTCGGAATCCATCGACAAGATGTCTGTGCAGGTATGCCTGGTACTGCTGGTCTATACCATGGTCTTCTTCCTCATGTATGGAATCCAGCAACTCGATCTGGGGCAGTTCGGCGTAAAGACGATCAAACCCCTGGTCTGGGGTTTCAACTTCCTGTGGGGCACGCTGCTCGGTGTGCTGGTGCGTTGGATCATCGGCCACCTGCGAAAGAGAAACATCATGCAGCGCGAGTATATCAACAACTACTCGCTCGACCGCATCGCCGGGACCTGTTTTGATGTGATGATTGTAGCCGGCACCGCCGCCATCGACTTCAACAACCTGCGCAGTCTGTGGCTGCCACTGGTGCTGGTTTGTGCAGTTGGAGCGGTTGTGTCCTTCTTCTTCGTGCTGCGCTGCTGCCGCAAACTCTATCCCGACTATGTGTATGAAGGCTTCTTCTCGATGTTCGGGATGCTCACCGGCACTGCCAGCAACGGCATGATCCTGTTGCGTGAAATCGATCCCTGCTTCGAAACCCCGGCTGCCAACAACCTGGTCCTTCAAACCATCCCGGCCCTGGCCTTTGGCTTCCCCGTGCTGCTGTTGATGGGGTTCGCTCCACAGAGTTTGACAAATACGCTCATCACCGTGGGCATCATGGTGGTGGCCTTGTTGCTGTTCTGCCTGTTCATCTTCCGACGCACCAAGGACAAAAAGGCGACGATTTCTGCCGATGAAAACAAGAAACAATAATCATACGACCCTTCCTATGAAAAAATCAGCTCTACTTACCCTTTTGCTAGCCCTTGCCTGGACAGTCTCCGCCCAGGACAGTACCCGCCATGTGCGTAAAGGATGGACTTTCGGAGGCCTGCCCAGTGTCGCCTATGACGCCGACCTCGGTCTGCAGTATGGCGCTTTGACCAATATCTACTACTTCGGCGACGGGTCCACCTATCCCGAATACCTGCATTCGTTCTATGCCGAGGCGGCCTATACAACAAAACATTTCGGCATTTTCCGCTTCGCCTACGATTCCAAGCACCTGATTCCCCAGCACCGGCTGAGCGTCGATCTCACCTACCTGCCCGACCAGATGTGCGATTTCTACGGATTCAACGGCTACGCATCGGATTACAATCCGGCCTATTCGTCGCAAGACAGTGCCGCCTACATTTCGCGTGCCTATTACAAATACCGTCGTGACCTTTTCCGCTTCTCGGTAGATTTGCAGGGCACCGTCTCCGACCACCTCTACTGGAACGCCGGGATCGGTCTCTTGCATTTCGGGGTGGGAAGGGTTGATGTCAACCGGCTCAATTCCTTCACTTCCGACGCATCGAAGCAGCTCCCCGACACCGTATCACTCTTCGGTTACTATGTGGATCGCGGTTACATCAGCGCCCAGGAGGCCACCGGTGGCGCCCACCCCTATGTCCATGCAGGCATGACTTTCGACACCCGCGACCGTCAACAGAATCCCACACGCGGCATCCACGCCGACGCCTTTCTCACCTACTACGCAGGCATCGGCAACATGAGCGACTACAACAATGTGAAACTCAATCTCAACTTCCGCCAGTATATATCGCTGTATGGCGAAAAACTCATTCTGGCCTACCGCATTGGCTCGCAACTGAACCTGGCAGGCAACTGCCCCTTCTACCTCAACACCTATCTCAACCAGCTCTACATGCAACGTGTGCTGTACGAGGGTCTGGGGGGAGCCAACTCCGTACGTGGTATCATGCGCAACCGTATCCTGGCGCCCGGTGTCGCATTTACGAATGTTGAACTGCGCACACGCCTGTTTGGATTCAAGGCGGGAAAGAATATGTTCTACGCTGGACTCAACCCCTTCCTCGACGCAGGCATGGTGGTTCAGCCCTACGACGATGTGATTGCCGATCCCCATGCCGGCACGTCGGTCGACAACAGCAGGCTTTACGATCCACACCTTGCCGGTGGATGTGGACTCAAAGTCGCCATGAACGACAATTTTGTCTTGAGCATTGACTGGGCAACCGCCTTTGACAAACAAGACAACTCCAAGCTCAGCAACCTCTACATCAAAATGG